>ENA-OQBV01001698-OQBV01001698.1-human-gut-metagenome-genome-assembly--contig:-NODE-1698-length-10444-cov-1.759523_pt1 | contig 10444 bp, 12 predicted proteins | sample MGYA00242750_ERZ504559 | MGnify/ENA primary metagenome ERZ504559 (study PRJEB26092, sample SAMD00036230) | human gut metagenome | host: Homo sapiens | study: EMG produced TPA metagenomics assembly of...
GGTGTCAACCTGCGTAGTGTGGGCTACCATCCGCGATGCCAGAAGTGGCCGAAACGTGACGGCGTACCCGACCCGAAGCAAACTGGATTACATCGAACTATAATCTTCTCAGCCCCTACACGGTGCAGAAGATGTTCAAGGGACGGGAGACGTTGCAGAATCTGCGTCATGCCAGTGGCGAGCTTTCGGATATCTATTCTTTCCATAGTGCGAAGATACGTAACTCGGCTTTGGTGAAAGGTATCCGCTTCTATGAAATAGCCATTCATAAGTTCCTCGGAAACTCTGTCATCAAGCGCTTGGAAGGCATTGACTTCCGGAGCAATGAAGAAATACGTGCCCGTTTGAAGCCCGATACTGCCATTGGCAGCGGCGAATGGGTGGATATTTCCGGATTGATAGCCCCAAAGAGTGAGATAGATGCGCTGATAGACGGTATTGAGTCCGGCAAAGTCAATCGCTTGAAGTCTATCAATGCCGAGTTTGAGAAGATGCACAGCAACTACTATACCTACGAATGGACCTGGGCGTATGAGAAGTTGGAAGAGTTCTATGGTATCAAGCCGGAAGGTATGACGGCAGAAGACGTCATACATATTGCGAAAAATGGAAGAAGCAGTAGTTGGCCTCGACCGCCATGGTGTATGAGGATGCCAAGAAAGAATTTTCACTGGCTTCCATGACGGGCTTTGGAGCCGATGGCTCACGCTTGGAAAAGGAACTCGACTTTTGAGCAGGTACGCGGCGATTTTGAAAGCAATCCGTTTGTAATGGCTGTACTGAAACACATTGAGGTGAAGACGGCGCTGGGCGATGAACTGATAGGGCGGATGCAGCGGGTATCAGAAAATTAATTATGATTTGTTGCGTTTTTACTCTAATTAAAGAATTATTTCAATAATAGTTTTTACCTTTGCTCGGTAAAGGCGGTTTTGTGCTGCCTTTGCTACCCGAATCACTTTTAAACATTAAATATACGAGTAATTATGGCAACAACACCTCCGTTCAAGTATCAGCCCATGTTCGAGAAGGGGAAAGATACTACTGAGTATTATCTGCTTACAAAAGATTACGTGTCAGTAAGCGAGTTTGAAGGAAAACCTATCCTGAAGATTGAAAAAGAAGGTTTGACGGCAATGGCCAATGCGGCTTTCCGTGATGTATCGTTCATGTTGCGTCGTTCGCACAACGAGCAGGTTGCTAAGATTCTGAGTGACCCCGAGGCAAGCGACAACGATAAATACGTGGCACTCACCTTCCTGCGCAATGCAGAGGTAGCATCCAAGGGGGTACTTCCTTTCTGCCAGGATACGGGTACGGCAATCATCCATGGTGAGAAGGGACAACAAGTATGGACCGGCTACTGTGATGAAGAAGCTCTCTCACTGGGTGTTTACAAGACTTATACCGAAGAGAACCTGCGCTATTCGCAGAATGCTCCCCTCACCATGTACGATGAGGTGAATACGAAGTGCAACCTTCCCGCACAGATTGACATCGAAGCTACGGAAGGTATGGAGTACGAGTTCCTCTGCGTAACCAAGGGTGGTGGCTCTGCCAACAAGACTTATCTCTACCAGGAGACAAAGGCTATCCTCAACCCCGAAACATTGGTTCCCTTCCTTATCTCAAAAATCAAGACTTTGGGTACGGCAGCTTGTCCTCCCTATCACATCGCATTCGTTATCGGCGGTACCTCTGCCGAAAAGAACTTGCTGACTGTGAAACTGGCTTCCACCCACTTCTACGATAACCTACCCACTACCGGCAATGAGTTCGGCCGCGCTTTCCGCGATGTGGAACTGGAGAAGCTGGTACTGGAAGAAGCTCATAAGATTGGCCTCGGTGCCCAGTTCGGCGGCAAGTATCTGGCTCACGACATCCGCATCATCCGCCTGCCGCGTCACGGTGCGTCCTGCCCCGTGGGTCTGGGTGTTTCCTGCTCTGCCGACCGTAACATCAAGTGTAAAATCAATAAAGAAGGTATCTGGATTGAAAAGCTCGACAGCAATCCGGGTGAACTGATTCCCGAAGAACTCCGTAAGGCCGGTGAAGGCGACGTGGTGAAGATTGACTTGAACCAGCCGATGGCCGATATTCTGAAGGAACTGACCAAGTATCCGGTTTCCACCCGTTTGTCTCTGAATGGAACCATTATCGTAGGCCGTGACATCGCACACGCCAAGCTGAAAGAACGTCTGGACCGTGGCGAAGACCTGCCGCAGTACATCAAAGACCATCCCATCTACTACGCCGGTCCTGCCAAGACTCCTCAAGGCATGGCTTGCGGCTCCATGGGCCCGACTACTGCCGGACGTATGGACCCGTATGTAGACCTCTTCCAAAGCCACGGCGGCAGCATGATTATGCTTGCCAAAGGTAACCGCAGCCAGCAAGTGACAGATGCCTGCCAAAAGTATGGCGGTTTCTACTTGGGCTCTATCGGTGGTCCTGCCGCTATCTTGGCACAGAACAACATCAAGAGCATTGAGTGCGTGGAATATCCCGAACTCGGTATGGAAGCTATCTGGAAGATTGAGGTGGAGAACTTCCCTGCATTCATCTTGGTGGACGATAAGGGCAACGACTTCTTCAAGCAACTGAAGCCCTGGAATTGCAGCAAGTAAAACAGAAGCCTTTTAGAAAGGCATAATATAAGGAAAGCCGTAACGGAGAAAATCTTGTTACGGCTTTTTTGTTTTGTAGAGGAAAACAAAGTGTTTCGCGGCATAGAACACTCTGTTTCATCAAGCAAAACAAACTGTTCCTTTATGTTGAAACAAATTGTTTCTTCCTATTGAAACAAACTGTTCTTTCATGTTGGAACAAAGTGTTCTTCCCTATTGGAACACTCTGTTCTGCCTTGATAAAACAGATTGTTCTCTATAGGAGAATAAAACTGAAACTCGTTTGTTGTCGTATTTTTGTTACATTCTCCTTTTCATTTCTCGGTTAACTTCTTTATCTTTAGCCCTCCAAACAACCTATTTAATAAAACATGGAACCAACTCTTACACGACAAACTCCGGCACAACACATCGTATGGCTGGATGTGGTACGCCTTGTTGCAATGTTTACAGTAGTTTGCTGCCATTGCACAGACCCTTTTAACTTCTATCCGGGCACATCGCCCGACATTGTTGACATCAAGTTCTGGGGAGCTGTCTACGGTGCGGCGCTCCGTCCTTGCGTACCGCTTTTTGTAATGATTACCGGTGCATTGCTGTTGCCGGTACGGGGTGACGCCTCGGCATTCTACAAGAAACGTATCCCCCGCGTATTCTTTCCTTTCCTCATCTGGTCTGTGATTTACAATCTGTTCCCCTGGATAACGGGACTGCTGGGAGTGGAGCCGAAAGTGATTCTGGATTTCTTCCCTTATTCGGGTGAGGAAGTGATGCGCCAGTCTCTGGCAGTGAGCCTGGGATATATTGCAGAAATGCCTTTTAATTTCTCTCTATTGGATGTACACATGTGGTATATCTATCTGCTGATAGGGCTTTATCTCTATCTTCCGATATTCTCGGCATGGGTGGAGAAGGCCTCGGAACGTGCCAAACTATGGTTTCTTGCAGCATGGGGAGTGACACTGCTGCTGCCTTATTATACCGAGTTTGCCGCTCCGTACCTTTGGGGGACTTGCTCGTGGAACTCGTTCGGTATGCTGTATTACTTTGCCGGTTTTAACGGCTACCTATTGTTGGGCCATTATCTGAGGAACCATAACTGGACGGGCCGGCAACTCTGTGGCATCGGCATTCCCATGTTTGCCATTGGCTATGCCGTAACATTCCTTGGTTTCCGTCGTATGACCTCCTTGCCGGATTTTACGGATGAGATGCTCGAACTCTTCTTCACCTACTGTTCGCTGAATGTAGTAATGATGACCATCCCCGTGTTTATGCTTTGCAAGCGGGCCAATTTCCGTTCGGAGCGCATCAAGAAAGCATTGGCAAACTTGACGCTCTGTGGTTTTGGAGTCTATATGATACACTATTTCTTTACCGGACCGAGCGTAGTCCTGATGCGTGCTATCCATGTTCCTATCTATCTTCAGATACCTTGTGCCGCAGTCGTCGCTTTCTGTACTTCCTGGTTTCTGGTGGCAATGGCATACCGTTGTTTCGGGAAACGGACCAAGTGGGTGCTGGGGTAGTTTGGATGAAAGATTGTTTATCTTTAAAGGAGGAGATTTAGGGCTTATTATCTCCTCCAGATTCTCCACATATAGTAAGCGCAGTGCGTGAATGCGAAAACAAACGAGATAATCAGCAGCACTTTGCTTTCTCCCCATCCCACAGTCTGTTGGTGCCACAGTCCGGTGATGACACAAAGAACGGCAAGGATAAGTCCAATCATGTTCAAGGCCACCTGCCCGTGGCGGGTGGCGCCTCCATGCTCCAGCTTACTGTGCTTCATGCCGTAGCCCACGTAGATGTCCAGGCCGATGAGCATCCACAGCACCAGGCGTATCCATGTATCGGCAGGAAGGAACAACATCATGCAAAGGCAAGTAAGAATACCCAGTATGGGGATAAGTGGAACAAGTGGGGTTTTAAAGGAACGGGGCACGTCAGGCATGGTTCTGCGTACTACCAGTACAGCGGCACAGACCAGCGTGAAGGCCATCAGCGTGCCGATGCTTGTCATCTCTCCGGCCAGCCGTGCGGGTACAAAAGCTGCCAGCAGGCCCACAAGTACCATGAAGAGCAGGTTGCTGCGTGCCGGAGTACGGAACTTTTCGTTGATATGCGAGAAGAAAGGAGGCAGCAGCCCGTCATGGCTCATGCTTAGGAATACGCGGCTCTGTCCCAGCAGTGTCACCATGATGACGGAGCAATATCCGAACAGAATGGACAGCACGATGGCACGGTTCAGCCAGGGATAGTCCGGCTGGATGATACCTGCCGCATCAGCCTGCCCCATGTGCTCTATGGCTATGGCAACGGGAGCAATGCCTTGCTGTCCGCTGAAGGCGGTGTAGTGTGCCACTCCCGTCATGACGTGGGCAAAAACCATATAGAGCACGGTGCATACCAGCAGGGAGACCAGAATGCCGATAGGCATGTTCCGCTTCGGGTTCTTCGTCTCTTGGGCGGCTGTGCTCACAGCGTCGAACCCGAGGAAGGCGAAGAATACGATGGCCGCCCCTCGCAGGATGCCGGAGAAGCCATATTCGCCCAGCACGCCCGTATTGGCAGGGATGTAAGGTGTATAGTTGTCGGTATTGATGTATTTCCAGCCGAGTATGACAAAAATCAGTATGACGGAAACCTTCAGGAATACAATGAAGCCGTTGAGATGGAGCTGCCTTCCGTACCCCGTATCAGGAAGAGGCTCATCAGCACGACGATAAGGAAGGCGGGGATATTTACGACTCCGCCATCCCAGGGACAGGCGGTGAGGGCTTGCGGTAGATGTATGTCCAGTCCCTCGAGAAAGACGACCAGATAGCGGCTCCAACTGATGCTTACTGTGGTTGCGGCTACGGTGTATTCCAATACCAGGTCCCACCCGATAATCCAGGCGATGAGTTCGCCCATCGTGGCATACGAGTAGGTGTATGCGCTGCCGGCTACGGGTATCATGGACGCAAATTCCGCATAACACAGTCCGGCGAAGCAGCATCCCAGTGCGGCAATGGCAAAGGACAGTGTGATGGCCGGTCCCGTATAGCCTGCCGCCACCGTTCCGGTGATGGAGAATAGACCCGCTCCGATGATGACTCCCACGCCCAGGGCAACAAGGCTCCACGGACCAAGTACACGTTTCAATGTTTTCTTTCCGGAGGCATTAGCCTCCGCTTGCAGTGCCTCGAATGGCTTTCTGATGAATAATCCCATTATGCTTCAATTCTGATAAATCGGGCGCAAAGGTACGGATTATATTGCTTATTCCATATAGCGCGCTACTTTTCCACTGATTTGCAGTAGGGGAGATTTCATCATAATTTTGGTATCATATTCTGCGGAGAGAATACGTTCTTCTGCATCCAGCAGACTCTTTTGGGCTTCGCGCATCTCGATTCCCGAGAGGTTGCCCATGCATATATCGTTCCATGGCATCTCGTGGTTCTCCTGGCAGCGACAAGGTTCTGGCGTTCAAGGTTTCAGCATTTGCAGGTTGTTTTGGTAGGCCTGTCATAGGTTGCTGAGGTCGGCGCGCAGGGCTTGCTCCAGTTGCTCCCGTTCCAGGCGAGCGTTCTGCACGGCAATGCGGGCATTCTTGCGTTCGCGGCGCCGGTTGCCGTCGAACAGATTGAAGCCGACCGTGACGCCGAAGTTCAGACCGAGGTTGCTGCGGCGGCTGTTGGCAGAGATGTCATACTTGTTGAGGGTGTAGCCGTATCCGCCGTTCATCTTCACGTATGGGTAGTCGCGCGAGCAGACTTTCTTGTAGTCCAGACGGGCCAGGGTATTGTTCTGTTCGGCACGTAGCAGTGAGGCGTTGATGGCGAGGGTGGCGTTCCACAGCTCCTCGAAGTTCAGGGAGGCGGTCACGTTGATGAGGCTGTCTTGTATGATAAACGGCTGGTCTACATCTTTGTTTGCCATGAGTTCGTTCAGCTGGATACGTGAGGTGTGCAGCAGTTCCTGCTGTTTCATGTATTGGGCACTGTCTGCATTGAAGTCCACTTTGGCCTGCTGGTAGTCCAGGCGCGAGAAGTTACCGATGTGGTAACGCTCTTCCACAATGCGCAGGCGCTCTTTGGATAGCGATACGGCATAACGGAAGTTCTTCAAGCGGATTTTTTGCTGCACATAGTTATAGTATTCGGCGGCTATGTTGGCTATCAGGTCCTCGATGGCGATGCGCGTATTGGTCTCGCCTTGGCGTTCCAGCTCCTTGAGCCGTTGGTAGTTGGCGGTAATGTTGAAACCGTCGAAGATGGTCCAGTTCAGGTTGATGCCTACATCGAGAGTTTGGTCAAACACTCCGTTGTCCTTGGTTGTCTCTCCGGTGGCTCGGGCTTTGGTCTCGGTATTGTCTATGGTTCCCTTGTAGCCGGCGGAGAGGCCCAGTGTGGGCAGGTAGCCCGCATTGCCCAATGTGGCGTTGTTCTTGCTGACCTGCTCTTCATTGCGGACAATGCGCAGGGAGTAGTTGTTCAGCAATCCTTGCTCCAGGCAGGACTTCAAGGTGTAGGTAGGCGCAGGCTGTGCATAAAGGCCCAGTGCTGTGCAGGCAGTGGCTATGAAAATTAAAACAATGCGTTTCATTCGGTCTTCAGTTTACTTCGGTTCGTTGATACATAACTATATATGGCAGGCACGATGTACATCGTCAGTAGTGTGGAGATGAGCATGCCGCCTACGACGGCAGTACCCATGGCGATGCGCTGGTTGCAGCCTTCGCCGGTGGCGTAGGCAAGCGGTATCAATCCCAGGATGGTGGAGGCACTCGTCATCAGGATGGGGCGCAGACGTTGCAGGGAGGCGTCCTTGATGGCTCGCATCTTGTCTTCACCCGCTTCCTGCTTCTGATTGGCAAATTCCACAATCAGAATACCGTTCTTTGCCACTAGACCAATCAGCATGATAATACCAATCTGGCTGAATATATTCATCGTAATCCCCCCGAAATACATGAACACCAGTGCGCCGGCAATGGCGAGAGGCACCGTCAACATGATAATCAGCGGGTCCTTGAAGCTTTCGAACTGGGCGGCCAGAATCAGGTAAATCAGCACGATGGCCAGAATGAAGGCGAACATCAGACTGGAGGAACTCTCCCTATACTCTTTGGAGTCTCCGGTCAGTGCGGTGCGGAAGGTCTCGTCCAGCGTCTCCTTGGCAATCTTGTCCATTTCATCCAGACCTTGTCCGATGGTCTTGCCGTCCGCCAGTCCCGCGGAGATGGTGGCAGAAACGAAACGGTTGTAACGGTACAGTTTCGGAGGTGCGATGCCGCCGGTAAGCTCAATCAGGTTGTCCAGCTGTACCATGTTCCCGTTGTCGCTTCGGATATAGATGCCTTTCAGGTCGGCGGGCTTGTTGCGTTGCTGGCGGTTGATTTCGCCTAATATCTCGTATTGCTTTCCGTTCATGTAGAAGTAGCCCATGCGCTGTCCGCTCAAGCCGTATTGCAGGGTTTGGGCAATGTTCTTGGTGCTTACGCCCATGATGCTCGCCTTGTCACGGTTGATGTTGATGCGCGCTTCAGGCTTGCTGAACTTCAGGTTTACGTCTGCCATCTGGAATACCGGATTTTTCGTAGACCTTCGTCATGAACTTGGGGAGCACCTCCTGCAATTTCTCGATATTGGTTGCCTGCAATACATACTGCACGGGCATACCGCCGCGCGTCCTCCGAATGAGGAGATGCCTGTACGAAAGAGCGTGCCAATGGTCTTTTTTCTGCACTGCCTCGACAACTTTTTCGGCAACCTCCATCTGGATATAGTCACGGTCTTCATGTCTTTCAGTGTGATACGTACGTTACCGCTACCACTGGATACACGCGCTGTTACCGCTTCTGCATCCGGGATAATGGAGTCCACCAGATGATTGATGTCTTCGGTATAGTCGCGGATATATTCGTAAGTCACTCCTTCGGCACCCATTGTATTGATACTGATTTGCGAACGGTCCTCCAATGGCGCCATTTCAGCCGGGATAGTATTCCAAAGGACTCCGATAAGCAGGATGGTGACGATGGTGAAGGGCAGGGCAATCCAGCGCCGTTTCAGGAAGGCGGCCAGTGACTGGCTGTATACCCGGTTCATCCCTTCGAAGAAAGGTTCGGTCTTGCGATAGAACCAGCTCTGCTGTTCCCTTTTGATTAAAAGTTTGGTGGCAAGCATCGGCGTAAAAGTCAATGCGGCGAAGGAGGAGATAATCACCGAACCGGAGACCACGATACTGAATTCGCGGAACAGTCGTCCTGTCGTACCGTCCATGAATACAATAGGGAAGAATACCGCCACCAGCGTAATGGTAGTGGAGATGACGGCAAAGAAAATCTCCTTGGCTCCTTCTATGCCGGCTTCTTTCGGTGGCATCCCTTTCTCGATGCGGACATAAATGTTCTCCGTCATCACGATGGCGTCGTCCACCACCAAGCCCACGGCAAGCACCACGGCAAGCATGGAGAGCACATTGATGGAGAAACCGGCCAGATACATGACGAAGAAAGCTCCAATCAGCGAAACGGGGATTACAATACATGGCACAAGCGTCACACGCCAATCGCGCAAGAAGAGGAAAATGATGATGATAACCAGTACAAAGGCCCTCATACACCGTCTGCTTCACCTCGTCGATAGAAGCGCGGATAAACTTGGTATTGTCAAAACCGTAGTTGTAATGAACATCTTCGGGAAGGTCTTTCTTCATCTTCTCCATGCGGTCATATACGGCGTTGGCTATTTCAATGTGGTTGGCACCCGGCTGCGGAATTACTACGACACCTACCATGGGCACACCGTTCATCTTCATATAACTTTTGATGTCGGCTGGTCCCAGTTCGGCACGTCCAATGTCGCTGAAGCGGACAATACGGTTACCGTCTTCCTTCAGGATAAGATTGTTGAACTCTTCGGCTGTATGCATCAGACCCAACGTACGGATGGTGAGCTCGGTAGTGTTTCCTTCGATACTTCCGGAAGGGAGCTCTACGTTTTCGTTGTCCACCGCATTCTTTACATCCAGAGGAGTGATTCCATAGCCGGACATCTTGATGGGGTCCAGCCAAAGCCGCATGGAATAGCGCTTTTCTCCCCAGATACTTACACTACTTACATCTGAAATAGTCTGAAGCTGCTCCTTGACAGTCAGGTCGGCTATTTCACTGAGCTCCAGTAGGGAACGTTTGTCACTTTGGAGGGCAACCATCAGGATAGGGGTGGCGTCCGCATCGGCTTTTGATACGGTAGGAGGGTCACAGTCACGAGGCAGATAGCGCTGTGCACGCGACACTTTATCACGTACGTCGTTGGCGGCGGTTTCCAGGTCAACGGAAAGCTCAAACTCTACTGTAATGCGTGATGAGCCTTGCTGGCTGACACTGGAGAGGGAGCGTATGCCGGGAATACCGTTGATGTTCTGCTCCAGAGGCTCCGTTATCTGGTTCTCGATGACATCGGCGTTGGCACCCGGATAGGAGCAGGATACTGATATGATAGGATTGTCTACAGACGGGTACTCGCGTACACCCAGATAATTGTAGCCGATGAAGCCAAACAGCAGGATTATCAGGGTAAGTACTGTCGAGAGTACCGGTCGCCGTATACTTAATTCGGATATATTCATTCTTTACAATTGATAATTAACGGTTGATAATTGACAGTTGTCAATTGATATTGTCCAGTGTTACCGGTAGTCCGGTACGGAGTTGCAGGGTTCCCGAGGTGATGATGGTATCTCCTGCCTGCAAGCCTTGCAATACTTGTACTTCCGCTTCCGTACGGATTCCCGTAGTAATCTCTACCGGCTGGGCTTTTCCC
>ENA-OQBV01001701-OQBV01001701.1-human-gut-metagenome-genome-assembly--contig:-NODE-1701-length-10425-cov-1.922315_pt1 | contig 10425 bp, 7 predicted proteins | sample MGYA00242750_ERZ504559 | MGnify/ENA primary metagenome ERZ504559 (study PRJEB26092, sample SAMD00036230) | human gut metagenome | host: Homo sapiens | study: EMG produced TPA metagenomics assembly of...
GATGCGGGAACGATTCATAGGGCGGCGAACAGGGGCGAAGGCTACCGCCGTCGATGGCCGCTTTACTGATGACTTCATCAACGCAAGGACCTACGACCCGTACGATCCGCCGGAATCCATGAAGCAGGTGAAAAACAATACGGACACGGTGACCACGATGGTGGACCAGTCCTACCTTGCCCCGGCCATGAACGATTACAACGATGATGGGGGATTTGCCCCCGCCATCGGGGGCCTTGAAGGAATTTGCAAAAAAATTTCACAGGCGGGGACACGCAGACCGTGACGGAGCAGTCGTACCTTTGGGCGCAGGACCCCGACGCCCCGACGGCAAACGAATCCTTGAACGCTATCGGCAAGGCCATTCAACCCACCCTTGATGCAGCGGTTCGTTCCACGATGCTCTACAACAACATCCAATACAACTATGACACGGAGGATAAATACATCCAGGCTAGGCGTATGGGAACGATGTTTGGGAAGTCACCGGACTACTTCCTTGCCGACCGTGAAGCCTATGTACGGGCGGCCCAGATGCTTGCAGGCTACGATATGGATGATCGTGTTGCCCCTGACATTGACCGCAACGATCCCGTGGCGTTCGGGAAATACCTGAACGAGCATTATCCAATCCTTGCAAGCGCCGATGCCGCAACGTTTGCCGTTGCCCTCGAAAACGCAAAGGACGTGAAGAGCGTCCAGGGAATCGGTGAAGCCTTGAGCATTGCAAAGGAAATGTTTTTCATCCAAGAGGAATCCATGGACATCGCAAGGCGCCACTTCAAAGGTGAAGGTGGGGATTACCTTACGGACACGGAACAGGACCGCAGGGTGTGGCTGAACCACAGATTACAGGAACTCAAGGATAAAATCCCGAACTTTTTCGATTCCATGGGGCTTAACGTCCTCACGAACACAGCTGTTCAGTTAGGCGGTATGGGCCTTGATATGGGGGTTGGGGCAGCAGCGGGCGCTGTTGCGGGGGCCGCTACGTTCGGTGTCACGAAGAATATGGGAGCTGCTAAAGCGGTGGGAAGCTCCGTCATGAAGTGGGGTTTCTGCTGCTTCCATGTTTTACCGTCAAGTAGGGGATAAATACCTTGAATACAGCGCCATGCAGGCAAACAATGGGAAGCCCCTCTATACCCCTGATGAGGCTCGTGTGGCAGCCGCCATTGAAACGGGATTGAAACGGGGATTGAGTTCTGGAACTATGATGAAATCATGGGGGCCCTCTCTGGTGGCGGCGCCGTGCCATCATGGACATCGTGAAGGAAAACAAAGGGAACCGTGATGCCATCATGGGTGGTCTTAAAGGCGTGCTCAAGGGGCAACTTAAGAGCTGGATTCCCCGCATGAAGGAGGAAGTCGTAGAGGAAGGACTTCAATCTGCTGCAAGCGACGCCTTTCATAATGCCCTCCTTGCCCTTCGTCCCTCTAGTAAGGAACAATCCTTCACGGTTGGTGAGATCGTGGGCAATGCAGGGGGTGCCATGCTTGAAGCGGCTCCTTCCGTTATAGGGATGGTCGCTATCGGCGACGCGGCTTCAAACTTTGGAAGCGTGCGGAAACTTGCAGGCATTGCAAGACTCAACAGTGAACTTGATATGGAACAGGTGTCCAATGCCTTCACTATGTCGACCTTACAGGCCCTCAAGGAAGACATCAAAGGGAACCAACTCTTTAGGAAGGACCCTGAGCTCTACAAGGAAACCGTCAAGGAGGCCGTGAAGGATTCCGGCATGGAAAAGGTCTATGTGGATACGGAGATGCTGCTCAAGGAAGAAGGTGGCGAACAGCTCCTCAATGATTTGGGCAAGGAAGCAGGATACACGGCTGATGAATTGCAGAACATCAAGGATACGAACGCCGACCTTGAAGTACCGACCGAGGTGTATTGTCAAGTGGCACTCCCGTCCAACCTTGCTGATAAGGCCATTGACCTTACGACAAGCGATCCTAGGCACAACAGTCCCGCCCGCATCAAGGAAACGACGGAACGGATTCAGCGGACCATTGTCGAACTGTCCGAACGGGATGACAAGCAGCTGGCAGGCGTCATTGATAACATCGTTGACAGCCACTTCAAGGCCGACGATACGGAGGCCCGTGCCCTTGCTTCCGAAATCATTGCCGCAAACCCAACGGACGTCCATAAGGAAATTGTCCGGCGCAGGAAGGAACTTAAGGCCCAATGGGATGCAATGATAGAACCTGAGATCGAGAACATCGAACGGGCGAACAAGAACCCTTCTGGTGGGATGCTCATGCCGAACGACGATCCGACTATCTTGAACGACTATGAAAAACAGATCCGTGTCCCCTATCGTACGGAACAATGGAAGAAGGCATTTGGCAAGGAAAGCCTCCGAAAGTGGCAATACGTTGATCTTGCTTATGCGACGCTGACGAATGACACGAATATGATCCCTTTTGACCTCCCTGGCAGTGCTGTTGAATGGAAGCTCTATGCCGACAAACTCACGGACGAAGAAATGGCCAATATTGAAGCCATGCACGCAGAAAACAAGAAGAAACTTGATGCCATTTCTGATGGAATTGAACTCCTTAACCGTGTGGATGATGCGCTGCAGGATGTCGATATGACGGAAACGGAAGCAACAAGGGGCATGGACAAGGATACGTACGCTGTCTATCGTAGTACTTACGAAGTACTGATGCAGGGCAATAAAGAAGTACAGAAATCTGCAAGACAGAGTGCCATCATCTTCGCTCGGATGTGTGCAAGGTTGGCACACGAAATGGCGGAACAGGGGGCTTTAGAAGGCACCCCCCTTCAGGTGGCTAGGATGCTGACCATTGACCCGAACGCTAAAACGGCAGGGGAAGGACATAACCAAGTGGCATGGCATGGCAGTCCTTTTGACTTCGATTCCTTCGACCTTGGAAAAATTGGTGCAGGGGAAGGAAATCAGGCTCACGGGTGGGGCCTGTACTTTGCGAAGAACAAAAAAATCTCCGAAGCGTATAAATCTGTATTTGGGTATAAGGGGTTGTCGATCAATATTGATGACAAGCATTATACCCAAAATGAAGAGGGGGATTTTGTAGAAAATAATAAAGAAGTAGAGTACGGAAGCCCTCTTAGCTATGCCTTAAACCAGCTCATAGCCAGTGAAGGTGACAAAAAGGCGGCTATAAAAGAATTACGTGATAATGCTAAGCGACGGGAAAATAGCGAAATCGAAAGCGCAAAAACACAGAGTGAAGCATTCTTAAAAGCAGCTGATTTGCTTGAAAAAGCCAAAAATGTCAACACGCTTACTGGCGGAAAGTTGTATCAAGTCGAAGTTCCAGAAAATGATGTTTTGCTGGATGAACAAAAGCCTTTTTCTGAACAGCCGGAAAAGGTGAAGCGTGGGATTGAACAGGCTTTTAAATCCGTCGATGATAACTTAAAAGAGAACTTTGTGAAACGGGTTCTTGATTACAACGATGAAGGCGACGTGCTGGGCAAAAACTATGTGTTCTATGAATACAAGGCAGAACACCAGAATGAGGACGAAACAGTCAACTACGCTGACTTTTTCAAAGAACTTGACAAGAAAGATTACGACGTTGATGGGCAAGCGATTTACGACGGGTTTAGCAGTGTTGGTGCTAATTTCGTAAATGGTTTCAATGATGAGAACGCTAGCAAGCTTTTAAATAAGTACGGCATTAAGGGCATTACTTATGAAGGTCGAGAGGATGGTCGCTGTTTCGTTGTCTTTGATGATAAAGCAGTCAAGATTATTGATAAATATTATCAAGACGTCAAAACCGACATCTTAGGCGCAACGACGGTTGACGGGCGCCTTATTAGCCTCCTTCCAAAGGCTGATGCTTCGACGTTCATCCACGAATCTGCCCATTGGTACCTCATTACCATGGAAAAATTGGCGAAAAACAAGAAAGCAACAAAACAGTTCAAGGCGGACTATCAACGGATTCGAAGCTGGACGAAGACCAAGGGGTTCAAAATCCAGAAGGAAGGTCACGAAAAATTCGCCCGTGGCTTTGAGGCATACCTCAGAAGTGGCAAGGCCCCGACGGCTGCACTGAACGGCGTGTTTGCCCGGTTTAAACAGTGGCTTTCCAAGATTTATTCTGATTTCAAGGCTCTTGGGGGCAAGCCTTCTCCTACCGTAGCCCGTGTGTTTGATCGTATGATTGCAACGGATGAGGAAATCGAAATCCAACTCAAGGAGGAAGGAATTAACGATTTTGTGAGGGCGGGCGGCTATAAAAGCGCCAGTGCAAACGTCAAGAAGCGCTGGAAGCAATGGGCGACTGCTACCCGTGAGGAAGCAAAGGCCAAGGTCATGCAGAAGGTCATGGCCGATATCGCTGAAAAAGACGCTACTGACAGAAATGAAATCGTAAAGGGATTCGCGGATGCAACGAGGGAAGACCTTGCCACAAGCCCGTTGTGGCAGGTCCATGATGCCATCAAGGCGGCAGGCGGGGACCTAAGCGTATTGCAGTACTATAACTTCACGCCGGACGAATATGAAGCGGCAGTGAAGGAGGCAGGCGGCTCCCTTGATGCGGCCCTTGCTACGGAAGTAGAAAAGTTCAAGAAGGACCTCTATGCGGACCGGATGGATCCCAAGGCCATTGAGGAAATGGCAAGTGAAGCCATCAAGAAGTCCAAATACCAAGAGATGCTCCATGAGCTTGAATATCAGGCCATTGCTGCAACGGCTATTGAAGCAGTCGAGGGACCCAAGGCAACGGAACGCCAGAAAACGGGGATGAAGATTGTACGGGACCTTGTGCTTGGAAGCATTGCAGAACGCCGTGAAGCAGCACGCAACGCCCTTGCGGGGCTTCCTCTCAGGCAGTCTTCTAACGTCGCCTTGTGGACCCGAAAATTGAGCCAGAAGCAAAATGAAGTCTACAAGCTGATGGTCAGATGAGAACTGGGAAGGCGCCAAGGATGCCAAAGCGGAACAATTGATGTATGCCGACCATGGTAACCGAGGTTGGCGCCATCAAGGAAAGCAACGCTCAAGACGGTTGAGGAAGTCAAGGACAATCTTGCCCGCATCCAAAAGGGTACGCACAGGATGCCCATTCAGGCCCGTTACTGGTATGAACATATAGCGTTTGTCCTGGGAATCAAGAAAAGGGATGCCGTTGAGCCTGGCGAAGGTGTGAAAGCCCCTTGCCCAAGCGTTCGCCGAACTCCATTGATGACGGGGGCCTCGATGAAAAGCCCGCCGTTGACGTGCCGCAATGGCTTATCCAGTTGTCAGCGGCACAAGGCAAGGTGGGCATTGACAGCTTGACGCAAGATGAGTTCGACAAGGCCACGACACTCATGGACTCCTTGTATAAGATGTCCGCACGCCGTGAGAATCTCTACGTCGTGAATGATGGGGCAAAACTCAAGGATGTTGTCGACGAACTTTGTGAGCATATGGACGTGGTTCCTGAACTCAAAAAGACACCTGTGGACAGGAATACGATTCCCGACAAGGTCGTTAGGCAGGTGCGCAATGCGGCCGAGTTCTTCGGGAACGCCTTTGGGACACTCGTCACGCCTGCCACGATCATGCAACGCATGGACGGGTACGCCGATGCATTGGGCCATGGCAAGACAGGACGAGCAACAAAATGGCTGTATGACAGCGTGCAGAAAGCAGCGAACAAGGAAATTGTACTAAATGCCGAGTTTGCAAGGAAACTTGATTCCATTTTCAGCTCCTACACGTCTGGGAAATTTAGCGACGTTCGTAACAAGCGGGCATATAAGTTCGGCGAACGGCTTGTGACCAAGGAAGAATTGATGGTCCTTGCACTCTACTGCGGAACGGAAAAATCCTATATGCGTATCCTTGACAATGAAAAACTGTCTGATGATGAACCTAGCGTGCTTCGTGAGGTCCGTGAGGAAGCCGACATTTTCGCCCGTCGTGACAGGGTGGAACGGGAGCTTTACAAAGCCCTTGCACAGCTTGACCGGAAGGACCTTGAAACGGTCGAAAAAATCTGGGACCTGATGGGGGAACACTTTGACGAGGAATCAGACATCATGGAACGGACGACGGGGATTCCCTTGAAGAAGGACCGCACAATCAAGGTCAAAGTGACGACAAGGGATGAGAGCCAGTATGAACTTAAGGGTGGCTATTTCCCTATCGTGTACGATGTCGAACAGTCCGTTGCGGCGGCTGACATGGAAACGCAGGACGCCCTGAACAGCATGGCACCCGGGACCAAGCGCATGGGGCAAGGTAAAGGGTTCACAAAGGCCCGTGCCGATCGTGTTACGGGGCGCCCCCTTGCCCTCACGTTCGACACCATCAGCCGCAAGGGCGGGGAAATGCTCCATTATGTGGCGTTTAGGGAAACGGCCCTTGACGTGTCCCGTATCATCAATAATAAGAAGTTTGCGGCAACAGTGAAGGACCTTATGGGGATGCAGGCATATAAGACGCTGCAGAACTGGGCTGCTGACATCTGGGCCCCGCCAAAGCCTGACAGGGACCCCCTCGGGATGATGATGCGGAGCATGAGAACTAGGACCACAACAGCCATCCTTGCCTACCGTGTTTCCACGATGCTCCTGAACTTCACAAACATCCCCGTAGCCATGACCTATATGGGAGCAGGGGAATTTGTCCATGCTATGGGCGACTTCTGGCAGGCGCCACGAAAGAGTGTGGATCTTGTCAACGGGATGAGCCCTTTCATGGCTGAACGGAGCGAACACCTTGATGCCAACATCCGTGAAGCGATCACGACGGCGAAACTTGAACCTGGTCCCGCCAAGATGATGGACACGATTCAAAAGAATGGATTCAAGCTGATCGGGGCAACTGATAATATGTTCGCATACCCGCTGTGGCTTGCTGCCTACAAGCGTGTCTTAAACGAAAAACTGCAGGAAGGTGTTGCCGTTGAGAAAGCGCAGGAAGCTGCCATTGCAGAAGGTGATAGGGCTGTTATCAAGGTAATTGGGAGCGGTGACATCAAAGATCTTTCCCCCGCCCAGAAGGGTGGTGAAATGGCAAAGGCCCTCACAATGTTCTACACCTTCCAGAATGCTCTCTATAACCTCATGGCCAATAAATACTATGCGGCAAAAAATGCTGCACTCAAGAAGTACGGCAGAACCACTAAATTGTGGTGGCTCAAGAAAGAGGCCATCATCCCGATGGGGCATTATTTCCTCCTGACCATCATGGGCGGCGCAATGGTTGATACGGCTATCCGTACGGCTATGGAATCCGTTGGTGGCAGTGACGACGACAAGGAAGGGTTTGCAAAAAATATGCGCAAACGGTCCTTGAAGCTACGACGGCAACAGTCCCCGTGGTCCGTGACCTGTCCAGGGCATTCATTAGCATGGTCCTTGACCCCAAGGCCAAATATAAGCAGAACGTGCGGGCGACAAGCGCCTTTGACCTTCTGAACCGCCTTGTAAAGGGTGTATCCACGGGGGTTGATTGGTGGCAGGGAAATAAGCAACGTTCCGACCTCCTCCGTGATACGGGAAAGCTTGCGGGATTCCTTGGTATGCCTGACGTGCTGATTGACGAGGCAAGCGTGGCCTTGCAATACTTTGAGTCCAAGGAGTCAGAACGGGACGTGGGTGAACTCATTAGGGCTATCATCCTTGACCGTAAGATGCCGAAACCAAAGAAGGAGCCAAAAGACCCGTTCAAGGCACAGCGTCAGAAAATGCGGCAGAAAATCAGGAAGAATCAATGATAGACTAGAGTAAGATACGGGCCGACGGATGTCGGCCCTCATGATACGAAAGGAGCAGGAATATGAGTTTGACCAAAAAAGGTAAACTCCTGACCATGATCCGTGGTGACTCTGGTACCCTTACGGTTTCCATCGTGAACAGCCAAGGAGAGGAAGTAGAGGCCCCCTGATATGGTTCTTTCCATCAGGAAGCGACTTGAGTCCAACGAATATGCCTTGCAGGTCCCATATGATGCAGAAACAAAAGCGTTCACTTTTGAACACAAGGACACGGCGGAAGCTCAAGCCGGGGAATTACGTTTGGGATATTGAGTGTAGAAAGGACGGCAGGGTAACGACGCTTGGCCCGTTTACTTGTAAGGTTGTCGGAGATGTAACAAGGGAGGTAGTGTAATGGCTGAAAAGCTTGGCGTCCCCACGACGGGGGAAGGGGAATCCTTAACCATGACGCTGACGCCGTGCGCTGATATTGCGCTTGGCGTCCCCACGACGGGGGAAGGGGTTTTAGGTCCCCGTGGGCCCGAGGGCAAGGATGCATACAGCGTTGCCGTAAAGAATGGCTTTAGCGGCAGTGAAGAGGAATGGCTTAAGTCACTCAAGGGCGAACAAGGTCCAAAGGGTGACGAAGGTCCACAGGGACCAATGGGACCACAAGGTCCTAAAGGTGACAAAGGCGATACGGGCAAACGAGGCCCCCAAGGTGTGGCAGGACCACAGGGACCACAGGGTCCTGAAGGTGAACGGGGAAGGGACGGCGCCAACGGTCAAGACGGACTTAATGGTGTGAATGGTTTGAGTGCCTACGAGATTGCACTTAAGAATGGATTCGTCGGCACCGAGAAGCAGTGGATTCAGTACTTGGCGCAAAATAAATCCTTGATTGACTCCATTGCTGATACCTATGTGACGAAGAGGGAAAAGGAAGCCCTTGCCACCGAGGTCACCACGATGAAGGAAGCCCTTGCCACCGAGGTCACCACGAAGGCCCTCACCGTCACGGGCGAAACGTCCGTACCCACAGCTAACGAGGGCAACAGCTCCAAGGCCATCGCAAACACGGAATTTGTCCAGAAGTCCATTGAGAAGGTCGTCGGAGCGGCCCCAGCGGCGTTAGATACCTTGCAAGAAATTGGCAAGGCCCTCAATAACGATGCTGATTTTGCAGGGACCATGACGAAGGAACTGGCAAAAAAGGAAAATAAATCCGACGCCGATGCCGAACACGCTTTGATTCGTCAGGAAGCCCAGGCCATGATGACGGCGTTTTACGCCAGTCTGTCTGGCACCGTCCTCCCCACAACCGCCCACGTCGGCCAGTCCTTTACCCTTGACCGTGGCGACGTGTCGGACGGGTATGAACGGTTCGTGAAATACGTCTGCACAGACGTTACGGGCGGCGTCCCGACTTGGACCACGGAGTTCCTTCTCGACCCCGCCCACGCCGTCAGCACGGTCCTGTGGACTGGGACCATTGCGACCAACCCCGGGGACGTATACGGCGGGAAATGGGGCCCCATGCCCGCTGGCTACACGCTGATTGCGTCTGGAAAGGGGAAGGATGAGTTTGGCGACTTTGAGTATATCGCAGGGCAAAAATACGGCGAGAGATTGCACCGACTCACTGCCGAAGAATCCGCACCCATCAAAGGTTCAATTGGCACGATTCTTCGGTGGCGTAACAAGCAAACTCTGAGTGGCGTCTTTACCGTTAATGATACTGGCAATTCGTTCCCGTCCGCCGCCAATGAAAATGCGGAAGGGGTAATTATCAATCTAAACTTTGGTGGCGGTCAACCACATCAGAATATGCAACCTGCTGTTGCCTGCTATTCGTGGTTTAGAACTGAATAGCTGCCGAGGAAATGGCAAAAATAGAAGGAGAATTAAGAAACATTCCTCAACAAGAAAATGGGATTCCAATCTTCGCCAAAGGCGTCTTTTCCTATGACCAATCGGTAAGAGAGGGGCATGGCTATGCCACGGGATTGTTGCAAGGTGAGCTTGACTTAATTAGATTCAGGGCGGGCAACGATCAACCGCATAATAACGTCCCTCCATGTTTAGCCACTTACTGTTGGCGTCGCCAAGCATAACCCGCTAGGGACGGAGGCACGTTATTATGAGGAGTGTCACCACCAACAAAGTTCGTTCCTTTAAGCCCATCAAGCTGCCATCCAGCGAGTCCTGCACCCCATTTTTGAAAGCGGTAATGGTCTTCATTATACTCAGTCATGTTATCGTTGTTCAGCGCATATCCACTATGTATTGCATGCCTGTGTTTTGCCATTTCATCGGCAGTGAGTCGGTGCAATCTCTCGCCGTATTTTTGCCCTGCGATATACTCAAAGTCGCCAAACTCATCCTTCCCCTTTCCAGACGCAATCAGCGTGTAGCCAGCGGGCATGGGCCCCATTTCCCGCCGTATACGTCCCCGGGGTTGGTCGCAATGGTCCCAGTCCACAGGACCGTGCTGACAGCGTGGGCGGGGTCTAATAAAAAGCTCCGTGGTCCAAGTCGGGACGCCGCCGTTAACGGCCGTGCAGACGTATTTAACGAACCTCTCGTATCCGTCCGAGCACATCTCCACGGTCAAGGGTAAAGGACTGGCCGACGTGGGCGGTTGTGGGGAGGACGGTGCCAGAAAGGCCACCATACACTTCTGCCATGATGGACTGCCGAGCTTCTGCCATGATGGACTGAACC
>ENA-OQBV01001703-OQBV01001703.1-human-gut-metagenome-genome-assembly--contig:-NODE-1703-length-10411-cov-3.074096_pt1 | contig 10411 bp, 17 predicted proteins | sample MGYA00242750_ERZ504559 | MGnify/ENA primary metagenome ERZ504559 (study PRJEB26092, sample SAMD00036230) | human gut metagenome | host: Homo sapiens | study: EMG produced TPA metagenomics assembly of...
CATTCCCGACAGATCCAGGGTCAAAACTCGTTTTTCTGCAATAATTTCCGGCACATTTCCCCCCGCAATCAGCTGGGCCAGACCTTCCACTACTGCTGTTTTTCCCACCCCTGGCTCACCAATCAGGCAGGGATTGTTTTTCGTGCGACGGCTTAAAATCTGGATAAGCCTCTGGATTTCCTGTTCTCTTCCAAGCACCGGATCCAGCCGGTTTTCCCTGGCAAGCGCTGTCAAATCACGGCTGTAGCTGTCCAAAGTCGGCGTTGCTGTTCTTCCAGCGGCTTTTCCTCCCTGCAGCTCTTCCTTTTCTGCCGGAGCGTCCTCTCCCATAGCAGAAAGCAGATCCAGGTAAATTTTCTGGATACTGATTCCCATGGTATTCAGAAGGCGGACTGCCACACAGTCACTTTCCCGAATCATGGAAATCAAAAGATGCTCGGTTCCGATTAACGGCGCTTTAAACCGCACTGCTTCACGGTAGCTGTTTTCCAGTACCCGGGTAGCGCTGGGCGTGTAGGTGCTGCGCTCTGCCATGCCAACCGACTGATTGGGGCAATCAGCTGATTGATCAGCTCCGTCACTTTTTCCACCCGCACCCACAGTCTTTCCAGCACACGGGCTGCCACGCCGCTTTTTTCCGCAGCAGGCCAATCAGCAGATGCTCGGTTCCACATAACTGTGACCCAGCTCTTCTGCCGCTTCAACAGCCATGCCTATGGCCTCCCTTGCCTGCTCTGTAAATCGATCTATCATGCAAATAAGTCCTCCTTGTTGTCAAAAATATACTCTACCTCAGCTCCGGCAGTTCCCGGCGCAGATATGCTGCCCGGGCCATATCCAGCTCATTCTTTCCCAGAGGCCGGTCAGAAAGCTTCTGAAGACTGGCCGGCTGAATACCCAGCATCAGCCTGTATACCGCGCAGGGCTCTCTCGTTTCCAGAATTCCGTCGTCCAGACCGGACATAAGCCGAGAAAGAAACGTCATGGCATCTTTATAGGAAAAGCCGTCTTGCATATTTCAAAACACCATCTGTCAGCTCCACCGTCTTTTGCATCAACTCTTCCTGGCTGGACACCGCTTGAAATGTCTCCGGATGCACAAATATCGCATACAGAAAAATCACAACTGCCTCCACCACAAATGCAACCGCCATTTTTACAATAATCGGACCGATCAGTCTCCAAATCCGCTGTCCAGGACTTCTTTGCTGCACAGTTCCACTTCCTTTCGAATTTCTTCTTCTCTTCCCGCCAAAGAACCTTGTACCATCTCTGGTTTTCCACCGCCTCTTCCGCCGAATTTCTCATTTAATCGTTTTGAAAATATTCGTGTATCACAACTTTTACTTCCAATCACATAGCGATAGCCATCTTTTTCATCTCCCGCAAATACAGCTCCAATCGAAGCACCGTTTTCTATGATAAGGTTTGTCAATTCTCTCGGCGCATTTCCCTCAAGCTCTTCCTCAAACCAAACGACTACTTCTTGGGATTGTGGAATCTGCTCCACCTTATAGACAAGAAGCTTTTGCTGAAGCTGTGAAACCTTCGCTTTTCCAGATGAAATCTCTTGCTTTAATCTGGTAACTTCTGAAAAGACTTCCTCCTCCGGGGCTGACAGCAAAACAGAAATTTTTTTCACACTCTCTGCTTTCTGCTCATAATCCTGAAGTGCCCGGAATCCACAGAGCATGGAAATTTCGTACGCCACCTTTATAATTCTGCACATTCAAAAGCTTGATCAATCCAATCTCCCCAGTCTTTTGACATGCGGTGCACAACAGGCGCACACTATCATATCCTGGTATCTCCACAATGCGTACCTGCCCTTCAATCTCAATCTTACTTCTGTAAGCAATTGAATCTAATTCCTCTTTAGCGGGATACAACACCTTGATATCCAGACTCTTCACCACTGCTTCATTGGCTTTTCGCTCGATCACTTTTAATTCTTCTTTAGAAATGCTGCCGTTGAAATCCATTGTAATGGCATCTTTTCCCATGTGGAACCCGACATTGTCATAGCCATATACCGCATGTACAATCCCTGATACAATATGTTCTCCGGAATGCTGCTGCATCTTGGAAAACCGTTCTTCCCAGTCAATCGTGCCCTGTACTGTTTTTCCTATTTCCAAAGATTGGTTCGTCTTATGGTAAATGATTCCGGCTTTTTCCTGCACATCTGTCACTTTTGCATCATCTAGTCTCCCGGTATCTGCGTATTGTCCCCCTCCCTCAGGAAAAAAGGCAGTTCTGTCAAGAACCACCTCATATACTTCCCCTGATTGTTCGCACGAGACAACCGTTGCCGAAAAGGTTACCATATGACTATCTTCATAAAATAACTTTTCTGTCATATCCTACATCCTTTCCGGAGCCTCAAAACCAAAGCATGTCAATACATGCCTCCAATGCCCGTTTTGTAATCAGCAACAATGCGATAAATCCTGCTTTTCGGTCTTCATTCTCTTCTGAAAGAATCTTCGTCTCATGATAGAAGCGATTGAATGCATTCGAAAGATCATAAATGTATGCACAGATTTTATGTGGTGCAAGTTCTTCAAATGCTGTCTCAATGACATTATTAAATTTTGCAACCTCCAGCATCAATGCTTTTTCACTCTGTGTCTGAGGTTTTTTTCATCTTTGCACTTGGCTGCATCTTTTCCACTTTCTGCATATTTTGCAAGAATTGTATTTGATACGCACAATCGTATATAAATTGTACGGTCCTGTATTTCCCTCGAACGAGATAAATCTTTCCACATCAAACACATAATCCTTTGCAGCCTGATTTGACAAATCTCCGTATTTCATGGCAGAAAGCGCAACCATCTGTGCTGTCTTTCTCGCCTCTTCTTCGGACATCGTACGGTTCTCTGCAATTTTTTTATACATCTCCTCATTGATGTCATTGATCAGACTCTCCAGACGCATCACTCCGCCGTCTCTCGTCTTAAATGGTTTTCCGTCTTTTCCGTTCATTGTACCAAATCCAATGAACTTCAATTCCATATTCTCATTGATGATCTTTGTCTTTTTCGCGCAACGGAATACCTGCACAAAATGCAGTTCCTGACGCTTATCTGCAAGGTAGATCACCTCATCCGGATGATACAGTTTCTCACGTTCGATCAGTGTGGCAAGATCTGTCGTATCATACAATGCCGCTCCGTCAGATTTTAAGATCATACACGGCGGGATCTCTTTTGTATCGTTCTCTTCTTTGACATCTACGACAAGCGCTCCCTGATCAATATGTGCATAACCTTCTTTTTTCATATATTCTACCATCTCCGGAATATATGGCTGCGCATCTGCCTCGCCTTTCCAAAGATCAAATTCCACGTTCAATGCACCGTAATTCTTTTTTAAATCCGCAACAGAAACATTCATAATGTGTTTCCAGATTGCAGTGTATCCTCTATGCCCGTTCTGCAATAAGAATGTCGCCTGCAATGCTTCTTCTTTATAATCTTCATGTTCTTTTGCGTATGCGCTCGCTGTCGGATAAATCTCTTCCAACTCGGTGATCGTAAACGGTGATTCTTCTGGATATTCTCCTTCAAACTGATCGTCAAAATATGGAAGCTCCGGTTTTCTCTTTTTCAGCTCGGTGATGACAAGTCCCATCTGGTATCCCCAGTCTCCAAGATGCACATCTCCAATCATCTTATGTCCGACATATTTCCCGATTCGTTTTACACTTTCCCCAATTACCGCTGAGCGAAGATGTCCTACATGAAGCGGCTTTGCAACATTCGCTCCGCCGTAATCCACAATGATCGTCTTCTGCTTTGTCGGCTCTTCCACACCAAGTTTTTCCTGCTCTGACATTTTTCCTAAATAAGAAGCGACAAACTCACCGTCCAGAATAATATTGATAAATCCTGGATTGACCGCCTCCACCTGCTCAATGCAAACACTTTCTTTTAATACTTCAACCACATCATTGGCAATCATGATCGGTGCTTTCTTATAAGCCTTTGCCGCCGCCATCGCGCCATTACACTGATATTCACACAAATCCGGTCTGTTTGACAATGTAACCTTTGCATATTGTTTATCATATCCTGCTTTCTCAAAGGCAGCTTCCAATTCAAATGTTAAAATATCTGCTATTTTTTTCATAGTTCCTCCTGCTTTGCATCTGCTCTATTTCGTTCGTTCATATTTTTTCTTATACTTCCTTATTTTAGCACAAGGATTTCATTGCAACAACCATATATTTGCAAAAGATTTCGTTCGTTATTGCATTTTCTTTTCTTCCATGATATATTTAGGAACGATTACTATTATTGAAACTTAAATATACTATATTATGAAAGTGAGGAAACATTATGAAAATAGGCTCTCATGTAGGTATGAGTGGCAAAGAGATGCTGCTTGGTTCAGCAAAAGAAGCCGTCTCATACAACGCCAATACCTTTATGTTTTATACAGGCGCACCCCAAAATACGCGCCGAAAAGATGTCAGTGAATTAAATATTGACGCGGCATGGGATTACATGTCCGCTCACGGAATTGACGAAATCGTTGTGCATGCACCGTATATCATCAATCTTGGAAATACAATCAAACCGGAAACCTTTGAGCTGGCAGTAGAATTTTTGCAGCTAGAATTGGAGCGAACAGAAAGCTGTAAAAGTCACACTTTGATTCTCCATCCCGGCGCACACGTAGGCGCTGGAGCAGATGCCGGAATTGCACAAATCGTAAAGGGATTAAACACTGTCCTGACCAAGGACACGAATTGTAATATTGCCTTAGAGACGATGGCAGGAAAGGGAACCGAGATCGGACGGTCTTTCGAAGAACTTGCACGCATCTACGACGGTGTTGTCCACAACGAAAAGCTGCGCGTCTGCTTTGATACCTGCCATACACATGACAGTGGCTATGATATCATTCACGATTTTGACGGAGTCATCAACCATTTTGACAAACTCATAGGCAAAGAGCAGATTGCCGTCTTTCACATTAATGACAGCAAAAATATACGCGGCGCTTCCAAGGATCGCCATGCCAACATAGGTCTCGGCGAAATCGGCTTTGATGCACTCTCCTATATCGTGCATCACAAAGACTTCAAAACAGTGCCAAAGATTTTGGAGACACCTTATATTCCATCTACAGAGAATCCCAAAAAATCTTTCGCACCTTACAAACACGAAATTGAAATGTTAAAAACCAAGACATTCTCTTCTATCCTTTAAGATGATTATTTTACCTTCCTCTTGACTTTCTCTTCTTCTAATTGTAATATTGTATTATATATTTAATACAAAGTGAGGTGATTCTTAAATGCCATGGGAACTAAGCAATGACCGACCTATTTATCTGCAGCTTATGGAACGTATACAAATGGATATTGTATCGGGCAAATACCACGCTGGTGACAAGCTTCCTTCTGTACGCGATCTCGCAATAGAAGCTGCTGTAAATCCAAACACGATGCAAAAAGCTTTATCAGAACTGGAACGTGTTGGTTTGGTATACTCACAGAGAACGAGTGGACGTTTTATTACGGAGGACGCAACTATGATAAAAGAACTAAAACAGCATCTTGCCAATGAACATATCTTAGAATTTTTCGAAAAATGAAACAACTCGGTTTTCGAGAAGAAGAAGCTTTACAACTTATGGAAGAGAGAATAAAGGGGGAAAAATAGATGAATCCTATTTTGGAGTGCAGAGGACTTACTAAAAATTACGGAAGCTTTACTGCATTATCGAACTTAAATCTATCTCTGGACAGAGGACAGATTATCGGTCTTTTAGGACCAAACGGAAGCGGAAAGACAACATTGATCAAACTCATCAACGGTCTGCTCGTTCCAACAGATGGACGCATATTGATCGACGGGGCAGAACCATCTGTCACCACACGAAATATTGTCTCTTACCTTCCGGAACGGACATACTTAAGCGACTGGATGAAAGTAAAAGAGATTGTCTCTTATTTCAAAGACTTTTATGAGAATTTTGATGAGAAACGTGCCTATGAGATGCTTGCACATTTGCAGATTGATTCAAATGCAAGACTCTGCACCTTTTCCAAAGGGACAAAAGAAAAGGTACAATTGATTTTAGTCATGAGCCGCAATGCAGATTTGTACGTATTGGACGACCAATCGGCGGTGTTGATCCGGCAGCACGTGATTATATACTGAACACCATTCTTACAAACTATAATGAAAATGCTACAATATTGATCTCTACACATTTGATCACAGATATTGAAAACATTTTAGACCGTGTTCTTTTCTTCAAAACGGGCACATTGCACTCAATACAAGTGTAGATGACATCCGAATTGAGCACGGAAAATCCGTAGATACATTATTCAGGGAGGTATTCAGATGTTAAGTAAATAATTAAACACGAATTTCGGGCACTCTCCCGATTTTTACTTCCGATTCATATTCTTTTGCTGGTTGCCTGTCTGATTGGACGATTTATGTTTCAGGCGATGGCCATGATGGATCTGCCAAATGTGATATTGATTGTCTCATTTGTATTCCTGATCTCCATCTGGATCGTTGTACCATGTGCGACATCTATTTTAATTGTAGTACGCTATTATAAAAGCCTGTATACCGACGAAGGATATCTGACACTGACACTTCCGGCGACAAGAGGACAGCTTCTGTTTTCCAAAGCATTTGCAGCATGCGTCTGGAGTATTTTAGATCTCGCAATCGTCATCGCAGGACTTGCAATTGTGGTTATCATACCACAGGTTTATCAAAACTCTGCAGAGGCGCTTAATGAGCTAGAAAAAGCATTGGAGATGTCACCAAGCCTGTTTTTCTGGTCAACTGTCGGAATCTCTGTTGTCGGATGTTTTGGGAATGTGGCACTTTACTATTTTTCAGTATCTATCGGGCAGCTCCTTTCTTCGCACAGAGTGCTCGGAGCAATCATTGCTTACTTTGCAATTTCAACATGTTTTTTCTGTATTGATGCTGATCGTCATGTTTGCAGTTGGATATGATCCATTTTTGAGCGCTTCCTCTGATTCGCTTGCCACAACAGCATTCTTAAGTTCTTATAAGGCAAGCGCCATCCTATGTATCCTGGAAACATTCCTGTTCTTCGGTGGTACATACTACTTACTAAAGAAAAAAACAAATCTCAACTAAAAAACAGGGACAAGGGTTCTTTTTGAAACCCTCGTCCCTATTTTTATCAAAATACAACCTGAATCAAAAACATATACAGCACCGTTCCAGCCCCGATACTGAGCAGATTGTTTCGTTTCCACACATGCAGTGCCGCAACCGTGGCCACAGCAATCAACTCCGGAACACCATGCGGCGCCTCCCGCACCGGTGTACTTTTTAAACAATATACAACAAGCATCCCGATCACTGCCGGTGTCAATACTTTTCCAAGATACTGTATCGTCTCTGGAATCTCTTTTCCTTTTGGAAAGACCAAAAAAGGAGTAACTCTCGTTGCAAATGTAGTCAGTGCAACCGCCAAAATAATCAAAATCGAAATTCCCGCACTTACCGGCATCCTTCTTCCTCCTTATCCAATCTCTTTTCCCCCACAAACAATATAAGAACAATCAAAAGCATCGACGGCAATACAAAACTGTCCGCGCCAAAAATCTGCAGACAAACAAACGCTCCCACAACACCGATCACCGCCGGTATCCGGTTCTTTTTCTCCATCCATTGTTCAATAAAGATCACAACAAACAATGCCGTCATTGCAAAATCAATTCCCTCTGAATTGATCGGAAGAAGACTTCCCACCAAACCACCGATTGCAGAACCAATCACCCAATAAGATTGATTCAAAAGTGCGATCGCCAAAAGAAACTTTTCTTCCGCTACTCCCTGAGGCACTTTTGTCGTACAAAGCAATGAGTACGTCTCATCCGTCAAGCTAAAAATCATATACCATCTTGATTTGCCCATTTTATTAAATTTTTCCAAAAGAGAGATTCCATAAAACACATGTCTGACATTCACCATAAATGTCAAAAAAATGACTTGTAAAAAAGAAATACCCGGCACGAAAAAATTCACTGCCAGGTATTGTCCAGAACCTGCATATACAAGCAGACTCATTAATATCGCCCATACGAAAGAATATCCCTTTTCTGCATACATCACACCAAACGCAATTCCTATAAACAAATATCCCGTCAACACCGGAATTGTATAAGGAAATGCTTTCTTAAATGCTTGCCTATGTTGTGACATTTCTCTTCCTCTATCCTACACTTTATACCATTCTCAAATATACACACCTAGGCGGATTCGAACCGCCGCACCCGCCTCCGGAGGGCGGTGCTCTATCCCCTGAGCTATAGGTGTATAAGAGTCGTTTACATCGTAAACGACTTTTAAATAATATCACACTTTTCTCCAAAAGTAAAGAAATTCTGTCTGGATTTACAAAATCACAAAATTAGTCGGTTTTCTTTTCTGCTGAAATAATATGCTCTGTAAGAGAGGATTTCCTCCTCTTCCACCTGCGTATCGTTGATCTCTTCAATCATATCCTCCAGATCGATACGGTTCGGGCTCTTACTCTCCGGCACGATAATCACTTCATGTATACTGCTTGGGAGTACATAATAAATTTTCTCCGAGCTGATTTCCAATATCCTCAAGCACCTTATCATACAAAATGCACGCAGCACCAAAGCTTCGGATTTCATTGGTTAGCACATACATAAAATCTTCTTCCTCTTCATCGTTTGTCTCTTCGCCAAGCAATTCAGCCACCACGGAGTGCATTTGTTTGAAATTCCGGCGGCAGGAGTTTTTTCGTGTTCTGATGTGCAATGTTATAGATTTTCTCTTTTTCCACACCCCACATTTTCACAATATCATCTGTGATCAATATGGTGGCTGTTCCTGATTTACTGACATCCAGCAGCACATAGAATACAATCGCCAAATCCAACACGCACACATGTGGAATCTGTTCGAGAAGTTCTGCATTCTCCTCTGCATGAATCAGTTTGTACACAATTTTTTGCTGCATTTTTGAAAAGCTCTGCAATACCGAAGTCTCCCACGCATGCTCTATGCGCACTTCCTGATACAATTTTAAAATGCTCTTTACAATCCGGTCAAGTGACTGATGTTTCTGATACTGCTCAAAATATTCTTCCAGATAAATCGTCGGCGATACATTGATTCCTTTTTCACTGACCATGATTCCGACTCTGTTTTTTCCATTATTTTTCATCGTCGTCTGAATACATACTGACATCCCTTCTTTCACCTGTTGCTTTATTCTTACTTCTACTGCACTCACAAATTGCTGATAATTCATATAAACTCCTTTCCTGTGAGTTGCTTTCTTTTTATCCCTCTTGAAAAATTGACATGAACCTGTCAAAGAAAATAGATTTGAAATATATTATGGTTTTTTGATTATAACCGAAGCTTCTGAAAAATACAATGCCTTTTTGAAATTTTTATCCATACGCTAACATTTCCTCTGTAACAAAAAAAGGATGAGCTATCCTATAAATAAACTCATCCTCTCCGTTATCAGATATCTGAACAGAATCCATTATACTCTTGATAAGTACTCTCCTGTACGTGTATCAATCTTCAGAACATCGCCTTGTTCTACAAACAACGGTACGTATACAACTGCTCCTGTCTCCACAGTAGCTGGTTTTGTCGCACCCTGTGCTGTATCTCCTTTAAATCCTGGCTCTGTCTCTGTAATCGCAAGTTCTACGAACAATGGTGGCTCTACAGCAAATACATTGCCATTGTGAGAACAAATCTTCACCATCTCATTCTCTTTTACGAATTTGAGTGAATCACCAATTGCATCTTCATTCAATGCAATCTGATCATATGTCTCAACATCCATGAAGTGATACAATTCTCCATCAGAATATAAGTACTGCATATCTTTTCTTTCGATATGAGCTTTTGGGAATTTTTCTGTAGGTCTAAATGTTTTTTCTACAGCTCCACCACTGATAATATTTTTTAATTTTGTTCTAACGAACGCTGCACCTTTACCTGGTTTTACATGTTGGAATTCTAAAATCTGATAAATATTCCCGTCAATTTCAAGGGTTACACCATTTTTAAAATCTCCTGCTGAAATCATCTGTTATCCTCCTTAATTATTCCCACATGTATCACTACATCTTGCGGGACATGCTCCTTTAAGCATAAATATTCTTCTTCACTTCTATCCATTCTATAATAGTTTGTACGATTTTTCAACCTTTTTTTTGCTATCCACTTAATTATTGTTCCAAATACGCATCTACAATGTCTTTTGACACATCTGTGACAGATCTCTTCTGTCACTTCCTTTGAGGCATCCGCACCTCTTGTTCTTAGTTCTTCACTCATAGGAACAATCTTCGTTCCACTTTCCTCAATCACCTTGATTTTTTCCGCAATGC
>ENA-OQBV01001704-OQBV01001704.1-human-gut-metagenome-genome-assembly--contig:-NODE-1704-length-10408-cov-3.908569_pt1 | contig 10408 bp, 13 predicted proteins | sample MGYA00242750_ERZ504559 | MGnify/ENA primary metagenome ERZ504559 (study PRJEB26092, sample SAMD00036230) | human gut metagenome | host: Homo sapiens | study: EMG produced TPA metagenomics assembly of...
ACACCGTATAGATTTTGAGCGTAAGACTTCCAATGCCCAATGGAAAAGAATATAGAACTGAAAGACAGCTTTCTTCCTACGGTAAATCCTGCCGATCCTTATAAGCTGACAGACGAAGAACGGGAGATTATGAACAAACTCCATCGTTCGTTTGTCAGCAGTGAGAAATTGAAAAAAACATATCCGCTGCCTGTTCCGTTACGGATGTATGTACACGGTGAGCAACTCAAATCTGCTGTTCCACGCCTCCATACCCCTGAATGCCGACGGTACGCTGAAAGATGTGTCCATAGCCGGAAAAATGTACAAAGGAAAAGCCTTGCTGGAAAAGGTAGGGCACTTGATCCGTACCGCCTTCTTCGCTGAGGAAGACAACGAGGACAGACCCTTTGCCGTAGACTATGTATGGTACTTGTGGTGTGGCAAAGACTCCCCTGCTTTCGACAAAGACAAAATGGCTACTTTTGAACGTTACTTTTTTAAAAGAGAAAGAGTTACACAAGGAAGTAAAAGGTCACTATTACAGCCTGCGCAATGAAGAAAAAGTATGTGATATGCTGCTGGACGAGTTCGGAGTGATAGGAACACACCGCCATATCATCAACGGACATGTACCCGTAAAAACCATCCAAGGTGAGAATCCGATAAAAGCAAACGGCAAGATGATGGTCATAGACGGAGGATTCTCTAAAGCGTATCATTCGGAAACCGGAATTGCCGGATATACACTGGTATACCATTCGCGCGGATTCCAACTGGTACAGCACGAACCGTTCACCTCAATGCAAAAAGCCATTGAAGAAGGGCAGGATATCAAATCGAGCACTCAGATAGTAGAAATGAGCACCCAACGCATGATGGTAAAGGACACTGACAAAGGACGGGAACTGGTGACGCAGATTAACGATTTAAAGAAATTGCTGGTGGCTTACCGGACAGGACTTATCAAGGAGAAATCTATATAAAAGATTATCCGCAATCATACCACCGGATAATAAAGAAGGTTTATTGCCCTATGATTGCGGATACAAAAATTAAAGCCCGTATCAGACTCACGTCTACCGGGCTTTTGGATTACCGAACAAAAATATCGTTATACAATCTTGTTCATCGCCGAATCGGGAAAAACCACCGTCGGCTTGAACGATTTAGCTTCCTCAAAATCCATCATGGCGTATGACATGATAATCACAATGTCACCCACCTGTACCTTCCTGGCAGCAGCCCCATTCAGACAAATACATCCCGAACCGCGCTCACCCTTAATAATATAAGTTTCAAACCTCTCGCCGTTATTATTATCCACAATGTGCACTTTCTCACCGGCAATCATGTTGGCGGCATCCATCAAGTCCTCGTCAATCGTAATACTACCCATGTAGTTCAAATTGGCTTCCGTTACACGGACACAATGCAGTTTCGATTTTAATACCTCAATCATCATAATTCTAATGGTTAACGATCACTATCCCTTATATTTTATATTATCTATCAAACGTACCTCTCCGCAAAATACCGTAATGCAACCTACTGCATAATCCGTATCTTCCCAATCCGTTATTTTCTGAAGCGTAGTGCCATCTACTATTTCAAAATATTCCAAACGCAAACCCGGAGCGGCAGCAATCGCATCCTCTACAAACTTCTGAGTTTCAGCGACCGGATGAGATTTTGCAAAAGTACAACTTTTAAATAAAGTTTGCGAAATATTCAGCGCATACTCTCTTTCCACCGCAGAAAGCCGTGCATTGCGGCTGCTCAATGCCAGCCCGTCTTCCTCACGCACAATAGGACAACCTACAATTTCCAGTCCGTTGAACCCTATCTGTTTCACCATTTCACGAATAATAGCCAATTGCTGGAAGTCTTTCTCGCCGAAATAAGCACGGGTAGGGTTTACAATCATAAACAGCTTGCTCACTATCTGGCATACTCCATTAAAATGTCCTGGACGGAAACGGCCTTCCATCACTGTGTCCAGCGGCGCATAACTGAACTGCCGGGTATCAGGCTCAGGATAAATCTCTTCTACAGACGGAGCAAAAACAAAAGCCGCTCCTACTTTTTCCAACAATTCACAATCGGCATCCAATGTACGCGGATATTTTGCCAAGTCATTTTTGTCGTTAAACTGGGTAGGATTTACAAAATCACTTACCACCACTACATCATTTTCTGCAACAGCACGTTTCACCAACGAAGCGTGTCCGGCATGGAGTGCACCCATTGTAGGCACCAGACCTATTGTCTTTCCCTCACTGCGCAGGGCATCCAGCTCTGACTGAAGCTCTTTGATTGTTTGAACTAACTTCATCTTTTTATATCTTTTGTTTGAGTAGTTTCATTTAAAACGGCTGCAAAGTAAACCATTATTTGGGAGATAACGAAGAAAAAAAGAATTTTAATTAATGATGAGTGGTTAGTAATAAGTGGTTAATACCTTGCAGATATGACGCAATAAGCCCTCTTCAGCTACCGGCCAGCCACTTGTTCTTTCCCATTTTTCACCTAATTCCGCAAGGCATTGACCATTAACCGCCAATCACTAACCACTAATTACCAGCCACTTAACATATCATAAGGAATTATTATTCCTCGTTTCTTGCCACTCTCATCTATTTTTTTTATATCTTTGCAAAATGATTATGAGCAACAAAAATGTTAAGATGAAGGCAAATAAAGTTTTATTTATTACACAAGAGATTACCCCTTACGTTCCCGAATCCGAAATGGCAAACATGGGAAGATTTCTTCCTCAGGCTATTCAGGAAAAAGGCAGAGAAATCAGAACTTTTATGCCAAAATGGGGCAATGTCAATGAGCGCAGAAACCAATTACACGAAGTCATCCGCCTGTCCGGCATGAATTTAATCATAGACGATACGGACCATCCGCTGATTATCAAGGTAGCATCTATCCAAGCTGCACGTATGCAGGTTTACTTCATTGACAATGACGACTATTTCCAGCACCGCCAAATGGTAGCTGACGAAAATGGTGTAGAATACAAAGACAATGACGAACGTGCTATTTTTTATGCACGCGGCGTATTGGAAACGGTAAAGAAATTACGCTGGTGTCCGGACATTATCCATTGTCAAGGGTGGATGAGTGCATTTGTGCCCCTTTATATTAAGAAGGCTTATCAAGATGAGCCGTCATTCAGAGACTCCAAAGTAGTATTTTCGGTGTTTGAGGATGAATTCAAATCGAACTGCGAAGGTAATCTGACTGAAAAACTCATGCTGAAAGGCATTGAAAAGAATGATGTGGAAAGCATCGTCAAATCTCCGGCAAATTACGAGGAACTGTGCAAACTGGCCATTGCCTACTCTGATGGTGTGATACAAAACAGCGAGAAAGTGAATGAGAATGTCATGAAGTTCGCCCGTGAATCGGGTGTGCCTGTGCTCGACTATCAGCCTGCCGATACCTATGTAGATGCTTTCAATGAGTTCTATGACAAAGTATGGGGGTTTGAAAAGAAATAACTCACTAAGAATAATAAAGATGAAAATCAAATACTTATGCGCATTGTTGTTGGCAGCACTGATTTATAGTTGCGATGATTCAACAACCGGCATCGGGACCGATCTTATCCCCGGTGGAGATAAGATTCCGGCAAATACAGACAGTTATGAGTTTACCACCAAATCTCTGTTGGCCGACTCCGTTTATGCACGTACCAGTACTGCATATTTAGGACGATATACCGATGAGCAATTTGGAGAATTTACTGCCGATTTTATAGCACAGTTCACCTGTATGGACAACTTCAAATTTGAAGAAAATATAACAGATATCACAGGTCTTAGTCTATTTTTACAATATTCTACTTTTTTCGGTGATTCTTTAAACGGTATGCGTTTACAAGTTGATACGCTAAACAAGGTTATTGCAGAAAAAGACATAAACACTTTTTTATACAAGTGTAAATCCTTCGGATTATTATAATAAACAAGCTAAACCTATCGCCTTAAAAGCATATTCTGCCGTTGGTCCTTCTGCAATGGACGACACTTACTCTGGCACTAGGGTAATAACCCAAGCCGTCAAATTACCTAAAGAATTAGGAGAATTCATGTATAACAAGTACAAAGAAGACAAAAATTATTATAAAGACGCTAGTGCTTTTATCAAAAATGTATTAAAAGGTATTTACGTACAATCCACTCATGGAGATGGTACTATTTTGTATATAAACAATATAACGCTTCGCCTATATTATGACCTCATGCTGGAAAGTTCTTCAGGAAAAAAAGATTCCCTATCCTCTAGATTTTATGATTTTGCCGCAACCAAGGAAGTAATACAAGCCAACCACTTTAAGAATGACAACAGACTTAATGACTTAGTTGAAAATCCCAATCGGGGCTTCCTTGTTTGGACGAGGGTTCGACTCCCTCCAGCTCCACAAATAAGATTGATAATCAGATTGTTACAGGATTTACACCCCGAAATACACCCTAAAATAAAAAGTGATAGTCTGATTATCATTCTTTATATCAAGCACTACCTACAAGTCTTAAATAATTTAACTATTATGATGCCTTGTGGTATTCTATTATATTTTTGCTGTTTTGTTTGTTCTTATCAAATAAATACGTAACTTTGAAATATCATTTTGGGCTTGACTGGAATTGACAGCGAGTTGGAATGGTATGTAAGCATGCAGTGGGTCGGTAATTTCCACTTAAATCTCAGTTATCAAAATTTTATCTGGCAACGAAAATTATGCTCTTGCTGCTTAATCGAATCATAGTAGATTAGCTTTATTTCTGCCAAAGTGGTGGAAACGAGATGTCGCTCAAAAGCTCTTGCTCCGAAGCGTTTGATAAAGCGGCACAGCAAAATCGGGGATAGTTTGAGTTCTTCTCCATAGCTCTTACGAAATATTAGGAGATAAGGCATAGGTTGGTGGCTTTGGTCTTGCTTATGCTCGAAAACCGAAGGCAAAGATAAGCATGTAGAAAGCATATGGTTTCCTCGTTTGGACGGGAGTTCGATTCTCCCCAGGTCCACTTTTGATGAGCGGTAAGTATATCATGAAAACTAATGGTGTTTTCTGTATTGCTTGTTGTTTTGTACCTTGAGTTTTTGTGAATACCCCGATTTTGTTACTCCATTCCATCCCCTTTGAAATTTTAAAGTATTAAATAATCTAATCCTTTCTGTAAGCGATTTAAGTTGTTTTTCTAAAATTGTTATTTAAAAATATATTAACATGGATGATTAGTTGCTTATAAATAGTGACAGTCTTCCTGTTTTGTAATAACCTTAAAAATCAGATCTCTTATGGAAAAGAAAATTTTGTATTTACTTACATGCGTTGGGCTATGTTGGTCTTCTTGTACTAATGAGGTTGATGAATTTATAGGTAATGTTGAACCAAGCACCCGTTCAGTTTCAACTGCCTTAAACGCTAATTTGGCATCGTTATTTACAGGAGGAGCTCCGACATTAACTTCTGCTGAAATTAAAGAAGTTAATGATGCTTATGCAAAAATGACCAGTATAAATTGCTATAGAAATATAGATGAAGCAGTACGCAATAAGACTTCTTATGCTGGAACTATCTTTTTGGATGACACATATGCGTCGGCATATTTTAGAAAAGGAAGTTTAGCTTTTCCTCCTTATGGTATCTTAGCCAGCAGCATGGAACATGAGTTTATTCACATGTATCAAAGAGATGTTCAGGGTAAAAAAGTAGATACTGATAAGGAAAAAAGAGATACAGGTATGATGGAATTTGAATTAGCCTTTTATCAAGGTATTATTAGATATATTCATGCTGGGTATTCTTGGACTTTTAAAGGTGAAGATGGTGACCCTTCATATCAATCGTTATGGACTTCGGGCTTGACTGACCCTTCTTTAATACCTCAATATGAAAGAGAATTTCAAACGTATGTTGCTTCTATATGTGCAAATGGGAAGCCTACATCTATAGATATTAATGAATTCGTAAAGTGGAGCAATATTTTTGGAGAATATAGTAGAGGATATAGTGGAAAAGGATATAAGTTTGGCAATTACGACTATGGTACATCATGCATTAATTCATTACTCAAACTTTATTAAATTTACTGTTATGAAAAAGATATTGTTTTTTTATTTGCTTTTCTTGCATTTCAATATACTGTTGCGCAGTCAATATTTGAAAGAAAAAGTATCGGTAACAATGTGTATGTATCTACAAATACAAGTGAGAAAAAAGCTGAGTCTATCCGAAATTTCTCATTTGCAGAAGAAAGTTTATATGCACCTCCGGTAATTTTGCAAGGATCAGTTTTTTTAGATGAAATTTGTAATAAATATAAGTCTCAAGGTGTAAAAGGTTGGATGAATATTTTTTTGTATTCGGATTTAAATGGCTGTATAACTGATATTACATTAGCTTTTCCTGAAGGCTTAACAGTTACGGATGACGATGTTTCTCTTATACTTTCAACTGCCCAAAAGAAATGCAAATTACAGTTCCCGATAGAAGGTATTTATAAATATAAAGATTGGGCTATTTATGATTATGTCTTCTATTTGACGAATTAGTTATTTTTGATAAACCAATAGAACAACCTTCTTGAATTGTAGTTACCTAATTAAATAGAAGAGTCGTATCAAGCTCGTTTATGAGTAATGATACGACTCTTTTGTTTTTACCATTGTGGAATTATACTACCCAATTTCACTAAAAGAGTGAATTTCGCTATATTAGGGTTGTTTAATTTGTAAATTCCAGATAAGGTACAGCATGGATAGTAAGTTTGTTCTTGTAGCAATAATCTTTTAGTGCTTGAACCGTATATTCAATTTCGGAATCATCACCACGAAGCGGAACGAATGTAAGCGTCTCATCTCCTTTACATTCCAGCATGATGCGGTTGTCCTCTCCGTCAATTGTGATTTTCATTGGTATCAAGACTCCATTGTTTTTCACCATCCCAACAATATTGTAAAGATCCCTTGTTCTTTCCTTCAAACATAAGTCATTGTAAAAATAGAAAGTCTTCCCGGTTTGCAGGGTGATTCCTCTCGTTGTCTTAACTACATAGCCAACGGTCAATCCGCCATTTTCTTTAACGAATAAAGTGCGATAATGGTCTATGTGGTCTGTACCAAAGGATGGGTTGTCAGGATCTAGTCTGCCGTGCGCATTGAATATCACTTTTTCTTCCGACATGTTATACAAATCAGAGTTAATAAAAAGTTTATTGTCACTCACTATAACTTCTGTCTTTGAAGTTTCTTCTGTTTGTTCGGTTTCGATTGATGCTTTTTGTTTCCCACCGCATGCGGTAACTGACAAAACGGCAAATGATGCTATAGCGATAATAGTAAATGTCTTAATATTCATTGTTTCTTGGTTTTAATATTAGAAATACCTAAATGTAACTAACTTTCCTGTGATAAATGGAAACAATCTCAAGTCTTCAAAGCCTATTATGCCCGATATAAAATCTTCTCCGTCTTCATGCATTAGAAATGTCTTATTATATATCGAACAACTACTCACATAGACGTCTTTCAGCATTGATGCCTTGATATAGAAATTAAAGGGACATTGTCCCGGTTGTATTTCATAGTCCTTTGGTTTCGCAGTAACATACGCTTCTTTGATGACATTGTTTTCTATCCCTTCTCTGTTTTCTGCCTGAAACGCAATCCCTTCATCATTTAGAGACTCGCACAGAGGGGTTATCTCTGCCATGATACGCTTTCTGTGCGCTAAGCGCATTTCATTCAGCTCTTTCATTAGGAATCCGTCTTTTTTCAATCCTTCGATAAGGGCTTTGCATTGTTCTTCATTATCGCCATAGCCTGATTCTATGAGTAGTTTTTTCATTGCGTTTTCATCATTGCCCTTGTTATACATCACCCCGAATGCCAGTTTTTGAAGCGTATTGTTTATCATGTCGTACTGTTTGACTTTTTCTTCGAATACGGCATCTTCTTCATAATAATATTTCGACCATTCTTGAAGCTCTGTAAAGGGTGTAAGCCCTTGGAACTTTCTGTTAGACTTGCAAGCGGCTTCATATTCTTCTTCTGTTTGCCACGGCAGCCCATACCTTTCGCGTACGGCATCTTCAGGCGATTGTAACACTTTACTTCCATTACTACAACTGCTTACTAAAACTATTACAAATAAGCCGATAATCGAATAGCAAAACTTTTTCATATTTACTCTTTTTTATTGGGTTATTAATTGTCTATTTTTACATGAATCGGCATGTCATGATCCATATCTTCATGTTCATAATCGCTATGTCCCCCATTGTCGCCAAAAAAAGTTATCCATATCCATAGAATAAAACCGATAACAGCACCTATAATCATGGTAGAAATGCCAAAGATTTCTTTTATGCCAAATATCCAAAATATCAACCAAAAGAAAAATGAGCCAACTCCACAAAATATGAGTATAGGAAGAACATATTCCTCGAATAAAACCCATAAATATATAGCCGCATGAAATAGAAGCCAAATTCCTAAGATAACGGCAATTCCAATAAAAATAATTTCCATAATAAAAGAGAATTGGGTCTTGCAGCTTCCTTGAGTACCCTTTAGTTTAAACCACGAAGCGTGGAACTGCAAATGCCCACGTCCTAAGTTAGAGGTCCTGAGAAAACCTTGTAGTACAGATATGGTGATAGCAGCCCACGCTATAGCGTGAGAACCACTATGCTATCCTTGTACTACGTTCGAAGTTTCTCAGGTTTCTAACTTACAAGATAAGCATAACGCTTCTTCAAAATTCTAATATGTCTGGACAGAGTTACCTCCATCCGCTTGCAAAGATAGTCAATTTTATTGAAATCCAATCAAATACTATCAGATTACATTCTGAATCCTTTGGATTTTTGTTCTTTCTGCACTGAGTTACGCAGATGCTGCTGTAACTTCTCCCATTGTTCCTTGAACCATTCGCTGATTGGCTGTTGGTTTATAGTCAGCATCAATTTATTCTTATTGATCGGGCTTCGTTCAATTTTGAAAATTACATTTTTTGTTTCAAATCTCTGTCTATATTCTTCGGAATAGATTTTTCCACTACATCTGAGAGCTTCCCTTTTGTATAAAAGAGAATCAACCATCCCCTTGGTAAAGCCAATGACATAGCATAGTTTTTCCATTCTCAGCATTTCTTTGAGCAATGGGAACCAGCATAATGCTTTTTCGAGAATGGTACTCAATCGTGATATTTCCTTGTCTTTAGCTTCAAGCTCTTGATTATGTATTCCCTGTATATTACGAATCTGTTTGCCGTGCTGTTCCTGCATTTGCTGCATCTTGGCTTTTAATTCATCAATGCTCTTGTCACGTTTGGCAATTTCATGACGTAAATTCTCGTTAGATTGTTCCAAATCTTTTAATTTACCGCTTCCGAAAAGAGAACCTACACTGCTGGTTATGGCTGTGGCTACATCGGTAGCTGCACTTTTGAGTTTGTCCGTACGTATCTCTGCTTTTACCTGTTTGAGTTCCTGCTCGGCGAGGCTTACCTGTTGCTCCTTGTGTCGCTTGGTTTCCTCTATACGTTGCAGTTCGGCTTTCTGTTTCTCAATGATAAAATCGTTCCGTTCCAAATGCTCTTTACCTGTAACAGCTTTTGCCTGCCCACGTTCCATCAGGAGAATATCGGAAGCAAGGGTCTGCATAGTTGCCATATCCTCGTCATTGAGCTTTCGGCTCTTCCCGGTTTCGTGGTTCATCCAGTCGAAAACGATATGGGCATGATAGTTCGGCTTGAACCATCTGTTACCGACTTGGAAGCACTCTTTGTCTTCCGCTTCCGGCTGACCGTTCAGCCAATGCCCTTCGTCTTTGTGCAGGAAAATCTGTAGCGGAGTGATGCCCCAGCGTCTTTGACACTCTTCACCGAATTTGCGTACATCAGCCAGTGTGGTGTCCGGTCTGATAAGCAATACTCCTTCACGGATGGGTGAACATCCCGCCACCTTGATAATCTTTCCATTCTTTCCCTTGCGTTCCCTTTCCTTTTCCTGCATGGCACGTCCGGTCTTTTCCTTGACCATCCGCTTGATATTGTCATAGTGCGTCCGCAGTTCGGGAGTGCCGAAGTCGGGATTTATCCACTGTTCGTTATCGGTGGAAAGTTCGGGAACGACATAGATTCTGGACTCCCCGATATTACGCATATACTCGGCAGTCCTTCGGTTGTGCGCCTCGCTCGATGCGATGTTGCAGGGCTTGATATGTATGCTTGATTTTGTTGCCATAGCTTCTTTTCTTTGTTTGCAATTGATTATTCTTTGAAGGTCAATTCCACCAAATCTATGGTTGGACATCTGCTCGGTGCTGCCGGTGCCATTGAATTTGTAACCTGTGTCAAAGAAATTCAGGACAGTTTTGTACATGCGACCGTTGGTTACACGACACC
>ENA-OQBV01001705-OQBV01001705.1-human-gut-metagenome-genome-assembly--contig:-NODE-1705-length-10407-cov-4.156031_pt1 | contig 10407 bp, 10 predicted proteins | sample MGYA00242750_ERZ504559 | MGnify/ENA primary metagenome ERZ504559 (study PRJEB26092, sample SAMD00036230) | human gut metagenome | host: Homo sapiens | study: EMG produced TPA metagenomics assembly of...
AGATGGAAAAAAAGGAACGCCTATTCCGTTTTGGAAAGTTTATAAGCTTACAGTTTCCGGGTTTGCACTGAATTATGCTACTCCGGTAGGATTAATGGGAGGAGAACCTTACCGTATCATGGAACTGACTCCTTATGTCGGGGCCAGTAAGGCAACATCATCAGTTATCCTTTATGTGATGATGCATATTTTCTCGCATTTTTGTTTTTGGTTTTGTTCTATTTTCTTGTATTTGGCTTTACGCCCGGTAGATATTGCCATGGGGACTATGCTGGCTGTTGTGGGTGTGGTTTCTCTTTTGGCTATTTATTTTTTTATGAAAGGATACAAGAATGGAATGGCTGTCCGTACTTTAAAATTATTACAATATATTCCTTTTATTAAAGGATGGGCCAAACGTTTTTCAGAAAACAAACGGGAGACTTTGGAACGTGTGGACAGTCAGATAGCAGAGCTGCACAAACAGCGTAAGTCTACATTTTATGCCTCGTTAAGTCTGGAATTCATGGCTCGGATTCTAGGTTGCCTGGAAGTGTATTTCATATTGAATATTCTGACAACAGATGTTAGCTTTCCGGCTTGTATTCTGATTATGGCATTTACTTCTTTATTTGCTAATTTGTTCTTTTTCTCGCCTATGCAATTGGGCGCTCGTGAGGGGGGCTTTGCTTTAGCGGTAGGAGGACTGGCTATTCCGGGAGCTTTCGGAGTTTATACCGGATTGATAACCCGTGTACGTGAATTGATTTGGATTGTAATTGGTGTGTTGTTGATGAAAGTCGGCAACGGTACACCTACTAATAAAGCATGAGATAATGAACGCATTGAAAGATATTCAGGGAGTTATATTTGATTACGGCGGTACGATAGATACGAATAGCCGTCACTGGGCGGAAGTATTGTGGGCCAAGTATGTGGAACATCAGATTCCGGTGGATAAGGAGAGTTTTCGTGAGGCATACGTCTTTGGAGAAAGAGCGTTGACTAAATACCCTTTTGTCCAGCCTTGGCATGATTTTCATGATGTACTTTCCATTAAGGCCAAACTTCAGATGGAATGGTTGGCAGAACAGAGAAAGTTGCCTATGGATGAGTTGAAACTGCAATCTTATGCCACGAAAGTAGCAGACAGCTGTTATGAGTATGTATTGGATATATTGCAGGTTACACGTCCGGTAGTGGAAGAGTTGTCCAAAAAATATAAGTTAGTGCTGGTTTCTAATTTTTATGGTAATATTCAGACCATTTTAAAGGATTTTGGACTTCTGGATTTCTTTGATGAAATTATTGAATCCTCTGTGGTGGGTGTTCGTAAACCAGATCCCGCTATCTACAGACTCGGAGTGGATGCTATGGGATTTGTGGCAAAGAATGTGCTGGTGGTTGGAGATTCTTTCTCAAAAGATGTTGTTCCTGCCAAAGCGGTGGGATGTCGTGTAGCTTGGTTGAAAGGAGAAGGTTGGGGAGGAGAAGTCATTGACGAATCTGTTCCTGATGTGATTATAACGAATTTGGCCCAACTGCCTGTTCTATTATAAAAAGTATGGAGACACAAAGACATGCATTGGTAAAAAGGGACTATCTAGTTCCTTTTGTTTTAGTAACCTCTTTATTCTTTTTATGGGGATTTGCACATGCTATTCTTGATGTGCTGAATAAACATTTTCAAGAGGTGATGGATATTACCCGTACTCATTCGGCAATGGTGCAGGTAATGTTTTATTTAGGTTATTTCGTAATGGCTGTTCCGGCAGGGTTATTCATCACCAGATATGGATATCGTAGGGGAGTTGTTTTCGGATTATTGCTTTACGGCATCGGGTCGTTGATGTTTATTCCCGGCGAATACTGGATGTCATTTGAATTTTTTCTGTTCTCTTTGTTTGTCATCGCTTGCGGCTTGGTTTTTTTGGAAACGGCTGCAAATCCTTATATGACAGAATTAGGGGATAGGGAAACAGCTGCCAGTCGGTTGAACCTGGCCCAGTCCTTTAATGGATTAGGATGTATTTGCGGCCCTTTGGTGGGAGGACTATTGTTGTTCTCGGAGAAGGGAGAGGCGAATATTTCATATCCTTATATGCTGATGGGGGTAGTTGTGCTGATAGTGGCACTGGTCTTTTCCCGTATCAAACTTCCGGAGATTGTTCATACAGACAATGTGGTGAATGGAAAGACAGTTAAAAAAGGCTTATGGTCGCATAAATTATTTTTATTTGGTCTACTGGCACTATTCAGTTATGAAATAGCAGAGATTTCTATCAATAGTTTCTTTATCAATTATGTGGTGGACGATGGATGGATGAATGCCCGTGATGCGGCAGTAGTGCTTTCATTCGGTGGGCTCGGGCTATTTATGTGCGGACGTTTTGCCGGTAGTTGGATTATGCAGCGAATTCGTGCAGAAAGAGTTTTGCTATACTGTGCTTTGGGAACGGTAGCGGCTACTTTTCTTATCGTTTGCAATTTAGGAAAAATTTCATTAGTTGCTTTGTTTTTGGTATATGTGTTCGAAGCCATCATGTTTCCCACTATTTTTGCCATATCTTTGAAAGGGTTGGGAAATAAAACCAAACGAGCCTCTTCTTTTTTAATGATGTCTCCTGTAGGAGGAGCTATTGGCCCTGTGTTGATGGGATATGTGGCAGACAATAGTAATATGTCCTTATCATTCATTATACCATTTGTTTCTTTTTGTGTTGTATTATTCTATTCGTGGTATGCCGATGTAGAAGGAAACTGAAATAAAAAATCCCGATATGGCTGTCTGGCTTTATCGGGATTTCTATCTATTTTTAAATTTCCTCGGCTTTCAAAGGACTAGTCCGGATAATATCCCATACATCTTCTTCTGTTTTGCTGAAGGGACCGGATGCTTCTAATTTCAGTGTCGACATGGCTGCTGCAAAACAACCGGCTTTTTCATAGGATACTCCTTTGTTGCGCATATATAAATATCCTGTGGCATACGTATCTCCGCATCCTGTAGCATCAACTATATCTTTAGGAGGATAGGCGGGTATCTTATGAAATCTACCTTCTGCATAAATTACAGAACCCAGACTTCCCAAGGTTATCAATACCTCTTTTACTCCCCATTCAGCAAGTTGCAAAGCGGCTTGTTTTATGTCTTTGTGCCCGGTAAGCACTTCCATTTCGTGTTCGTTTACCTTTAGAATATCAATATATTTTAAGGCTTCCAACTTGTCTGTCCAATCTATGGGATAAACTCTTTCACCCCGGACTTCGCGCAAATATCCTTGGGCATCTACCGCCAAAATACCTTTTTCTGAAAGATATTTTACAACATCCAGTGAAAAATCATCTGCCAGAAGGCTTCCCAAATGAAAAATATGGGCATTTATATTCTGTAGCTGTTCCACTGTGAAAGGATCGGCTTTAGCTAATACCCGCTGACTGCGGTTATCTTGATTTTCCCCGTATGTATTCTCGAAATAGACTGTTCGCTGACTGGGAATAACAGTGACTCTGATACCTTTTGCACGGATATCTTCTACAGCTTTAAATTCACTGGGCGCTAGTGCTGTGACCAGCTGATAATGCTTTGTATCCTTTAAATGACTGATTCCGTGTGAAAAAATAATAGGATGTTCCGCCGGGCATATAAGTCGTTTTCCTGGGTGTTACTATCTTATCTAATGTAATGTGGCCTATGCAACAAATATCATCCATATCTATTTATATTAAACGGTTGCAAAGCTACAAAAAAAACTAGAAAAAGCATGGAAGTTTTCAAAAGAAGGTGTAACTTTGGCACAAATTATCTTAATCTCTGCTATGAGATGCAATTTTAACAAAGAAATTAGAATGGAAAAAATGAATGTGAAACCGGCAACCGGTAAATTGGGCGTTCTTTGTGTTGGATTGGGCGCTGTTACTTCAACTTTTATGACAGGTGTGCTGATGGCTCGTAAGGGACTGGCAAAACCTGTCGGATCTATGACTCAATATGATAAAATGCGTGTTGGCCGTGGAGAAAATAAAAAGTATTTGCATTATGGAGAAATCGTTCCATTGGCAACTTTGGACGACATTGTTTTTGGTGCATGGGATGTTTATCCTGCTAATGCTTATGAATCAGCTGTAAATGCTGAAGTTTTACAAGAAAAAGACATTCTTCCTGTAAAGGAAGAACTGGAAAAGATAGTTCCGATGAAAGCTGCTTTCGATCACAACTATGCTAGTCGTTTGGATGGCGATAATGTGAAAGATTGCAAGAATCGTTGGGATATGGTAGAACAGCTGCGTGAAGATATCCGCAATTTCAAAGCTGAAAATAATTGCGACCGTATCGTAGTTCTTTGGGCTGCTTCTACAGAAATCTATGTACCTGTTGAAGAAAAAGTACACGGAACATTGGCAGCATTGGAGCAAGCGATGAAAGAGGATGATAAGGAACACATTGCTCCGTCTATGTGCTATGCTTATGCAGCGCTGTCAGAAGGTTGCCCTTTCATCATGGGAGCTCCTAATACTACAGTTGATATCCCGGCTATGTGGGAATTGGCTGAAAAAACGAAGATGCCTATTGCTGGTAAGGACTTCAAAACAGGCCAGACATTGGTTAAGTCAGGCTTCGCTCCGATTATCGGAACCCGTTGCTTAGGCTTGTCCGGCTGGTTTTCTACAAATATCTTAGGTAATCGTGATGGTTTGGTGTTGGACGAACCGGCTAACTTCCGTACTAAAGAAGTCAGCAAGCTGTCTACTTTGGAGTCGATTCTTGTACCCGAAGACCAGCCTGATTTATATACAGATTATTATCACAAAGTACGTATCAATTACTATCCCCCTCGTAATGACAGTAAGGAAGGTTGGGATAATATCGATATCTTCGGATGGATGGGCTACCCCATGCAGATTAAGATTAATTTCCTTTGCCGTGATTCAATTTTGGCTGCTCCTTTATGTTTGGATTTAGTATTATTGAGTGACTTGGCTGCACGTGCAGGACGTTTTGGTATACAGCGTTTCTTGAGTTTCTTCTTGAAGAGCCCGATGCATGATTATACAGAAAATGAAATACCTGTCAACCATCTCTTCCAGCAGTATGCTATCTTGAAGAATGCTATTCGCGAAATGGGTGGTTATGAAGCTGATCAGGAAATTGATTAATTCATAACAGACTGTTTTTATTCAGGCGCGGATTGCGCGGATTTCACGGTTTCTCTTTATAAAAGACCGTATCAATCCGTGAAATCCGCGCCTTATTTTTATTTTCTGCCATAATTACTTGCTGTCTGCTCGGGAATTTGTAATTTTGTCATATAATAAAATGAATATGGTCAGGTCAGAAATACAAAATGTTAAACTCAGATTTGGTATTATTGGTAATGCTGAAGGATTGAACCGTGCCATAGACGTGGCTATTCAGGTGGCGCCCACAGATTTATCAGTATTGATCACCGGTGAAAGTGGTGTGGGAAAGGAAAATTTTCCGCAAATCATCCATCAGTTCAGCCGTCGGAAACATGGACAGTATATAGCCGTGAATTGTGGAGCTATACCTGAAGGTACAATAGATTCAGAACTTTTCGGACATGAGAAAGGTGCTTTTACAGGAGCTATCAGTGACCGTAACGGTTATTTTGCCGAAGCCAATGGTGGAACTATTTTTCTGGATGAGGTGGGAGAGTTACCTCTTGCTACGCAGGCGCGTCTGCTACGTGTGCTCGAGAGTGGTGAATTCATTAAAGTAGGTTCATCCAAAGTACAAAAGACGGATGTACGTATTGTTGCCGCTACCAATGTAAATCTGACGGAAGCCATTGCCGAAGGCCGTTTCCGCGAGGATTTATATTATCGTCTGAACACTGTGCCTATCAAGATACCACCTCTGCGCGAACGTGGAGATGATATAACATTACTTTTCCGCAAATTTGCATCGGATTTTGCTGAGAAGTACCGTATGCCGGCCATTCAGCTGACAGAAGATGCAAAAGCCTTGTTGTTGGCTTACCCATGGCCCGGTAATGTACGCCAGTTGAAGAATATTACAGAACAGATATCTATTATTGAAACCAATCGCGACATTACGGCGGAAATTTTGAGAAATTATTTACCGGAACAACGTGTAAACTCCGGTTTACCCGCTTTATTTGGTGTGAAAGCAAGTGCGGGGAAGGCTTTTGAAAGTGAGCGCGAGATTCTGTATCAGGTGCTGTTTGATATGCGGCGTGATGTAACTGAGTTGAAGAAATTGGTAAACACCTTGATGTCGGAACGTGGAGCGCAACCTGTTCCGCCACCGGCTACTACAGCAGTTTCTTATTATCAAGAACCTCAACGGAATTTGGTCGCTACAGTAGTGCCTGCTACACCTACCATTATCTCTGCCGCTAAATCCGTGCATCCTGTAGTAGATGATATTCAGGACACGGAGGAATTTGTGGAAGAAGCGACACTGTCATTGGATGAAGTGGAAAAAGAAATGATACGTAAGGCGCTCGACCGTCATCATGGAAAACGAAAGAATGCGGCAAAAGATTTGAATATTTCAGAGCGCACACTTTATAGAAAAATAAAAGAATATGGTTTGGATTAAACAATTGAAAGTAGTTGGTGTGTTGATGGTACTGGCGGGAATAGTAACTGCTTGTTCCATCTCTTATAAGTTTAACGGATCGTCTATAGACTATACTAAGGTAAAGACTATTTCGTTCGAAAACTTCCCGAACCGTTCGGCAGGTTTTGTGTGGGGACCGATGGAGAGCATGTTCAATACGGCATTGCAGGATATTTATATGCAGCAGACCCGGTTGAAGCAAGCCAAGCGTGGAGGTGACCTGCAATTGTCAGGGGAAATAACCAATTATGATGCTTTGAATAAAGGAATTGGTTCTGACGGTTATTCCAGCATGGTGGAATTGCGTATGACGGTTAGGGTGAACTTTGTCAACAATTCCAATCCGACAGAGAATATGAATGGTCAACAATTCTCGGCTAGCCGAGAATACAACGCTAATCAGCAGTTGAGTGCTGTACAGGATGAATTAGTAACCCAGATGATTAAAGAAATTGTAGAGCAAATATTCAATGCTACCGTGGCAAACTGGTAGTGAGCCCTTTTCCGTCATGACACAACAGCAATTATATGAATGGATAACCCATCCTGAATTATTAAATCGGGATACACTATACGAGCTGCGTACGTTGCTTGCGCGTTATCCGTATTTTCAGACGGTGAGGTTGCTTTATCTGAAGAATCTGTTTTTACTGCATGATATAACATTCGGTGAAGAATTGCGTAAGGCTGCATTGTATGTGGCCGATCGCAAAGTTCTTTTTTATCTGATAGAAGGGGAGCGTTTTATCATTTCTCCTCTTGACAAGCAAGAGAAGCCTAAGGAGGAAGGCGGATTGGACCGTACTCTTTCATTGATAGATGCTTTTCTGTCTTCTTTACCCGAGGACTCTGCTGCCGTGGAGTTGCCTATGGATGTAACAGCCGATTATACTTCTTTCTTATTACATGAAGAAGAGCATCCGTCCGATGATGGTATTCCTCGGATGAAAGGCCAGAGTCTGATAGATGATTTCATTGAAAAGTCTGCAGAGGAACCTTTATTACCTCAATTAGGGATAAAAGAGGAAGTGCCGGTGAAAAAGGAAATGCCCGAAGAGGATGAACCGGAAGCGGAGGAAGATATAGAAGATGAAAGCTATTTTACCGAAACATTGGCCAAAATATACGTTAAACAGCAAAGATATTCTAAGGCTCTGGAAATTATTAAAAAATTAAATTTGAAATATCCAAAAAAAACGCTTACTTTGCAGACCAAATAAGATTTTTGGAGAAATTGATTATTAACACTAAATCAAAATAAAGAAAATGTATTTATTACTTATTGGATTAATTGTGCTTGCAGCTCTTTTGATGTGTTTCGTCGTACTGATTCAGAATTCAAAAGGAGGTGGTTTGGCTTCTAGTTTTGCTTCTTCAAATCAAATTATGGGAGTTCGTAAGACTACGGATTTTATTGAGAAATTAACATGGGGATTAGCTGCTTTTATGGTAGCATGTAGCGTGCTTACCGCTTATTTTGTTCCTACTGCTCATACAGATTCTTCTATCATCATGGAAGAAGCGGTGAAAGAGGGAGCTACCAATCCGTTGAATGCACCTTCAGGTTTTGCTGCTCCGCAGACAAATGATGCTGCAGAGACTCCTGCTCCGGGTGATTCGGCACAGTAATTAAAGAGAGCATTTTCCTTAATAAGGATAGGCGTTCTGTTTTATCAGTGAAACAGAGCGCTTTTTTGTTTTAAGATATTTTGCTTTGATAAGTATGCTTTTGTGCTTACTTTTGTTCTGGAATATGTTAGTTTAAAAATAATAAAAGAATCATGTTGAAATTCATATCATGGAATGTAAATGGCTTGCGAGCTTGTTACGATAAAGGTTTTGCTGATGCTTTCAATCGTTTGGAAGCTGATTTTTTCTGTTTACAGGAAACAAAGATGCAAGAAGGACAACTGGATGTACAATTTGAAGGGTATCAGTCCTATTGGAATTATGCTGAAAAGAAAGGATATTCGGGTACTGCTATTTTTTCTAAAGTAAAGCCATTGTCCGTTACATACGGTTTAGGCATTGAAGAGCACGATCACGAAGGCCGTGTAATTACGCTTGAACTGGAATCGTATTATCTGATAACTGTTTATACTCCTAATTCGCAGGAAGAATTGCGACGCTTGGATTATAGAATGAAATGGGATGATGATTTCCGTGCTTATTTGAAGAAATTGGAAGAGAAAAAACCGGTAATTGTGTGTGGTGATTTGAATGTAGCACATAAGGAGATAGATTTGAAGAATCCTAAAACGAATCGGAAAAATGCAGGTTTCACTGATGAAGAGCGTGCAAAGTTCACTACTTTGCTTGAATCAGGTTTTACGGATACATTCCGCTATTTCTATCCGGAGCAAGAGGGAATTTACTCATGGTGGTCCTATCGTTTCAAAGCCCGTGAGAAGAATGCGGGTTGGCGTATTGATTATTTTCTCACTTCCGATTCGTTGAAGGATAAATTGAGAGGTGCTCAGATTCATACTGACATCTTGGGATCAGATCATTGTCCGGTGGAATTGACAATAGAATTGTAAAAATGGGCTAAAAAAACTTTGTAGTTGTCGCAAAATGAATCCCTGATTATCTGCAATAAAAAGATAATCAGGGATTTGTGTCGTCGCAAAACTTATTCTGTTTTATTCTCATAAATCATGGATTCCTGTATATCTTTGTTTCGGGAAATAAATATTTTTTTCCTGAAAAACTGATTGAATCTATGAAACAATGGCATTTATTTTGCTTGTTGCCTTTGATGGCAGCTTGTGACTCCGGACATTCCGGTTCCGGAGAATTAATTTCGGTGGACTTGCGACAGGGGATAGATCATCCTTCTATGCTCAATCTGCAAGATGAGGTAGAGAGTGTGGAATATATACCTTTGGAAACAACCGATGATCCCGCTTCTTTGTTGGATGGAGTATCCGAATATGCTTTGACAAGCAAATACATCTATGTTTCTCCCGTAAAAGAACAACGGATTGTTCAGTTTGACCGGAAAGGTCATTTTATAAAGACATTGATTCCTTTCGGACAAGGACCGGGGGAGTTCAGTAATTTTTTAGCAGGTATACAGGCCGATGAGGAAAATAATCGTCTTTACCTGTTCAGTGCTAATCAGATAGGGGTCTACACCTTAGAGGGGGAGTTTATTCAAAATTTGAACCATGATTATCAGATAGTATATCAGCGTAAGGTGGAACAAGACTGTTTTGCTTCGGTGGCATTTCCGTATATTCCTTTTCGGAGCGGGAGTTATGGCTTAGGCATATTCACAGAGCAAGGGGACACTATTGCTGTAAAGAATGATTTTACTTCGCCACTGGTTCCTCCGGAGAAAGCAGGTTTTACTATAGGCATTGCAGCTACCTATTCAGGTAAGCAGCAGTCATTACTGTTTAAAACAGGATGTAATGATACTGTTTTCAGAATTTCCGATCATAAAATTATGCCAGCTTGTGTTTTGAATTTACAGAATTCAGACCAAGAAATCATCCGCTGCCTGGATGCGACTGATTTCAGTAGCTTACATCAAAAATTTGGAGGAAATAAGGATATTTTTGTGTCTGATCTTTTTGAGACGCCACGAAGTTATTATTTCCGTTGCAGGTATGATGGAGGACATTATGTGGTTTCCGTTGATAAAGAAACAGGGAAGATTCTGGCGGAGCAATGTGAGCAGCCTGAAGATATTTTTAAACTTTCTGATGCCAATCTTCTTTTTGGTATGTTGGGGACACGGAGTTATCGTAGCTTTTCCCGTTTTGGGGGCCGTATGGAGAAAGATGGTTTTGGTGCAGGTTTGGTCATTCCTTATG
>ENA-OQBV01001707-OQBV01001707.1-human-gut-metagenome-genome-assembly--contig:-NODE-1707-length-10395-cov-3.391313_pt1 | contig 10395 bp, 8 predicted proteins | sample MGYA00242750_ERZ504559 | MGnify/ENA primary metagenome ERZ504559 (study PRJEB26092, sample SAMD00036230) | human gut metagenome | host: Homo sapiens | study: EMG produced TPA metagenomics assembly of...
GTTTTTTTCTTATTTGTCGGTGTGTATTGAAGTTTGTTTATTCGGTCTGTTTTTTTTCCAAATTCAGGATCTATTTTCAGTAGAGCTGTTACACCAAAGGTTGCGGCACAGCATACCATGATCCAGAGGAAGAAGTACTGGTATCCCAGAAGCTCCTGCATCCATCCGGCTATCATGCCTGGAAGCATCATTCCCAGTGCCATGAAAGCTGTACAAATGGCATAATGTGCGGTACTGTGAGTCCCTCGGGAAAAATAAATGAGGTAAAGCGTGTAAGCAGTGAAACCGAATCCATAGCCAAACTGCTCAATAAAGATGCATATGTTTATCCATAAGAGATTCGTTTCGGGGAAGTAGCTTAAAAATACATATACAATGTCGGGCAGTGAGATAGCCCATACCATATACCATAGCCATTGTTTCAGTCCGTGCCGTGCGACTGCCATACCTCCCAATATACCTCCTAACATCAGTCCGATAATGCCGACTGTACCTTGTGTAAATCCTATCTGTTCGGTCGTCATGCCTAATCCGCCTTCAGAAACCGGATCAAGCAGGAAAGGAATGCTCATCTTAGTCAGTTGTGCTTCCGGTAACCGGTACAGAAGCATGAATAATATAGCAATACCAGCCTGCTCTTTTCGGAAAAACGAGCGGAATGTCAGCAAAAACTCTTTAAGTAGTCCAGAGGCTGATGTTTCTACTGCTGCCTTGTCATTTGCAGGACGTGGCAAAATAAAGGCATGATAGAGCCATAGCGCAAGAAATATTCCTGCCATGATGAGGAACGTGATGCTCCATGAGTAGGGAATGCTTCCGGTTGTTTTTTCCAGATATCCGGCTATCATGACCAGTAAGCCTTGTCCGGCGATGGTTGCTATACGATAAAAAGTGCTTCTGATTCCGACAAACAAAGCCTGTTCATGAGTCGTTAAGCCGAGCATGTAAAATCCGTCTGCTGCAATATCATGAGTTGCGGAACTGAAAGCCATGAGCCAGAATATGGCAAGTGTAGCCTGGAAAAAATGTTCGGTAGGTATAGTAAAAGCAATACCTGCAAGACCTGCTCCGATAAATAGCTGCATGAGAGTTACCCACCAGCGTTTGGTACGGAGTAAATCGACAAACGGGCTCCATAATGGCTTGATGACCCATGGCAGGTTCAGCCAACTCGTATAAAGAGCTACTTCTGTATTTGAAATTCCCATGCGCTTATACATGACAAGCGACAGAGTCATGACTGCTATATAAGGTAATCCCTCAGCAAAGTAAAGCGTTGGGACCCACGACCAGGGAGATTGTTTTTTCATATTGAAAATATTAATACAGTTTTCTTATATCTGCCCCTTTATAGTAATGAAGCAAAATTTCGTTGTAATTATAGCCCTGCTCACCCATGACGGCAGCACCGATTTGGCAAAGGCCTACACCATGTCCCCATCCGGCACCAGTAAGTTCGAACCATGCAGGTATTCCTTCGGCATCCGTTTCTCCTTTTTCTACGATGAATGCAGAACTGAATAAGTGGGTAGGAGAGAGTGTACGGCGTATTTCCAGTTCTTTGCCTATGATAAGTGTCTTTTCTGTTCCTACTATTTTCAGCTTGCAGATACGTCCTGATTTTCCTCGTTCAACGGGAATGAGATCGACAATCTTTCCATAATCGTTCTTTGTATTGCTGCGAATCAGTTCTGCAAGTCTTCCTGGGTATAGCGAACTTTCCAGCGATAGAAATTGGTTGTTTCCTGATCGTAGTTGTTAAGTATCTGTGAAATGATGTTTTTATCATGAGTGTAGCAAAAACTGTCAGGGGTACTTTTAATCCATTTCTCAGCTTCACTTTCTTGAGTCAAATCAGGAAAACTTCCTTCCTCTTTTGTATCACGTATAGCACTGAGATAAGGGTAGTTTTTCTCTTCCCAGCAGGTATCGAAAACCTCACTGACTCCTCCACAGCATTTAGAGAAACGTGCATCACAAATACAGTTTTTGTACATTAATACTTGGCCTTGAGTTGCTTTGACCGCTTCTACAACATTCTTATTGGATGCCTTCGTAATGCCTTGGTAACGCTGGCAATGATCGTCTGCACAGACATCAAAAATAGTATGATCTTCGCGGTCGTACCAGCGGATGTATTCAGTGTCAGTCTTTATAAAGGAGAAAAAGCCGTTATCGTGTTTGCTCATTGCTTTGCGTTTTTCAATTTGCGCCAATAGCCAACTTCTTGAAATTACAGCATGAGCTTTTAAAAACTCGGGAGAGGATGTAGCATTCATCTCAGAAGAAATCACACTTATCAGGTAATCTTCTGCCGGTAAAATATTGATAGCTGTGATTTTTCCTTCATCTACAACCAACTTCAAAGTTCCGTTGAAATGCTGCGTTTCCTGACGTTCCCAATGGAAATTGATGCCAATAGTTACATCGTATAAGGAGAAAGAGGCTTCATCTTCTACAGGAGTGAATGTAAGTTCTCGATATACATTGCCATTCCATAGGATTCCTCCTTCACTAAAAGATACGACTTGGTTACCGGTTACAGTTTCACCTTTTGCCAGGAAATGAGAATTAAGGGTAAAATGTATCTCTTGGGCATTGACGATACCCACACTTATTTCTGGTTCTTTCATTATGCTCTATGTGTTTAATTATGGTATGCTACTTCTTTGTATATCTGTGTAATATCTGATTCGGTTATTTTATAAAAATCCTCTTTACGCGGAGTTACTAATAAACCTGCCATATCGAGTGCTCCAGGGCTGACTAACAGTTGCTCTCCTCCTGTTGCCGTATAGCAGGCCGGACGATGTTTTTCTCGTGGGAAATAAGCCATTGTGAACCCTCTTTGTTTGTCCTGCCATGCAAATAAATTGTATCTGGGTTCGCTTTCTCCCTCGTGCAAAGGAAATGATTGTAAGTATTGGTTAATCATTTCAGGTAATATATCTGCTGAATGATTACAGATAAATACTTGGATCGGACAGATGTAACTGGTTATTTGGAAAGAAGAATAAGTATTACCGTTTTCTGTTTTTATTTCTTTTTCTCTGACAGCTGTTTCCATGAGTCTTTCCCATTGCTGGATGACCGGCACATCGCTTTGTTTTACTGCCTGAAAATGGAAATGATCCGGAGCTGAGGCTCCACATTTAGCCCCATTGTAAAATAGGACATAATCGGATGCAAAATATTCTTCCAGCCAGCTGATCAGTTTTCCTGGAAGCTGACGTATCGTTTTATCTGCCAATACCTGATCCTGATGTTTTAAACTGGAAATGGTAAGGTGTCCGGGAAGTATCGGGTATGGATTGATCCGTAAGCTGAACGGTTCGTCTAATGAAATGATTATTTCATCTTGTTCGTTGGGCTTGTTTTCCGGACAAAGAAAGCATTTTCGTGCTTCTATAGATGATTTATCGACTTTTGCGCATGTAGAAACAGCACGTGCTGGATTGAATTGTACAGTTATCGTATTCCCTGCTAACTCGAACCGACGCGTTTCTATTTGATTGAGTGCTTCGTGGTTAGTGCGTGCTGTCTGCCATTTTGCTAATTGGTTTTCGATAAAGAGTTCCCCTGCTTGTCTTTTTTTATTCATTGCTTGACGCAACTTAATTTCCAGCGTACGGAGACTGTCTTTATAATTATTGTTCTGATTTATTTTTTCGATGCTTAAGGCTGCATCAGAGTTCCCTTCCCAACGACGGCATAGATAAAGAACATCATAGATACGTCCAATGCGATATTGGCGTGAAAATGCAAGTCCTAGAGCGTAGTCTTCTCCGTAACTGGTGTTTGGTACACGAATTTTCCTCAGTAATGGGGTGAAGAATGCTCGGGGAGCTCCTAATCCATTGATGCGTAACGCATTATTATGTCCGTTCTCATCTGTCCATTCTTTATGGTCGATTACTCCGGGAGGCAAGGTTTGCAGCGTAAAGTCGGTCATGCGGTATGAACCGATAACCATTGCACATTGTTCCTTGTAGAACTTGTCAACGATGGTTTGTACGGTATGCGGACTGCTGTACAAATCATCGCTGTCTAGCTGTATAGCAAAACGACCGCACTGTGGGTGGTTAATACCTAGATTCCAGCATCCACCAATACCTAAATCGGTTCGTTCGGGAATCAGGTGTATGACTCTATTGTCATTTTTATATTGTTCTATGATTTCACTGGTTCCGTCGGTAGAATGATTGTCTATGATAATCAGATTGAAAGGAAAACTAGTTTCCTGTTCTAAGACAGAACGTATGGCATCGTTTATTGTGCGTGCACGGTTGCGTACCGGAATGATTATTGATGCTTCATGAGAGAATTCTCCTTCTTTTAAATCAACTGTCATCATGCCGGGTTTAAGATAAGCTCCGATTTTTTTTAGATGCCGGGTAAAAACCTCTTCACGTTCGATTTGTACCTGACGGTTACGCGGGTCTACATAATCAAACTGTTTTTCACCTGACTTTCGTAAGTCTATCTCGGTTTCTGTATAAAGAAACTCTCGTATGTGTGTAAGTTCTCCGTATCTTGAAAGAGCTAATCGCAAAGCATATAATGCGGAATGTTGGTACTCTTTTTCAGCCTCAATTTCGTTGATTGCTCTTTTAAGATAATCGGTACGGAACATGAGTAAGGAGCCGAAGTCAAAATCATCCCGCACACTTCCAAGTTGGTAGTCGATAACAGGATGAGGTGTCCGTTCTCCTTTTATAGTTTTGTAATGGTCTGCATATACCATACTGCATTGAGGTGCTGAAAGGTAGTCGCACATACGTTCTAATGCCATGTAGCCAAATTCCAAATCTTGTACCTGTGTACAGATAAGGGTAAAAGGAGTATTTGCATAAAGAGCAATTTGCTTGTATTTTTCAACAGATTCGGGAGCTGAGGACGGCAATATATAGCATTTATCGGGTAAGCTCAAATTGGGAACAGGAGATGTTGGCAGTAAGAATATCCGGTCTACTGTAGGACATTCCTGTAGGTGTCTTATTGTTTTATTAATTTGATTTTCACTTCCGTATGGAATGAAACATGTGATTGTTTTATTCATATTTAATACATTTATAGTGGCAAAGATAGAGAATATATCTTATTTTTGTCTAACTTTGTACGCTAATTGTATAGAATGGAGAATCCTTTTGTACAGATTATTTGTAGAACGTGTGCAAAAACAAAGAAAGAATGGCTGATGTAAAAATTCCCTTGTTGGGGAAAACACTGAGCGAAATACAAGGTATTGTGCATGGTTTGGGTATGCCTGGATTTACGGCAAAACAAATTGTTGCATGGTTATACGATAAGAAAGTCTTTTCAATAGATGATATGACAAACTTATCGCTGAAAAATCGTGAAAGGCTGAAAGAAAACTATGAGATAGGGGCTACCGCTCCGATTCATGAGATGCGTTCTGTAGACGGGACTGTAAAATATTTGTTTTGTACTCCTGAAGGTGATTACATTGAATCTGTGTATATTCCTGACGAAGACCGTGCTACATTATGTGTTTCCTCGCAGGTAGGATGTAAAATGAATTGTAAGTTTTGCATGACAGGCAAGCAGGGATATACGAATAGTTTGACACCTACTCAAATACTGAATCAGATTTATTCTATTCCGGAACGTGATAAGCTTACGAATATCGTTTTTATGGGAATGGGAGAACCATTTGATAATCTGGATGCGGTATTACGTTCACTTGAAATTCTTACAGCTGATTATGGATATGCTTGGAGTCCGAAACGTATAACTGTTTCTACTGTAGGCTTGCGTAAAGGCTTAGAGCGTTTCTTGGAAGAAAGTGACTGTCATTTGGCTGTGAGCCTGCATTCTCCGTTCCCTGCACAGCGAAGAGAACTGATGCCTGCCGAGAAAGCATTTTCTATTACTGAAATTATTGATATTCTCAGGCACTATGATTTTAGCAAACAGCGTCGTTTGTCTTTTGAATACATCGTTTTCAAGGGAGTAAATGACAGTATGCTGTATGCTAAAGAATTGATAAAGCTTTTACGAGGGTTGGATTGCCGTATCAATTTGATACGTTTCCATGCTATCCCAAATGTAGATTTAGAAGGTACGGATATGGAGTCTATGCTTGCGTTCCGTGACTATTTGACACAGCATGGAATTTTTGCAACAATTCGCGCATCGAGAGGAGAGGATATTTTTGCTGCTTGTGGCATGCTGTCTACGGCGAAACGGCAAGCAGAAAAAAATAAAGAAACTAACTAAAAGAAAAAAATATGAAGCGTTTAGCCTTTTATCTGAGTTTGGCACTTGTTGTGCTAGCATTAGCTTCTTGTAAAGGGGAAGGAAAAAGTCTGATAACTCCGGCTTCCAGTGGTCGTCCTTATGAAATTTTGGTTGTTGCCGATGATAACTGTTGGATGAGTCCGGATAGTGCTCTTTTTCATGTGTTGGACACGGATGTTCCAGGATTGCCTCAGCCGGAACGCTCTTTCCGTATCTCAAGAGTGCGAACTGCGTATTATGACCGGACAATGCGTCTGTTCCGTAATATAATTATGGTAGACATCAATCCGCAGCTGTATACTCAGGTAAAGTTCAAATACTCGCGTGATGTATATGCTTCACCTCAGATGATTATGGTCATTCAGGCCCCAAATCAGGAAGAATTTGCAAACTATGTTTCTCAAAATGGAAATGTGATTATTGATTTCTTTACTCGGGCAGAAATGAACCGTGAGATAAAGACATTAGAGAAAAAACATAATCAGACTATTTCTGCTAAGGTAGGAAGTCTTTTCGACTGTGATATCTGGATGCCTGTTGAAATGGAATCATATAAAGAAGGTAAAGATTTCTTTTGGTCTTCTACCAACCTTAATGATATGAATTTTGTGATGTATACTTTCCCGTTCAGAGATGAAAATACTTTCACCAAAGCATACTTCATACACAAACGTGATTCTGTAATGAAAGTGAATATCCCGGGAGAGCGTGAAGGTATGTATATGGAAACTGCTGATTCTGCATTTGTTGATGTTAGAAATATTGCAGTAAAGGGAGATTATGCTTTTGAGGCCCGTGGACTATGGGAAATGAAAAATGATGCAATGGGTGGCCCGTTTGTATCGCATATGAGAGTTGACCGTGCAAATGCTCGTGTAGTAGTTGTAGAAGGGTTTGTCTATAATCCGGGTAAATTGAAACGAGATCAGATCCGTCGGTTGAATGCAGCATTGTATACATTGAAGTTACCTTCAGAACAGGCTGTTTCAGAACTGCCGGTTGATAGTACGTTAACCGAAGAAAAAGTAGAACATAAAGCTGAACAAACAAGCAATAAATAAGAAGCATGGAAGAACGTAAGATAATTGTGGGAATCACCCACGGAGATATAAATGGAGTAGGGTATGAAGTAATACTGAAAGCCTTTTCTGATCCCACTATGTTGGATCTGTGTACTCCAGTAATTTACGGATCGCCTAAAGTTGCTGCATACCATCGTAAAGCGATGGATATTCAGACAAACTTTAGTATTATCAATTCTGCATCTGAAGCTCAGGAAGGACGTGTCAATATTGTAAATTGTACCGAAGATGAACTGAAGGTGGAATTAGCTAAACCTACTCAGGAAGCAGGACGTGCTGCATTAGCTGCACTGGAAATGTCTTTGAAGGAATATCGTGAAGGATTGTTTGATGTATTGGTAACAGCTCCAATCAACAAACACACGATACAGTCGGAGAATTTTCATTTTCCCGGTCATACTGAATATATAGAAGAACGTGTAGGAAATGGACAGAAGGCCTTGATGATTTTATTAAAAGATGATTTCAGAGTAGCTTTGGTTACTGGACATGTGCCTGTCAGCGAGATTTCAAAAGATTTGACTCAGGAATTAATCATGGAAAAAATGACTATTTTCCATCGTTCCTTAAAACAGGATTTCGGCATTGACAATCCTCGTATAGCAGTCTTTTCACTGAATCCTCATGCTGGTGACTGTGGACTGATTGGAAGTGAAGAGCAAACGGTTATCATTCCAGCTATGGAAGAAATGATAAAACGTGGTGTACAGTGTTTTGGCCCTTATCCGGCAGACGGTTTTATGGGTTCTGGAAACTATCGCTATTTTGATGGTATTTTAGCAATGTATCACGATCAAGGTCTGGCTCCGTTTAAGGCTTTGGCTATGGATGAGGGGGTCAATTTTACAGCGGGTCTTCCTATTGTGCGTACCTCTCCTGCTCATGGAACAGCCTATGATATTGCGGGTCAGGGAGTTGCTTCAGAGGATTCATTCCGTCAAGCAATATATGTAGCGCTAGATGTTTTCCGTAATCGTTGTATAGAAAAAGAAATCAGTGCACATCCGTTGCGCAAGCAATATTATGAAAAGCGTGACGATAGCGATAAACTGAAACTGGATACGGTAGATGAAGAGCAAATATAGGAATCTGTTTCTGCTTTTTGGCATAGTTGCCATAGCCGTCATGCTTCTTACGTTTGACGTGTCCTATGCAGAACTGACAGATAGCCTCCGGAAAGCAGGTCTTTGTTTTCCGGTGGTTATCTTTTTATGGGTTTTAATTTATTTGCTTAATGCTGGAGCCTGGTATATCATTATACACGATGGCTTTAGAGGTGATAAAATACCTTATTGGCGTGTATATAAATATACGGTAACGGGCTTTGCGTTGAATGCAACTACTCCCGTTGGGCTGATGGGGGGGGAACCTTATCGCATTATGGAGTTAGCTCCTTATGTTGGAGTAGAAAAAGCTACCTCTAGTGTGATACTATATGTAATGATGCATATTTTTTCTCACTTTTGTTTTTGGCTTTTCTCTATCCTTCTCTATCTCGTTTTATACTTTCATCACCTTCAATGGAGTCTGTCATTGTTTTTGGCATTTTCCGGCATCTTTTGTTTAATGGGAGTTTATTTCTTTATGAAAGGTTATCGGCAGGGTTTGGCGATGCGTTGTATCCGATTGTTGCAAAGGGTGTTTTTTTTGAAGCGTTGGGCTATAAATTTTGCTGAAAAGAAGCAAGAAACACTTCAACGAATTGATGATCAGATAGCGGAATTACATGGCAAACATCGTGTAACTTTTTATACATCTTTGGGAGCTGAGTTTTTTGCGCGGGTTTTATCATGTGCTGAGATTTATTTTATATTATCGATTTTTACAGATACGATTAGCTATTGGGATTGTATTCTAATATTGGCTTTTACCTCTTTGTTTGCTAATGCTTTGTTCTTTTTACCGATGCAGTTAGGAGGTCGGGAGGGCGGTTTTGCTTTGGCTGTAGGTGGATTGTCAATGCCATATGCTTACGGTGTGTATATGGGGCTGATAATGCGGCTTCGTGAATTGGTCTGGATAATTTTAGGTATCGGATTGATGAAATTTGGTAATAAGAATAGTCTGAAAAGTAAACGTATTTAGAAGCTTAAATAAATCATGTGGTTTAGTTCTTTGGTACAAGGTATAAAGTCTACATTAAAGTCGGAAGATACAGAAGGTTTTTTTGAAATATATGTAACTCGTTCTTGCGGCTATTTGTGGGCATTGTTTTTTAAGCAATTACATATACATCCTAATGTAGTGACAATCGTTTCTATCATATTAGGAGCCTTGTCGGGGTATATGTTTTATTATGATGATTTATCTCATACTCTGTGGGGTATTTTTTTGCTGATATGGGCAAATTGGTATGATTGTGCAGATGGGCAACTTGCTCGTATGACGGGAAAGAAAAGTCTTTTGGGGCGTATCCTTGACGGATTTGCCGGAGATGTATGGTTTTTCTCAATTTATTTCTTTATCAGTTTACGGCTTACGCCATCTTGGGGTATATGGATTTGGTTGTTATCAGCCTTTGCCGGATTTATTTGTCATAGTAAACAGTGTGCTTTGGCCGACTATTATCGTAATGTTCATATGTTTTTTCAAAAAGGAGCTGATATAGATTTTCTATCAAGTCGATTGGATTTTTTTATATCCATCTTCATTCCAAAATTAAGTACATAATTTTATCCTAATACCAAATTACTACTGAAAAATTTATTTTCTCTCGATATTTCCTTGCACAAAATCCCATGAAAACGCTACAATATTAATAGACTATTATTAGGAGGATGGGATTATGAAAATATCCAAAGTTTACCATTACAATTGCTTCTACACTTGCTTCCGTCAATTTTACTGACTGGATGTGGCACAAATTCGGCAAATTCACAGACAACACAAAGTAGTACATCTGACAATCAGGTTACAATGACCTATGATCAGTTGCGTTCAAGAGAAAATACTATGTCAACTCTTTGGTATCAAAAAGCAGCTGAGACCAAGGCACTCTATCTACAAGGTTACAATGTCGCTACTGATCATTTGAAAGAACTACTAAAAACAC
>ENA-OQBV01001708-OQBV01001708.1-human-gut-metagenome-genome-assembly--contig:-NODE-1708-length-10395-cov-2.867842_pt1 | contig 10395 bp, 10 predicted proteins | sample MGYA00242750_ERZ504559 | MGnify/ENA primary metagenome ERZ504559 (study PRJEB26092, sample SAMD00036230) | human gut metagenome | host: Homo sapiens | study: EMG produced TPA metagenomics assembly of...
CTCGACCCCCGGCAAGGCGCTCGACTGCAGCGGGCTCACGCAGTACTGCTACGCGCAGGCGGGCATCCGCATAAGCCACTACAGCCGGGTTCCCAGTACGAGGAGCTCAGGCGCATACCGCTCTCGGAGGCGAAGCCCGGCGACATCCTCTACCGCTCGGGCCACGTGGCCATCTACATCGGCGACGACAGGTACATACACGAGCCGCGAACGGGCGACGTGTGCCGCATAGCGAGCGGCATCGGCAGCTTCAGCTGCGCGCTCACCGCGAGATAGGAGAAACCAATGCAGGGAAAGTCAAGGGTCATGGCCGCCGTCGCGGCAGGCGCGCTCGTCGTGGCGCTCGGCGCGGGCGCGGCGCGCTGCGCCATCGCCCCGCAGGAAGGCGCGCAGGATAGTCCCCAGGAGCAAGAGCAGCCGCGGCTGCAGGCGCCGACGCGGCAACCGGGAAGGCCGCCTCGGGCGCCGAGGCGCTCTGGAACACCGCATGGACGGGCGCCGACGACCCGACAGCCACGCTGCGGATCGTCGAGGGCGCCATGGTGGAGAGCTCAGGCGGCACCGAGCGCGCCTGGTTCTTCTCGGCCGAGGAGCCCTCCGAGGCCGGCGGCGTGCTCAGCGTGCCCATCGACGTCAAGGGAACCAATGAGAAGCCGGGAGGCCTCTCGCTCATCCAGGTCTCGGGCGACGGGGACGCCCGCACCCTGGCCTGCGACCTCCTGACGCAGGCGTACACGCCCCAGAAGGTGCGCGGCGGCGCGTTCTCCGTGACCGGCACCGACGACCGCCTCTCCGAGGCGCTGGGCGCGGACGTCGCCGCCATCGAGGAGGCCGTCGCCGGGAAGGCGGCGGAGGTGTCCCCGCAGGCGGCGGGTGCCTCCTGGGACAAAGAGGTGTGGCTCGACTACGCCGGGAACGTCGCGTCGACGACCTTCACGCTCGACGACCCCGCCTCGACGGTGGTCACCGTGGTCTCGCGCGGCGGCTCGCTGGAGGCGATGTAGCCATGAGGGCGCTCAAGGCGCAGCGCCGCAGGGCGTTCGCCATCTCCGCCGCGACGGCGTTCGCCCTCTGCGCGCTCCTGCTCGTCCCCGTGCAGCCGGCATACGCCGACATAGCCGGGGACGTCAACGATTGGCTGTGCGGCCTTCTGCGCGACTGCTGCAACTGGATGTTCAAGGCGCAAACGGGCGTGCTCGGGTCGATCGGCGCGAACGGGATCCTCTCGGCCGACTTCGCGCACATGCTCACGAGCTCGAGCGACCTGACCATGCACGACGTCGCCCGGGGCGTATGGCAGGTTGCCATCCTGCCGATCGGGTGCGGGGTGCTCGGCCTGGTCTTCACCCTGAAGCTCATCGAGATCTCCCAGCGCATGGACGGCAGCCAGAGCCTTCCCGGCGTCAAGGAGGTCGTTTTCCTCCTCGTGTTCTTCGCCGTGTTCCTGTTCCTCATACAGAACAGCTTCGACCTGATGGCGTCGATCTACGAAGTCTGCGGGCTCGCCATCGACCGAGTCGAGGCGCTCTTCGGCGCCGGAGGCGCGCTCGACCTGCCCGAGGTGTCCGTCGTCACCACCGACGACGACATCCCGTCGCTCATCGCCATGCTCGTCGTGAGCCTCATCAGCTGGGTCGTGGTGCTGGCGGCCTACGCGGTCCGCCCTCGTGGTCTGCTGGGCCCGCGCGCTCCAGCTCACATCATGGCCGCGTTCGCCCCGATCCCGCTGGCGTTCCTCGGCATGGACGCCACGCGCCAGATAGGCCTCGGCTACCTGAAGAGCTTCGGGGCGGTCTGCATCGCCGGCGTCATCATCCTCGTGCTACTCATATCGTTCCCGCTCGTGCTCGGCGGGCTCACCGGGGCGAACCCCGGGACGGGTACCCCGGCCGACGCGGTCGCGAACGGGCTCACCTACGCGCTGCAGTACCTGGCCATGTGCGTGCTGCTCATCCTGGCCCTCGTGAAAAGCGGCTCCTGGGCGCGCGACATCGTGAGCGGCTTCTAGCGGAAAAGCGAGGAAGGGGGCGGTCGCCATGAGATAGGGGCACCGCGCCGGGGCACGCGTCCCGGCGGATGAAGACAAGGACCGATTGAAAACGAAAAGGAGGAAAGACATGGAAGAGAGGAAGAACGTGTACCTCTCGCTGCACAAGAGCTTCGTGCGCGAGGGCATCGAGTACACCGACCGCGCGACCGGCGAGGCCAGGACCTTCAACTCGGCGACCCTTCCCAAGGGCACCGTCGTCGACGGCGTGGACGTGGGAGGCTACGAGTTCAGCCCCATATTCGTGAACGAGAGCCGCTTCAAGGGGGCCGACTTCAGAGACATACCGCTGCTCGCGAACCGCGAGGTGTGGCTGAGGAAGACGGTGATGGGCCCGGACGGCCAGCCCGAGCTCGACGAGGGCGGCCGCGCGGTCAAGGACACCGTGAAGGTCATGCCGGCGCAGCTCAAGGAGGCCGTTGACGCAGGGCGCTCGCGCTACCTCGCGGAGCGCGCCGAGCACGCCCGCCAGGCGAGCCGCGCCGCCGAGCACGAGGCGCCCGGCGCACAGCGAAGCGTCGAGAGATAGGGAGGCGGAAAGATGAACGCAGCGAAGACTGCACCCTGCAGGAAAAGCTCCTCCGATGCGCCATGGCGCTCATCCTGGCGGCGGGGGCGCTGCTCGCCTCCGTGGCGGCCTCGCCCGCCTACGCCGCGCCGAGCACGGTCGACGTGTCCATAGGCGGCAAGATCCCCTACGGCGGCTTCGCCACCACATGGATGAGCGCCGACGGGAACATCGCCTACTGCGCCGAGCCCTCGTCCCCGACGCCCGAGCCGGGCTCCTACTCGACGAGCCCCGTGCCGAGCGGCGACGTGACAGCGGCGATCTGGTACTCGTTCGGCTCTCCCGGCTTCGACGCGTCGATGTTCCCGGGCAGCTGGTACGACGGCGGCGGCTGGGACGACGCGAAGTACGCCGCGGCGAGCCATGTGCTCATCGCCTACGCCTACTCTGGGTCCGAGTCGGCTGCCACGCACGGCACGAGCGCCGAGTTCGCCTCCTGGGCGAAATCCGAGCTGATCGGCGGGACCTTCGCCAAGATGAAGGCGGGCGCCGGCAGGGTCTCCGCCGGGTTCGAGGCGTTCTGCGTCAGGACCGGCGGCGGCTCACAGACGCTCGTGAGCTTCAGCTGGTCCGCAGGCGGCGTCAAGGTCGCCAAAGAGGACTCCGAGGCGGGCGCGGAGCCCCAGGGCGACGCCTCGCTCGACGGCGCGAGCTTCTCCGTCGTTAACGAGACCGGCCGCTACGTGCTGGTCGGCGGCAAGTACTACGCCGACGGAGAGGTCTGCGCCACGATCAAGACCGCGCCCGAGAACGGATCGCACGTCGCCGCGACCGGCGCCGACGCACTTCCCGCAGGCAATTATCGCATCGTCGAGTCCGGAGCGCCCGAGGGCTACGACGCCAGCGACGCCTCCGTCGCGTTCACCGTGAAGGCCGGCGAGGTGCGCGACCTCACGGGCGACCCCGTGACCGACGAGGTCTTCCGCGGCGGCGTGCAGGTGACCAAGTCCGACAAGGAGCTGCAGGCGTCCGAGGCGCTCGCGGGCAGCGGCCACAAGGAGGCGCCTGGCGAGCACCCCGGCCTCGACGGGATCGAGTTCACCGTCACGAACCGCTCGGCGCACAAGGTCCTCGTTGACGGCGAATGGCACGAGCCGGGCGAAGCCGTGGCCACGCTGACCACCGCATGGAACGACGAGGCCGGCGCCTACACCGCGCAGACCGCGGCCGACGCACTGCCGTACGGAACCTACGACGTGCGGGAGACGGCGACGAACGGGAGCTACCTGCTGACCGACGGCGAGCCCCGCACCTTCGAGGTCCGCACCGGCGGCGAGATCGTGAGCGCCTCCGCGGACGGCGCCGCGCTCGAGTTCCGCGACCAGGTGGTGCGCAACGACCTCGAGCTCTCCAAGAAGAGCGAGACCGACAACGCCGGCCTCATGGTCCCGTTCGCCATCGAGAACGCGGCCACCGGCGAGACGCACGTGCTGGTGACGGACCGCAACGGCGACGCGTCCACCGCGAGCAGCTGGAACAGGCACTCGAGGGACACCAACGCCAACGACGCCCTGCTCGGCCATGAGGGCCCGCATTGCTGCCGCCGACATGGACCCGAAGGCCGGCATCTGGTTCTCGCTCGGCGAGGACGGCTCCTCGGCGCCGGTCGACGACTCGCTGGCGGCACTGCCGTACGGCGCCTACACCATGACCGAGCTGCGCTGCGAGGCCAACGAGGGCCTCGAGCTCATCACCAGGAGCTTCTGGATCGAGCGCGACTCGACGGTGGCCAAGGCCGTGTGGATGGGCCTTGACGACCAGGAGGGCCCGCGCATCTCCACCACGGCAAAGGACGGGGCGGACGGCGACAAGGACGTCTCGGCCGACGCCGAGGCCAAGGTCGTCGACGCGGTGGCCCACGAGGGGCTGAAGGCCGGCGAGGAATACGAGCTCTCGGCAACCCTCGTCGACAAGGCGACCGGCGAGCCCGTGGCCGATGCCTCGGGCAAGCCCGTGGGGGCCAAGGCCGAGTCGCGCCCGCGCTCTCGACGGGCAGCCAGGACGTAGAGATCTCCTCGACGCGAGCCTGCTCGGCGGCCGCGACCTGGTCGTGTTCGAGAGCCTTCGCAAGGACGGCGCCGAGGTGGCGTCGCACGCGGACCTCTCCGACGAGGGCCAGACCGTCCACGTCGCCGTCGAGGTGGGCACCCAGGCGGCCGACGCCGCCGACGGCGACCAGGTCATCGAGGCCGGCAAGGCAAAGTCGTCGGACACGGTGGCCTACAAGGGCCTCGTCCCCGGCGAGACCTACATCGCCGTGGGCACGCTCATGGACAAGGGCACCGGAGAGCCGTTCCTCGACAAGGACGGCAACGAGGTGACCGCGCGCACGCCCTTCGAGCCAGAGGCGCCCTCCGGCACCGTCGAGGTGACCTTCGAGTTCGACACCGAGGGCCTGGCCGAGGGAGACGAGCTCGTCGTCTTCGAGAAGGTCCTGGACTCCGCCGGCAACGTCGTTGCGACCCACGAGGACATCGACTCCGCCGAGCAGAGCGTCGTCGTGGACAACCCCGGCACGCCCGAGGTGCCCGAGGAGCCCTACGCCAAGACCGGGGCCGACGCCCCCGACGCCACCGGCTACGCCGTGGCCGCAGGCATCGCTCTGGCAGCTGCGGCGGGCGCGGCGGAGTGCTCGCGTACCGCAAGCGCAAGACGGCCGGCGCAAGCAAGGACGCGGCAGCCGAAGAGCCTGCCGAAGAGCCGGAAGAGTAGCGGCGCCGCATCGATACCGAACCGGAGGCCCTGGGCGCCCGCCCGGGGCCTCCCCTGCGAACGGGGGAGGACATGAACAAAGGGAAAGCCGCCACGGCACTCGCCATTGCCGTGGCGTTGCTGGCGCTGGCGGCGCTCGCCGTCCTGCCGCTGCCCGAGAGGAACCCGTACGGGGTGCACGAGGCGCCTGCTGCGGAAAAGGATGCGGCAATGGAGGCTCAAGAGACGGGAGGCGGCATCGACTGGGACGCCCTTCCCGCCTCCGTCGTCGCTTGGGTGCACGTGCCGGGCACGACCGTCGACTACCCGATCGTCCAGGGCCGGCCCGAATCGCCCGACTTCTACCTCACGCACGACGCCGGCGGCGAAAGATCAGCGTGGGGCGCTCCCTACATCGACGCCGGGTGCGCGCAGGGCGCCGAGAGCCCGCTCGTCATCGTCTACGGGCACCACATGTCCGACGGCACTATGTTCGCGCCGCTCGCGCAATACTCGTCGCGCGGTTTCGCCGAGGGGCACCGCACCATCCGGGTCTACACCCGCGAGAATGCGATCGAGCTCGAGGTCTTCGCGGCTGACGTGGTCGACGCGAGCTCAGAGGGCAAGCGGACCAACTTCGCCGGCGCTGCGGAGCTCGACGCCTACCTCGGGGACAAATTGTCCCAGTGCGAGGTCGTCCTGGAAGATTCGGCGGACATCGCGCATGCCTGGGCCTTCGTGACGTGCAGCTACCAGACGAGCAACTCCCGCACCGTGGTCTACGCGAAGGAGGTGGAAACATGGGATTCGCGCCCTTCGGAATAGGGCTCCTCATGGGGGCTCCTCACGCTCACGGCCTACGCCTGCTGCGCAGCCGGCGACGACGACCGAGACTAGGACTTGCAGATCGAAACTACAACCGAATATGGCCCTTCGACCCCTTGCCGCTATATCTCGGCAAGGGGTCTTGCATGTGGTGAGATAATTTACGCACTTGATAGAAACAAGACGCTGCCGGCTGCTTCTCGATAAGCTTCCGGTTGTCCATGAATAGAGGTACGCAATTGGGAAAGATTAAGCTGCAAGACGTCAAAAGGGCCATCGACATCGGAAAAGACGTTCTGCCCTTCGTTGAGCCCGCTGTGAACAAATACGGGCCCGCTCTGATCGACTGGGGGCAGCAAAGGGGGAAGCAGGCGGCAGATAGCCTGGGAGAAGCCAGGGACTCATTCCTTTCAAAGGGTCGGGCAATCAAAGACAAGAAGGAGCAGCAAAAGTCACTCGAGGCATCCCGCAAGAAGGCCGTGGCAAGCTCGCTTCCGCCGATCTCCGCAAAAGATTTCTTCGAGAACTTCGAGAACAACGTCTCCAGCGAAGCCGACCTCAGCGATGGGTACATGGCGATCGCCGGCTGCTACGCCGTCGTCACGATGAAATCGGCACGAGAGAAAGACCCTTCCGCCTACGAGGACGTCTATGTCGGTTGCGGCAAATCCATGGGCTTCAGCATATACACACAGCTTTGCGGTTTCGGCAACATCGACGTCTACGCTGACTTCAAGTTCAAAAGACCAATGATGATTCTGCTCTTCCCGTGTGAGGAGAAAGACCTCGAGACCCGCTATGAGGCCCTCGTCAGGGATCTTCAGGCCGAGGGCTCGTACAACAAATGGGACGTCCTGGCGCGTTCCGATGAGGCGAGATAGGCGCTAAGAGCATGAGCGACAAAGAACTTGCGCCAATCAGCGTCGAGGTCGTTCCCGTCGAGGACTTGGAGAACATCAGGCTCGTCGCGAACGCCGATGCGGGCAAAGAGAACAACGTCGGCATCGGAGAGCGGGCGGACGCCATTCTCGGCCTCGCCTCGGACGTCATAGACCTCGTCGAGGAAAACAGCTCTACAAAGTCGAGGTTCCCGAAGGCTACAGCTTTAAGGACCTCGTCGCCTCGAAGAAGGATCCGGAAGCGGTAAGGGCCCTCGTCCGAGACCCGAAAGGTCGCCTGAGCGGCGACGTCTCCCTCAAAGCCGCTGGGGTCAGCCCCGCACAGATCGCCAGCGTCGGCCTTGCCGCAGCGGCGATGGTTGTCGGTCAGGCGTACATGACCGAAATCAGCGACAGCCTCCAGTGCATCGACGCCAAGCTGGAATCGATCGCCTCCATGATCGCCGGCGACCAGAGGGCGAAGGTCAAAAACGCCCTGGACATCGCTAGGACCTACGCAGCCCTTCATGACGATTACCTCCAAAAGCCCGCCGAGGCACGACAGGCGGCAAGAAACGAGATCGAGGGCAGGTACAACGACGTCGGTCAGGTAATCGATTGGATTACCGAGCAACTCGCCGGCATCGAAGACAAGGCCAGGGACGCCGCTGAGCGCGAAAAAGACCTCGAACCGTTGCTTAAAGAGGTCCAATCCTACGAGGCTCAGTTGGGGGTGCGGCGTGGAGTATGGACCACCGGTTTCTCGGCGCGCGCCTCATTTCTCGACAGCGTACACACATTGTTCGCGTTCGGCGCCGCAGACCCCTTTTCCAGGATTTTTGTTCCGAATTGAGATACAGACGATCAGAGGCTATCCTGCTCATCAGGATGCTTGCATACTTTGATGGTGCGAGTTGCGGACATGCAAGAGCTACGCGTTTGGTTCGTTTTCAGCGGTGTTGGAAGTATCGGCTCAATGAAAAGCCAAGTCGACATTTTCGTGGACCGAGGTTTAGAAATGGCTTTTCTCGCTTGCGCAGACATGGTGCATAAAAGCGTTTTGCTTGGGAATTCTAACGAAATAAATAACCACATAACGTAAATGCAGCCATAGATACAAAAGGAATCGAATGGCCAGAGAGGATTGCCCTTTCCGATGGTCGATTCTTGACAGGCAAACTCAAGCCTCGTTAATATTACATGGTTTGCCAGACCGAATTAACAAAGGAGGGGTGTCGTGGTTGGTCTTTTCCGCACGTGGATGAGCGCCTAGAAAGCGGCGCTGTTGTGGCGTCGCGCTGTTTTTCTGCACGCCATTTCACGATTGGACATAACCATGATGTTTGAAACCTCTCGGGGCAGGTCTGCTCTGCTGTGCCATTCATGGCAATTCAAGCTTTGTTTCGTATGGGGCGGGGAGCTCGTTTCGACATTGACGAGTTCGATTCTCCAAATGGGTCTTATTTGGCATCTCGCCCTCACGACAGGGTCGTCTTCTCTCCTCTCCTTAGCATCGCTGGCAGGCTTTCTGCCGATTGCTTTGTTCGGAATCCTTGCGGGCGCCGTTGTCGACAGACTGCCTTTGAAACGTGTCCTCATCGGCGCTGACCTCTTCATTGCCGCGGTGGGTGCCGCCTTGGCGATTGCCTCGTTGGCCGGCAGCTTACCTGCATGGCTAATTCTCATCGCCCTGTTTCTCCGCGCAGTTGGTACTTCGTTCTACACGCCGGCCTCCCAATCTCTCACGCCCCATCTCGCCCCGCCAGAGCATCTCGTTCGCCTATCGGGGGTGACTCAGGCGATTCAGTCCGGCGGATACATTCTTGGCGCCGCGCTTGCAGCAGTGATTTATCCCGTGGCGGGCATTACCGCCATGATTGCCCTCGACGTGCTGGGAGCGCTTTTCGCTTCTTTAGCCGTCCTCGCCGCACAGATAGACGCAGGGGGACTCGACGAAGCCGACCGCAGCTTGCCCTTTTCCAATAAGGTTCGAGAGCTCTTCTCTGAGATTTCGGACGGCTACAAGCTGATTAGAGGGCACAGGGGGTTGTTCGCCCTTCTTTGGTGCGGGTTCGTCTTCGCTTTCGCGTTCTCTCCGCTCGCGGCATTGTTCCCAATAATGACCTTGGGGCATTTTGGCGGTAGCACGGGGGATGCTGCTTTGGTGGAAATCCTTTTTTCTGCAGGCATGCTGGCTGGGTCCGGCATCTTGGCGGTTACGGGAGGGTTCCGCAATAGGTCGTTCACCATGGTCGCCGCGATTGCCGGCTTCGGCATTGCCGCAATCGTATCCGGATCGCTCGGCCCGTCATTGTTCGCTGCTTTCCTGCCGGTGAGCTTTCTTATGGGCGCATGCTCCCCGTTGTACGCGGGAACCCAGACTGCCCTTATGCAGGAGCAGATACCTCCTGAGTACCTAGGCCGCGTTTTCGGCCTCTACGGAACCATCATGGCGTGGGCCATGCCCATGGGCCTCGCGGCCCCCTCCGTTTTTGCGGATCTGCTTGGAGCTCCGTTATGGTTTGTCGGCTCTGGAGCGACCATGGTACTGCTTGCGATGGCTATGCTGCTTGCTCCGAGCGTCCGAAACGTGGGGAAAAGAGATACCGGGCGGATTCAATAGCCCAAGTATTCGAAAAAAAGAGGCAGCAGCCATCGGTTCACGCGTCAGCCTTCAAGCCCTTGCGACGACGAGGTATTGCACCGACATCCCACATCGCGCTCCTTATTCGTCGCCAACTATCATTTTCGGATTTGCCGGCTTGCGCAAGGTCAAAACGCTCGCGCCGGCAATTGGGCAAAGGCGAAAAATCGACGTGAGCAATCTTTTTTGGCATGGCTGCGCTTCCAGTAAAAGGCTAATACACAAAAGGCGGTTCAACCTATGGAACTCATAGTCAAAGCTAAAGACATCTTTTTGGAATATGCCGGCCGCGATATCCTGGATATCGAAGAGTTGGAAATCTACTCCTACGATCGCATCGGCTTGGTGGGAGACAATGGCGCAGGCAAAACCAGCCTGCTTAAAATTCTGAGCGGTGATCTTACCATTGCGGACGCCGACGTCAGGCGCTTCGGCAGCATTGCCCTCATCGGCCAGCTCGATGAACTCGACCTTGATGCGGCTCAGGACAGCGGCGAAATGCTCTCCCGTCTCAACGTCGCCGGCGTGGCACCGGAGACGATGAGCGGCGGAGAGGAAACGCGCGCCAAGATTGCCTCTGCGCTCTCCCGGCATACAAGCGCGATCTTCGCCGACGAGCCTACGAGCCACCTCGATCAAGACGGCATCAGCCTTCTCGTCGGGCAGCTCAAGGCATTTGATGGGGCCCTGCTCATTGTGAGCCATGACCGTCATTTTCTCGATCAGGTGGTGGACAAGATCT
>ENA-OQBV01001709-OQBV01001709.1-human-gut-metagenome-genome-assembly--contig:-NODE-1709-length-10393-cov-10.084746_pt1 | contig 10393 bp, 8 predicted proteins | sample MGYA00242750_ERZ504559 | MGnify/ENA primary metagenome ERZ504559 (study PRJEB26092, sample SAMD00036230) | human gut metagenome | host: Homo sapiens | study: EMG produced TPA metagenomics assembly of...
GCCCATGCTTTGTATTGAAGATGAATCCACTACGTCCACCGATCTCCACATTACTCTGCAAACCAAGCATCAGATTCAGTTCTCTCTGCTTACGGAACGCATCATATACCATCTGTGTCATAGGAATGTCTCTGATTCCTGCATCCGTTTTGGTTTCTGAATCATGGAAACAATATCCTTCATCACCTTCATAATACACAAGCTGTCCACCTACATGAATCTCCCTGTTCTTCATATCCACATCTGACCAGGTTAAGCCGATAGTCTCACTCACTCTCAGGCAAGCTCCAAACATAACCTGCATCATTGGAAGATGAGGCTTATACACATTACTCTGTTCAACAAACTTCAGGAGTTTTTCCTGCTGTTCCAGTGTCAGTGCTTCTTTCTCCTTTGCCGGAGCCCCATAATCTCCAAGTGTTCCAGTTACCGGATTCTTACGGATAATCCCGTCTTCCACTGCCAGTTCAAAACTGGGATTCAATAAACCATAAAGACCTTTGATCGTACTGTGTGCCAGTCCTTCATCTGACAATGAGGAAAAGAACGTCCTTACGTGAGATGTCTTAAAATCTACAACACGAATATTTCCTAAAGTATTTCGTATCCGGTAGTCCCACATACGGATATAATTCTTTTTCGTTCTTTCCTTGATATTCTTTGTTGCCATGTATCGCTCAAACAACGTATTTACAGTCAGCTTCTTGACTGATGCGTCTGTAATAAGCAGATCATCCATATCCTTATTGATCTTCTTTTCCATTTCTCGCAGACTCACCAGATCAGCTGCATAAACCGAATTACGCTTTCCGGTAATTTCATCCTTGTAACGATACTCATAACGTCCATCCGGGCGCTGGTATTCACCTGTTTTTAAATTTCTGCCTTTATTATCTTTTCTTGCCATATCAATCATTCCTTTCACTTCATTTTTCGTTATTCGGAATGATTTTTGTCCTGTCGGTATCAGTCATTTACTGCCTGATATCTGCTCACAGATTAACATAATATTTTATGATTTCCAAGGGTAAATTCCTGCAAAATGCTAATTTTTATTTGCCTTTTTTATAGGAATATTTTTCACTTTTCATTCCGAAGGAAAGTTGTTGTATTTTATCCTCTCATCTTTCATTACACTGCCATTGCATCAATATATTTTTTTATCTTATCCACGTTATAAAGAACACGTCTTCCAACAATCACTCTTGCTTCTGCATAGTCTGCAATTTTCTTTGCAGTTACTTCTCCGCAGGATAACATTGCCATTAATCCTTCAATATCTACCGTCAGACGGTTTTCAGCCTTATACTCTGTTGTTTTTCTCATGATGCACATACCTCCTTTCCTCCGTATTCTTCTGCATCACCTCCCAGACAGCGGTTATGCCCGTTGTCAGTACACTCTACTTTTTGTTTAGACTTCTTACAATGATTTTCCATTCCGTTCGACGTGTTGGCTTCCATTTGTATATGGCGGTGTCAACGTTACAATTGACCTCTATCAGAAATCTTTCTGAATACTGGCAGCTTCTTCTCAAGCATACCAGCCGTTGCCGGAGTATCTTCGGTTTCCACATACTACTCTCTGATACAGCGATGGAATCCTGTGTTACCTTTAAGCCCCGAAAGGCACCCATACAGCTCATTCAATTTTCAATGTTCAACAATCAAAAGTTTTGTAGGTATACATTTTTGTACCTATTTCGATTTAATGCCATTATATCCCCAGTTACTGCTAATGTCAATAGCACTTCATGTGTTTTAGGTTCTTTTTTGTACTCTTTTTCATTGATTTTCTGCCAGCTTGTGTTATAATATGGACAAATAGTTATTCATTTCTTGATTTCACTATCTTTAACGGATGTTTATCAGGACTAATGCAGAGGTGACTTTATGAATTTTAATCTGAAACTAAAAAAAATCCGGACATTCCGGAAAATGACACAAAAAGAACTGTCAGAGAAGATCGGACTGACCGATCAGCATAGAATTGTACAATATGAAAAAGGTGTTCGTGTTCCAAAAAAAGATCTGGTTGATAAAATGGCTAAGGCTCTTGATGTTAATCCTTATACCCTCTATGATACCGCTGGACGTGACGCTTCCGAAATGATGGAACTGCTTTTCTGGCTGGATGAATTTAACCCATCTGCCCTGCATCTGTTTCTACCTCGGAAATTTCCTGGTGAAAAATGCAATGAAGTAGCTGACACTTCCGTTTACTACCATGACAACGATAGTTGGCCTGCTCATGCACCTGTCTGTATGTGGTTTGACTATGGAGTTCTGAATGATTTTCTGAAAGAATGGGTGGTTCGAATGGATGAACTGAAATCCGGTGTGATTACCAGAGATGAATATTTTGAATGGAAAATCAACTGGCCGTATACCTGTGATGATTGTGGAAAACGGAAACCCTCAAAACAGTGGCGGAAATCAAACGAATAGAATTTAGTGAAACTTAGCAAAACTTAAATTCACTGTATTTTTTCTCTTTGCTCAAAAAAGGCACTGCAAACCAATAATTCTATGGTTTTCAGTGCCTTTTGTTCTATACACTAAGTTTCCAATTTGCTGCTTCCGTCTGCAGATCAACCAGCTTACGATATAGACCATTTTTCTTCATAAGCGTATCATGGTTTCCTTTTTCTGCCACAACACCTTTATCCAGAACAACGATCTGATCCGCTGCTTCAATCGTTCTCATCCTATGAGCGATTACCAGAACTGTCTTCCCACTGACTAGTTCAGATATCGCTTCCTGTATCTGTGTTTCACTGTCCACATCTAAAGAAGCAGTTGCTTCATCCAGTAAAATAACAGGTGCATCTTTTAAAAGTGCACGGGCAATGGAAAGACGTTGGCACTCCCCGCCAGAAAGCGTAGAACCATTTTCTCCGATTACCGTCTGATAACCCTGCGGCAATTTTTCGATAAAATCATGACATTTTGCAGCCTTTGCTGCAGCAATAACATCCTCATCACTTGCACCTTTTCGTCCGACACGGATATTTTCCATAATTGTATTATTGAAAAGAACAACATCCTGAAAAACAATCGAAAAATCTTTCATCAATGCGACCGGATCAATTTTTGCGATATCTGCACCACCAAGTGTAATTTTCCCACCATCCACGTCATAGAATTTAGCTGCCAGTTTTGCTATGGTGCTCTTACCACCGCCGGATGGTCCTACTAATGCAGTCACCTGTCCCTGTTTTGCAGTAAAAGATACATCTTTTAAAACTGTTTTTCCTGTTTCATAAGAAAACTTCACATGGTCAAAAATCACATCATATCCTTTGGTGTGATACTCTGTCTGCCCGTTTTCTAACGGATATTCCTGGATTTCTTTCAAGCGTTTTACCTGTAAATTCACACCAAAAAGTTCTGCCATATTCGCCATAGCTCCAGAAAGTGGATCATACAGACGGGAGGCTGCGATCAAATATAGAATATAAGTAAACAGATCAATTTTTTCCTTTAAAATCAGCGAACTTCCCACAACAATAACCGTTGCCAGTCCAAGCCGTAAGACCATCTGACCGGTTGTAAGAAGACTCGCACTGACCATTTCACTGGAAATCTGCGCTTTTTCTGCTGCATCCAATTTCGCATCCAGTTTCTCCAGATAAGTTTTCTCCTGATTACATGCCTTAATATCCTGTACCGTTTCCAGACATTCCTGTATTCCTTCTGACAAATCAATTCTTGTTGTCATATATTTCTTTGCAAGCAGTTCCTGCCACTTGCGTGAAAGAAGAACAATTGCAAATGCCACCGGTGCAACCCACAAAAGAGCAATTCCCATTTTCCAGTTCATAACAAGAAGTACCAGACACACAATACTTGTAGAAATAAGTGCTCCAAAAAATTGCGGAACTGTATGGGAAAACGCATGCTCAAAACTGGCACAGTCGCCCATAATTGTACTTGTCAGATCAGCAAGGTCACGTTCATGGAAAAATCCAAGCGGTAACGTCCTGAGCTTTTCTGCAAGTGTAATGCGTCTACGTTCACTTTCCTCATAGGTACCAATATAGGCTTTTGTATACTGCAGATAATGAAGGACAAAAATAATCACTAAAATGATAATTCCAACAACTGTATATCCTGCAAATCCTGCCACTTTTTCTTCCATTCCAAGAGCCATAGGAAGCATCGTATTTAATACTATTGCAAGTAGGGCAACCGGGAGCATCAGACTGATATTTGCCAGTACAGAATAAACAATTGCTTTAAAAAGATCCTTTGCACCCTGGACACTCAGAGCGTATTTTTTCTGTAATCTGTTAATCATGATTTTCCTCCTTTCTCACAGTCGTTCCAACCTTCCAGATAATCTGTGTCTGATATTCTTTCCACATGGATGCGTAGACACCATTCTGTTTCAGCAATTCATCATGATTGCCTCGTTCTATTATTTTTCCATCACCAAAGACCAGAATCATATCTGCATCCTGAATCGTGGACAGACGATGTGCAATCATAAGTACTGTTTTTCCGCTGGTCAGTCCTTCAAAGGCAAGCTGGATCTGATGCTCATTTTCCGCATCTGCAAAAGCTGTCGCTTCATCAAGTATAATAATTGGTGCATCTTTCAGAATTGCACGTGCTAATGCAATCCGCTGATTTTCACCACCCGACAGATAGGTTCCTCCACTTCCAACTATAGTATCCAAACCATTTGGAAGTCTCTCTATGATATCCTGACATTGTGCTGCTTCTGCCGCTCTCATCACTTCTTCACGTGTGGCATCTGGCCTGGAAGCTCTAATATTTTCAAGTAAGGTATCATTGAAAAGACGGGTGTTCTGGAACACAAATGCAATCTGATCCATGAGGTCATTTTTAGCAATCTCACGAACATCCACACCACCCACTAAGACGTCTCCTTCCTGCACATCATAAAAACGTGGAATCAGACTGGCCGCTGTAGATTTGCCACTACCGGAAGCTCCGACTAATGCAATTTTCTTACCATCAGGGACTTCGAAGCTTACATGATACAATGCTTTTTTCTTAGCACCTGGATAAGTAAAAGAAACATCCTCGAATACAACAGAAGCATCCTTTGGCTGTTTTTGTGTATTTGATTCTTTAAGCGGTTTTTCCTGCAAAATTGCTTCTATTCTGCTTACTGCACTTTTTGCCGCCATTAACTGTTCGCTTGCAAACATGATTCGATTCATCATTGTTGTACAAACTGGCGTAAACAGACTGTAAAACAGGAAATCTAAAAACAGTTTCTGACGATCCGCCTGTCCACTTGCTGCCGAAAAAAGCATCAGTGCAGTCGGGATCAACAAAATAAAAGTTCCATTTAAAGTAATGTTAAATACCGTCAATGGGATACGACAGCAGATTGCATATCCACTGGCATATTTTTTGTATTCTTCAATCGCTGCATGAAAGTTTTTGAATGAGTAAATGGTTTGCTGGAATACCTTTACAACCGGGATTCCACGAACGAATTCTACCGCTTCTTTATTCATATTTTCCAGTGCGGTCATGTATCCCGACATAAAATCGGCATTATCTCCACCCATCATTTTCTTTAAGAAAAATACACTGATTGCCAGTGGAATCAAACAACAGATTCCAAGTCTCCAGTCAAAGACAAACAACAAACTGATGACTGCAACCGGCATAACAACTGCACCGGTCAGATCCGGCAACTGATGTGCCAGAAACCCTTCGGTCAGTCCAGCATTGTCATCAATAATTTTCCGAAGTCTGCCACTGGCATTCTGACTGAAATATCCAAGCGGTAACGTGACAATATGGTGCATTGCCTCTTTTTTCATATTGGTAGCTGTACGAAATGCTGCCAGATGCGAACAACATAATGCTACAAAATATAATAAAATACTAAGTAACGAAAATGCTACTGCAAGCCACGCATAATGCCCACTGGAAGCTGCCAGTGACAAATCTCCCTTTTTCATCGCATACAAGATATCCCGAATCACAAACCAGATACAGACAAATGGAATAATAGAAAGCACCGTGGATATTCCTGCCAGAATGCAGCTGGCAATAGTCAACCAATGACGTTTCCCTGCAAATCCCCACATCCGGGATAACTCGGCATTTTTCTTTTTGCTCATGACCTTATATCCTCCTCAAAAAGCCGGTGGCATCAGAATCTCTCCGATTTCCACCGACTCAAATTTATTTTCACTATTCAGACAGATTCTCTTTACAGAATAACTGTATACAGTTCTCAACATCGGCTTTCGTATAGTCAACAGAAATTCCTGCTGCCAGCCAATAAGCATATTCACCTGCATCATATTTTTCCAATGCATCCAGGTCACTTCCATATCTGAACTCAATGTGCCATGTAGTTTTCATCGTATCCGGAGCGATACAGAAATAGGTAAACTCGCCGGAATCAGCATCATCACTTTCGTAGATGTACAGACCACGCGTTTCTTCCATACCTACGTAATGATAAGAATGACTGAATACATCATTCCCCTCTTCATCCACACCAGATATTGTTGTTCCGTCAAACGTGAACTGATCTATATTCTGTAAAAATTCACAGTCGTATGCCATATTTCCATCCTTGTAGGTTTCCACTGCTTCTTCACCGGTGACTGTTCCAGTTACCATAGAAGACATTTTTTCAACAGCCGCCTGAGCATTATCCTCTCCTACAATTGCAGCACTGTCATCGAGCCACAGCTGATCGTATTCATCTGCCAGAATAACCGGCCACAGTTCCTGATAAGTACCTTTCAGATCGCATAAAAGCTGATCTGCTGCATCCTGATTCTCATCAGTTTCACTTTCCTTCTGTACGCTTGTAGTCTGTTCTTCTGTAGCACTGTTTTCTGTTTGCTTTGTTTCAGATGTGCTACTGCTTGTATTTCCACATCCCGTCAATAAAGAAATAGACAAAGTTGCTGCTAAAAACAAACTTGTTAATAATTTTCTCTGTTTCATTATAATCCTCCTAAATAAAAAATATGCATTAGTTAGTATTATCTAACCAATACATATTTTATCTGGTACTAATATGAAACTCAATGACCTGGCAGACTAGTTTCTATCCAATCAGACATTCTTTTTATACTCCGTTGGTGTCATTCCATATTCACCTCGAAATGCCGAAGTAAATTTATTGGGATTTGTATATCCGATTTCTGTTGCGATTTCACCTACAGATAAATTCCCCTCCCGTAATAATTTTTCAGCAATTTGTAAACGATAAGTCCGGAGATACGCATAAACAGGTGCACCATACATTCCCTTAAAACAACGTTTCATTGCCGTAGGTGATATTTCAAAACGCTCTGCCAACTCCTCAATTGTATAATGTTCTTTGATATGTCCTACAATAAAATCATGAATCTGTCTGGTACAGTTCCTTTGCGATTTTGAGAAATAAACATAGTCGTTCTTAATCCTGTCAAAATCCATTTCTGTTAGTATCAATAAAAGCTCCAGAAGCTTTATTCTGATATAACTAGGCTTTATATGTTCCTGAACAGTATATAATTCCGAAAATATATGTTGGACAGTTTCATTTGCACGAACCATATAAAAATCCTGTTTTCCTGCAAACTCTGAAATTCGAGTAAGATTAATAGAAAGAAGTTTCAAGATTCTTCTCATCTCATCTGTAATTTCTTCCAACTCAATCGTTATCGTTATCCCATGATAATGGGAAGTAGGAAATGTTGATGTATGTGATTTCTTATGCAAGGTACAAATGGATAAATTTCCCGCTGCCATATAGCAATAACTACGCTCTCCAAACGCACACTCACACCGCCCCTCCCGACAATAATTAATTTCAATAAATCCAGGACGTGGACTCTGCATCTTATTACAATATTCCATATGCATATCATTATAGACCAGCTCCATTCCTGGAAATGTCTGATATACGGCGATATCTCCTGTACCACTTTCATTCTCAAGATGAAATCTTGAACATATAGCATCTTCTTTTTTTCTCCGGACAGAAGATCCATATAAATCAACACTTCTGAAATCCGATTCCACTTCCGAAGACGCAAAAAGTATATCTCCAGCAACCTTATATGGATTGTCCTCTGTTGTTACTGTTCTCATATTACACCTGTCCACTTTCTTCCGCTGCTTTTTTTACTTTTGTCTCCTCTTTCATAAAACATCATAGCTTATCTCCTTCAGCAATTAGTTTTATCTAACTTTCTCATATAAAAAAATGTTACCTTATAAAGCTCCAGTCCCTACAATAGGTAACATCGTTTGAGTTTCTATACTCTTTCAGTGTAACACCGTTAGGACTGACTGACAAGAAAATATAGAAATTCATTATAGCAAATAAATTCGATTTATTGTTCAATAGCCAACATTCTTATTATTCAAATATATTCTAATCAGAACAGCCCCTACATTTATGACAAAAATCACAAACAGCAGATTAAATGGCAAATATTCCCGTATCAAGTTTCCTAATACCGCAATAAAGGAAAAGCTGGCTATCAAAACCATTTTATAAATATCATCCCATATCTTTCGATACCGTTCAATTCCGCCCCATACAAGAAATACACCCCCGACAATTCCCGCCATAATCACAGCACTTGAAAATATTCGTTCAAAAACTACCTCTCCCGTAGAATATCCCATATAATCCAGCTGTTCAAACCATATCGCATACTTTCTGCACCAATTAACTGGCAACATAATCAGTTGCATTAAATCCCTTTGAAATGCTCCATTCTGAATAAGTGAAAAGAATATGACACAAAGATATCCCCAAGCCCAGAAAAACTGTATTTCTTTCATATCCTCCATTTCCGATTTTGCTTTTCTCCTGGCTTTTTGTATCTCCATATCTGCCCGTTTCTTTTCCCTTTCAGCCTGATACTCTGCCTGTCTTGCCTGTTTTTCTGCTTCTTCCTGTTTTTGCTGTGCCTGTTCAACCGCTTTCACCGACGATTGGTTCACCTGTGTCTGTAATTTAGAGTTCTGGTCCCGAACGTCTTTTATTTCTTCTTCGAGCTGCTCTTGCTCGTTCCTGCTCATTAAGCCATTTCTGTTTCTCAGATCGTCGTTGCTCTGCTGAAGCGACTGATTCAGCTTCTGCGTTTCGGACAGTTCGGTTGTCAGACGCTGAATTTCTACGGTTGATTTCCGAATTTCTTCTCGCAATCTCTGCCTGTCGGATAAGATTGTCTGTTTCTCTTCTTCCAGTGTCTGTATCTGCTTTTTCTGTGTTCGCATGAACTCTTTCGCTTTTTCGAAACTTTGTACGAGAATATCCCTCTCCACTTTGAGCTTGATCGGTGATTCCTCTGGTGTCTGTGATGGCTGCGTCAAGCTCTCTGTAATAGTTGCTGAGTTCTTCGTTTGCTCTGCTGTCTCTGTCGGCTGCAACTCTGGATTTTTCCCTATTTCCATTAAATTCATTCTCCAAGCCCTCCTTGCTGATGTCCAGATGGAATGTTTTGGATAGATTGCTGTCACGCACTTTCTTTCCATCCTGATTCTGGAATGTGATGTGCTTCCGTTTCTCTGTCCAATTTACGTTCCACCCGAACTGCTTCATTTTTTCTATAAACTTTTCTTTGCTGATACAATTTTCCAGTGCCTTTAACACTGCCATTGCACAATCCGCTACAAAGCTGTCCCTTACCTGTTGCCGGAACAGGTTATATTTATCCTTGTTCCATGCAATAACTTCGCCTTTTTCGATTTCACTGCCGTCAAAGTGTTTTCCTTTTTCTGCAATGGTCAATCCACGTTCCCGGCACATTTGATTGGTAAGCTGTTTCATACATTCCAGATCCTTTTTGGTGTTATGCAGCTTTCTCCCATCTTCATAACTTACTGAATTGGTAACCAGATGGCAGTGGATATGGTTTTTATCCTTATGCACAGCCACTAAGGTCTGGAATCCACTGAACCATTTTTCTGCAAACTCTTTTCCAAATTCAAACGCCTGCTCCGGGGTGATCTGCTCATCTTTATGCCAGGAAATAATGTTGTGGGCATACATTCTCCCGGTATCTTTATTCCACATCTTCTTTTCTTCCAGAAAGGTTCTGTACACCAGATCATAGTCAATCTCATCATGGCGATACGGGCCTGTTACATAGGTAAGCAGTTCGCTGGTCTTGTCCTGTCGCAATACATATTCGATGCAGTTTCTCATTGCTCCATGTGTATTTGTCCGCTTATTAATCGTCTTATTAACTGCCATATCCTCTCACTCTCCTTCCGATACTTGAGAATATTTTTGTTGAGGAAATACAACATACTGTCATTTGGAACTTCTCCATCTGTATGCAGCTTTCTTGCAATCTGATTGATATTTGTAGTAGCTCCCCGAAGCTGACTGAGAATATCTGCAAACATCTGGTTCAATCTTTTTAATTCTTCCACTTCCT
>ENA-OQBV01001710-OQBV01001710.1-human-gut-metagenome-genome-assembly--contig:-NODE-1710-length-10388-cov-2.655784_pt1 | contig 10388 bp, 13 predicted proteins | sample MGYA00242750_ERZ504559 | MGnify/ENA primary metagenome ERZ504559 (study PRJEB26092, sample SAMD00036230) | human gut metagenome | host: Homo sapiens | study: EMG produced TPA metagenomics assembly of...
TGGCGGTGTCAGCCCGAAGACCGCGCACATTGTAGCCGAGGCCGGTGCCGACGTACTGGTCGCAGGTTCCGCCGTGTATGGTGCCGAGGATCCTGCGGAAGCCATTGATTCCATCCGTGAGAAGGCTGAAGCCGCATTCAAGGCCTGAACCTACCAATATTTCGAGGATAGATACGAATAATGAAAACTTTTGAATCCCTCTTTGCTGAATTGAGCGAGAAGGCCGCAGCCAAGCAGGCTGGCTCGCTGACTGTCGACGAACTGGGCAAGGGCACGCATTTCATCGGCAAGAAGATTGTCGAAGAGGCGGGCGAAACCTGGATCGCAGCTGAGTACGAAGGCGCCGATCGTACTGCGGAAGAGATGAGCCAGCTCATCTACCATCTGCAGGTCATGATGATCGACCGAGGCATCACACTCGAAGACATCTACAAGAATCTGTGAGTTTTTGGCCGTGCCATAGGAGGCGTGGCCTTTTTGGGAGGGAAAATGCTGAGAATCGCCGTGCCCAACAAGGGCATGCTGTCCGAACCTGCATGGAACATGCTGGCCGAGGCCGGCTATCGCCTGAGGAGCAATCCGCGTCAGCTGGTTGTGGAGGATCCCGACAATGACGTGGAGCTGTTCTACCTGCGTCCGCTCGATATCGCTGTCTACGTTGGCCGAGGCACCATCGACGTCGGCATTACCGGTCATGATCTGCTGCTCAACTCCGGTACGGATGCCAAGGAGCATATGGAGCTTGGCTTTGGCGCTTCAACGTTCCGTTTTGCAGCCCCCAATGATTCTCCGATTAGCAAGCTCGAAGATATCGAAGGCAAGCGCGTCGCCACCAGTTTCGACAAGCTTGTGCATGATTATCTGGCTGAGCATGGCATCAACGCTGAAACCGTACACCTTGATGGTGCCGTCGAATCGTCAGTGCAACTCGGTGTGGCTGATTTGATCGCCGACGTGGTATCCACGGGCACCACGCTCCGTAACGCCGGCCTGCGTATTTTCGCGGAACCGCTGTTGCATTCTGAAGCTGTGCTCATTCGTTCCCCGCGTCTTACTGAAGATGATGATCGTTTGACGATTCTTAGCCGTCGTCTGCAGGGCGTGCTCACTGCTCAGCGTTACGTGCTCATGGATTACGATATTCCAGTCGAGAAGGTTTCCGCGGCTGTGGACATCACGCCTGGATTCGAAAGCCCGACGGTTTCCCCGCTTCATGACAAGCAGTGGGCGGCCGTGCGTGTCGTTGTGCCGAAGGCCAAGGTCAACCAACTCATGGACCAGTTGTATGAAGTTGGTGCTCGTGGCATAATCGTCACCGCTTTGCAGGCCTCGAGAATGTAATATTGCTCGAAGTATGAGCAAACTGATTATCAAAAAACAGTACAGTCCGGAACCGCGGGATATCTATTTCACGGTTCCGAACCTTATCAGCCTGTTGCGAATCATTTCGATTCCCTTCATCTCGGTATTGGTCTCTCGCCATGAGATGGTGCTTGCATTGATTGTGCTTGCGCTGTCGGCGGTGTCCGATGGCTTGGATGGTCTGATTGCACGCTCGTTCAATCAGGTGAGCAAAATCGGGCAGATCCTCGATCCTATTGCAGACAGATTATTGATTTTCTGCAGTATTCTCGCGCTTGGAGTCGCTGACATCATTCCATGGTGGATGCTGATCGTCGTCGGATTGCGAGATTTGATCATGGCGATTCTTGTACTGGTTTTGGCGCAGCGTGATTACGGTCCGCTGCCGGTGCATTTCGTTGGAAAAGCAGGCACCGCCATGCTGATGATTGCCATTGTCGCCTTGATTTTCGCAGATATCTGGTCTAATTCGGCTACGGATACTTTGCATTTGTGTGGTCTCGCCACCGGCATATGGGGTGTGGGATTGTACTGGCTTGCCGGCTATATTTACATACGTCAGGGAATCCAGCTTCTGAAGAACGATAAGGATTGACTCACATGATGCATGATGCTCCGGAACGTGCGTCGTTCCCGGTGTCTCCGGAGAATACGCCTACGAAGCGGCGCGCCGTTTTCTCGGCGTCCTTCGCCGGGCTGACTTCGCATCATGTGCAGCCTGATATCGTGACATCCACTTCGCGCAGAAGGCGGAATCTGGATGATGACTCATTGCGGCTTATTGACGATTTGACCAATCGTCCGATGGACGTGATGTACACGGACTCGAGGTTGGCCACCAAAACTCCGTCATTGTTTTCGGTCTGGTTCACCCGGGTTTTGGTATTCCTTATCTGCATTGCCGTAGGCACGGCGGGAAGCGTGTTCGTCCGACAGCTGAGTACCGATCCACGTAAGGAAGTACGCAAGCAACTGTCAAGTCAGTTATCTGATCAAACGAAAAAACGTCGAAACCCTCACCAAAAGCGTGAACGCGCTGCGAGCCCAGGTTGAGGAGGAAATCGAAATCCGTGTCGAACTGGTCTCTGAACCAGACCATACAGGATGACGAAAATGGTCAATGGCGTACTTCCTGTGCAAGGCGAAGGCATCACGCTCACCATCGCCAATCCAAATATCGGTGAGCGGAGACAACGCGGATTCGTCACTGCCAAGGGAAAACGGCAGCCAAGTCCGTGTGGTCACGGATTCCGATCTGCAGGTGCTTGTCTCGCTGCTTTGGCAGTCCGGTGCGGAGGCGATCGCCATTAACGGGTATCGTCTCGGTGTGCAGACTTCCATACGAACGGCAGGGACGACGATCCTTATCGGCGTCAATTCCGTGCAAAGCCCCTATCGCATCGAGGCGATCGGCAATTCCAGTGCGCTTGCCAATGCGGTGAGCAAGAAAACGCAAAAACGTTTGTACGATGATTTCAAAGAAGCCGGTATCTATCCTCAGGTGAGCAGAAGCAAATCGATTACGCTGGAAGCGGCGGTGACCGGCGAAGTGACATATGCAAGGAAGGTCAAGTAATGGCAGCGGTCTTGGGACTTATCATAGGCGTGGTCATTGGCGTGTTCGTCCGGCCGGACATTCCCATTGCGCTTCAGCCGTATCTGCCGATTATGGTGCTGGCGGCGCTCGATGCGCTGCTCGGTGCCGCCCGAGCCTATTTTCAGCGTAGCTTTTCCGATAAGGTCTTCGTGATTTCCTTCTTCTCGAATGTTATTACGGCAACATTGTTGGTTTTCCTAGGCAACCAGCTTGGCGTCGGTTCCCAGCTGCAGACTGCGGTCATCGTCGTGCTCGGCATTCGAATCTTCACCAATGTGTCATCCATCCGACGTTTCATCTTCAAGGGATGACGGCGTATGAGCAGACGCAACGATGCCAACAAGGATGTACTCTCCAAGATCCACGAGCAGATCGTCAAAGACCAAAACAACGACAGCACCCAAACCGGATCGTTTCCTGTGGTCAGGCGCAAACCGAAGAGGGTTTCGCTGAATGCGAAGGCCACTCGCGCGCGCCTGTATTCAAGCGTGCTCGTAACCGTGCTTTGCGCGTTGCTGGGCTTCAGCTACGCTATCCAGCTGAACAACACGACCTCCACATATGAGACGATGAGCGAGGACGAGCTGACCAAGCTTATTAGCGAAACGAGTACGCAGGTGCAAAAGCTCGAACAGCGTAAAAGCGAACTATCCAATCAGCTTGACTCTCTGAAGGATACCGCCGACAAGAACGAGAAGGCAGCGGAAATCGCCAGGCAGAACGCTGAATCGAATGGCATTCTTTCCGGGCGTTTACCAGTATCCGGCGAAGGCGTGGTCATCCGTATTTCTAAAGGATCAAAGCGAGATATTGACGCGTCGATTTTATTCACCCTACTTGAGGAACTACGCAATAGCGGCGCGGAAGTCATTGAAATCAACGATATTCGCGTGATTACCAGTACATACATCAGCGATACGGCGGACGGTCTCGATTGCGACGGTACGAATATCAAGGCGCCGTTCATCATCAGGGCGATTGGAGACAGCGACAATCTGCAGAACGCGGTCAATCTCGCTGGAGGCGTCGGTTCACGTTTGAAAGTGAAATACGGAGCCACCGTGTCGATCGTGCCATCCGATAAGGTGGAGATCACGTCGACACGAAGCGCGCCACAATACACGTACGCGCATGTCGTCGAATAGCATCAAATACGATCCGTTAAAATATAATCGCGCTGTAGCATGCTGTTCACTCTTTCAGCGTGCCGATGTCTGCACTCAACCCTATCTTGTTCATCGTTGACATACAGTCCAGGCCTGCACATTAGTACCGCGGACCCCGATAGCAAAGGACAACTCATGGCTGAACAGACCATCTCCATTACACTCAACGGCGAAGCGAAGGAGGTGGCAGCAGATCAGACTGGCGTCCAGCTCTTCGCGGAAGACAAGAATATCATCGCAGTGCGTCTTAACTGCGAACCCCGCGACCTGTATACCGAACTGCACGACGGCGACGTCGTGGAACCGATTGCATTGGACAGCGAAGATGGCCTGGCCATCATGCGTCACTCCGCAACCCACGTTATGGCACAGGCCGTGCAGGAGATCCGTCCTGATGCCAAGCTCGGCGTCGGCCCGGTCATCAAAGACGGTTTCTATTACGATTTCGATGTCGAGACTCCGTTCACTCCTGACGATCTTAAAGAGATCGAAAAGCGCATGCAGCGCATTATCAAGTCCTCCCAGTCCTTCCGCCGCCGCGTGGTGACCGAAGAGGAGGCTCTGGCAGAAGAGTCCGATCAGCCGTACAAGATTGAACTCATCAAAGACAAGGAAGCCCACCTCGATCCAGAAGCCGCCACCGAAATCAGCGGCAAGGAACTGAGCTTCTACGACAACGTCGACCGTGACGGCAATGTGGTGTGGAAGGATCTGTGCCGCGGACCGCACCTGCCGAACACTCGCTATATCAAGGCGTTCAAGATCGAGCGTTCTGCAGCCGCATACTGGCGCGGAAGCGAAGCCAATCCGATGCTGCAGCGCATCTATGGCGCGGCTTTCGCCACTAAGGAGGACCTCAAGGCATATCAAACCCGCCTTGAGGAGGCCGCCAAGCGTGACCACCGTAAGCTCGGCGCGGAAATGGATCTGTTCTCCTTCCCGGACGAGATCGGTCCGGGCTTGGCTGTGTTCCATCCGAAGGGCGCCGCTGTGATCAACGCGATGGAGGATTACTCCCGCGAAATGCATCGCAAGCACCACTACAGCTTCGTGCAGACTCCGCACATCACCAAGGGCGGTCTGTATGAGACTTCCGGCCACCTGCATTGGTACAAGGATGGCATGTATCCGGCAATGCGTTTGGACGAGGAAAAGGATGAGAACGGCAACGTCGTCAAGCAGGGCTTCGACTACTACCTGAAGCCGATGAACTGCCCGATGCACAATCTGATCTTCAAATCCCGTCAGCGTTCCTACCGTGAGTTGCCGTTGCGTCTGTTTGAATTCGGCACGGTGTACCGCTACGAAAAGTCCGGCGAAGTGCATGGTCTGACCCGTGTGCGCGGCTTGACTCAAGACGATTCCCACATCTACTGCACCCGCGAGCAGATGAAGGACGAGCTGAAGAACCTGCTGACCTTCGTGCTTGGTCTGTTGAAGGACTTTGGTTTGGACGACTTCTATCTGGAGCTGTCCACCAAGGATCCGCACAAGTACGTCGGCTCCGACGAAATCTGGGAAGAGGCCACCAATACGTTGGCTGAAGTCGCCAAGGAATCCGGACTTGAACTGGTTGACGATCCATGCGGCGCAGCCTTCTATGGTCCGAAGATCTCCGTGCAGGCTCGCGATGCCATCGGCCGTACGTGGCAGGTGTCCACCATCCAGCTTGACTTCAACCTTCCGGAACGTTTCGGCTTGGAGTACATCGCTGCCGATGGCACCCACCAGCGTCCGGTGATGATTCACCGTGCACTGTTCGGCTCCATTGAGCGTTTCTTCGCCGTGTTGCTGGAGCATTATGCCGGTGCTTTCCCGGCGTGGCTCGCTCCTGTCCAGGTGCTTGGCGTGCCCGTTGCCGACGAATTCGCCCCACACCTGCAGCAGTTCATTGCCAGCTTGGAAGAGGAGACGGTTCGTTGCGAAATCGACATGTCCGATGATCGTTTCGGCAAGAAGATCCGTAACGCTTCCAAGTCGAAGGTGCCGTTCATCCTCATCGTCGGCGAGGAAGACATGAACAACAACGCGGTGAGCTTCCGCTTCCGTGACGGCAGCCAGCTCAACGGTGTGCCGGTCGATGAGGCCAAGGCGCAGATCATGACCGTGCTGAAGAAGCGCGTTCAGGTCAACAACGTCGACGATTTCAAGGCCGCCATCGCAGACTGATCTGATTCGTTCACGTTCGGTCGCATACGGTTATGAATTATGGGGGCGTGCAAGCATCACATACTGACGCTTGCACGCCCTTTTGCTTTCCGAAGAACAGGAATTCGCATGTTAGAACATCTCCGTGCACCATTCAAAAGACTTATCGAGCCATTCGCCAAGGCACTGGTATCCCTTGGCCTGACAGCGAATGCGGTGACGGTTATTGGCGCTATTGGAACCATTGTGGTGGCTTTCGCCACTGGCATTACGGGATGGTTGTTCGCCGGAGCGGTGGTGCTGACGTTGCTGGTGCTCGCCGATTCCCTGGATGGCTCAATTGCGGCACTGACCACGGGAGGCACCCAATTCGGTGCTTTTTTGGATTCCACATTGGACCGTATCGCTGATTGGGCATTGCTTGCCGGAGTGGTCATCTTCTTCATCCTGCATGCCGATTGGTGGTATGACATCAACCGGTCAAGCCCGGATTGCATTAGTTGGATTGGTATCGCCGCAGCCATGGTGTCGATGATGACGTCGTTCGTGACGTCGTATGCGCGCGCCCGTGCCGAATCCGTCGGTTTCGAAGTGAAAAACGGCATTGCAACGCGTGCCGACAGATTGGTCATCATTCTGGTGGGCATGGCGATTACCGGGCTCACGCACCAAGGGTTATGGCTGGCCATCGCCATGGTATTGCTTGCGGTTTTGGGACTCATTACCGTATTCCAACGCATTCTTGAGGCTCGTTGCCAGATGGCCGTCGGTCATAAGACGTATCAGTTGTGAACCGGCTGCATGAAACGGCCGTTGACGCGCCTGACATACGTATGTCGGGCGCTTTGTCTTAGAACCGCTTTAGAATCGTTTCGTTTGAAACATCCGCAACCTGCCTAGGAGCATTATGTCAGGTCATTCCAAGTGGGCGACCACCAAGCACAAGAAGGCCGCCATCGACGCAAAGCGTGGCAAGCTGTTCGCCAAGCTGATCAAGAACATCGAGATCGCAGCACGTATGGGTGGTGGCGATCCTGACGGCAACCCGTCCCTGTACGACGCCATCTACAAGGCCAAGAAGGCTTCCATGCCTGCCGATAACATCAAGCGCGCAGTTAAGCGTGGCTCTGGTGAAGAAGCCGGCGGTGCCAACTATGAAGATATCGTCTATGAGGGTTACGCTCCCGCAGGCGTCGGTCTGATCATTGAATGCCTTACCGATAACCGTAACCGTGCGGCCGCCGAAGTGCGTTCCACCCTGACCAAGGGCAATGGCTCTTTGGCTACCTCCGGTTCCGTGAGCTTCAACTTCGAGCGCAAGGGCCAGATCATCGTTCCGGCCGAGGGCGTCGATTTTGATGATCTGTTTGAGAAGGCCGCAGAAGCTGGCGCTGAAGATGTTACGGACGACGGCGACGTGTTCACTGTCGTCACCGGTCCGTCCGAGATGATCGACGTTCGTAAGGCCCTTCAGGACGCTGGATTCGATTATGATTCCGCTGATCTGGTCATGATGCCGAAGAACGAGGTCGAATTGACTCTCGAAGATGCCCAGAAGGTGTCCAAGCTGATCGACAACCTCGATGATCTGGACGACGTGCAGAACATCTACTCCAACTGGACCGCCTCTGACGAGGTCATGGCTCAGCTTGACGAGGAGTAATCAAGCGTGATTATTCTTGGCGTCGACCCCGGGCTGACTCGCTGCGGGGTCGGCGTGATCGAAGCCGGCGCATACCGCCGGCTTTCTTTTATTCATGTGGACGTGGTACGTTCCGATCCGAAAATGTCGCAGGACTTACGTCTGTTAGCCATCTATAACGGTTTGGTGGAAAAGATCGAACGGTTCGCACCGGATACGGTGTCCATCGAGCGTGTGTTTGCACAGGAGAATCGCAACACCGTACTGGGGACTGCACAGGCCGCCGGACTGGCCATGCTGGCTGCGGCCCAGAGGGGCATTCCCGTCGCCTTGCATACGCCCACTGAATCAAAAATGGCGATTACCGGCAACGGCAAGGCCGAAAAGATTCAGATGGAACGCATGGTCGCCCGTATTCTGGGGCTCAATACCTTGCCTAAGCCCGCCGATGCCGCCGATGCGTTGGCTATAGCGATTTGTCATGCGCTTCGCCCCGCAGGCGCGTTACAGGGGGAGAGCGTGAACAACACTTGACCGATGCACAGCGTCAATGGGCTCTGGCCTCACAGAAGGCGGCGCGACAACGCGGCGTCCGTAGGGGAATGTAGACTATCGAACAGATGTTCTACAGTTGTATGCGGGAGGTGACGGCATGATAGGCATGTTGCATGGCCAGGTCGATTTCATTGACGCCGCTTCGGCGATTATTGAGGTCGGGGGAGTGGGATATGAGACCCGTATGCCTTCGGCGGATTTGGCGTCCATGCACGCTGGGCAGACGGTGAAGGTATACACGTCATTGAATGTTTCGCAGGATGCGATTACATTGTATGGGTTTTCCTCGCTTGCTTCGAAACGCATGTTTTTGCAATTACAGAAGGTCAGCGGAATTGGTCCGAAAGTCGCGCTTTCCTTGCTTTCGACGTTGCCTCCGGAACGTTTGGCGAAAGCTGTGGCGGACGGGGATGCCACCGCGCTGGCGAAGGCGCCTGGTCTAGGCAAGAAGGGTGCGCAGAAGATTATTCTCGAACTCAAGGGGTCCATCGATCTCAGTCAGATCGAGGGGGCTTCCAAAGAGGTTCGTTCTGCGGAAGATGCCGGTTCGGAACAGGTCGTGGAAGGTCTGATGTCACTAGGGTGGCGTCAGCAAGATGCCTTGCATGCCGTGCAGACAGTCTGCGAGAGCAATCATATCAATGTTCCATTGAGGGACGATGATGTGCCCCGCGTGCTCAAACTTGCATTGGCTTCTCTTGACCGAGGTAGGTGAAACGCATCATCATGACGAACGACGTCGCATTCGAACAGTCGAATACCGGTGCCAATGAGGAATCGCTTCGCATGGTTTCCGCGTCGCCTGTCGGCAACGAGCCGGTAAGCGATGAGGAACTGCGTCCTCACGTCCTCGATGGTTTTTATTGGACAGCCAAGACTCAAGGCGCAATTGCAGCTGTTTTTGGATGCTGCCCGTAAACGTGACGTTCCCCCTGACCACATCCTGCTGGCGGGGCCTCCGGGCTTGGGAAAAACCACGTTGGCCATGATTGTAGCCAACGAGCTTGGAGTGCCGATTCGAGTCACTTCCGGACCTGCTATCCAGCATGCTGGTGATTTGGCCTCGATTCTAAGCTCCCTTGACGCAGGGGAGGTGCTGTTCATCGACGAGATCCACCGCCTTCCACGAGCGGCCGAGGAGCTGCTGTATATCGCCATGGAGGATTTCCGTGTTGATGTGATGGTGGGCAAAGGGCCGGGTGCTTCCTCCATTCCCCTTACTTTGCCGAGATTTCACGGTGATTGGCGCCACCACTCGCGAAGGCATGCTGCCATCACCGTTGAGGGCTCGTTTTGGTTTTACCGCGCATCTTGACTTTTATCCGCATGAGGAGCTTGAAAAGCTCATCGAACGATCCTCTTCGGTGCTGGGCATCAGTCTCGAAGAGGGAGCGGCCCATCAGCTTGCCATGCGTTCAAGGGGCACGCCGCGTATCGCCAACCGATTGCTTCGCCGCGTAAGGGATTGGGCCATTGTGCACGATTTAGAAACTGTGCATCCGGACGATGTCAAGGAGGCGTTGGCACTGTACCAGATTGATACCGAGGGCTTGGATCGTTTGGATATTGCGGTATTGAAAGCCATTGTCACCAATTTCAACGGCGGTCCGGTCGGTCTGAACAACCTGTCGGCCATGGTCGGTGAGGAATCGGAGACCGTGGAAACGGTGTGCGAGCCGTATCTGGTCCGAGAAGGATTCCTTGTGCGCACCCCGAAAGGGCGTGTGGCGACGCACAAGGCATGGGATCATCTCGGCTTGACTTCTGACGAATCTCAGGTTGATGTCAGCAAGCTAGCTTAGACTCGGTGTTCTGGACATAGAGTCCTGTTCGAGCGTCCATCCCAAGGAGGTTGTGCCTTTGGATTACATGTTTCTTATCGTCATCATTGTCGTCATGTTTGGCTGATGTTCTGGCA
>ENA-OQBV01001711-OQBV01001711.1-human-gut-metagenome-genome-assembly--contig:-NODE-1711-length-10386-cov-2.914222_pt1 | contig 10386 bp, 13 predicted proteins | sample MGYA00242750_ERZ504559 | MGnify/ENA primary metagenome ERZ504559 (study PRJEB26092, sample SAMD00036230) | human gut metagenome | host: Homo sapiens | study: EMG produced TPA metagenomics assembly of...
AATTTATTAACCGAGGCTTCTTTTATGGTCCGTATTGCCCAATCTATGGAGTAGGTGCTTTACTAGTTTTATATCCTTTATTGTTTGTGAAAGATTATCCTATACTTGTGTTTGTTTTAGGTGTCATGATGCAGTTCAGATGGGACAAGCAAGCCGGGATGCCCGTCTATGTGGGCGAGAAGCCGAGGGCGGAGAAAAGAGAAGCGCAAGGAAAAGGAGCTGGCGGAGATGGCACGGGAGGCGTTCGCCCGGCAGGAGAAGTACGGCTACATCGAACTGTGCGAGCTGATACAGGAGATGCTGGAAGTGAAGGAACGGACGGCGAAAGGCTACATCCGCTATATGCGGGAAAAGGAAATCATCGAAAAGGAGGGCGACTGCTATGTACACGGACAGGGAAGAGTTTGAGGGCTGGATGGAGCGCATCATGGAACGCTTCGACCGGACGGAGAAATTGCTGGAAAGGGTGCTGAAGAAGAACAACACGCTCGACGGCGAGGAGGTGCTGGACAACCAAGACCTGTGCCTGCTGCTGAAGGTGGGCATCCGCACGCTGCAACGCTACCGTGCCATCGGGGTGCTGCCGTACTTCACCATCAGCGGCAAGGTGTTCTACCGCACGAAGGACGTGCACGAGTTCATCCGCACCCGTTTCGCCGACGTGGAGGAACGGGCTGCGAAAACGCAAGGAGAAGGAAGCCCGGAAAGAGGAAAGGCGCAGGAAAAGGGGGCTGTTCCCGTGAGAATGACATTTTTCTGACGGTGCTTTTAGTGGATGAAGCCCTGCCGGATCGTAAGATTAGGCGGGGCTATTGTTTTGTTATTCGGGAAGTTTCATTATCTTTGTTCGCACGAAGACAGAAGGCGGTGCTCTCGGGCACGGTCGCTGTCGTGACATAGAAGATTCATGCCCGGCTTGGAAGCAGGCGGGGATTGATATACATATTGTACGTTCGCTGAACGTCTTGAAGTAAAAAAACTGGTAATTTTTGATAAGCAAGACGAATGGCGCAATGTTCATGCTGTATGCTTATACGGCGTGGGCTTGCCTATTCTGCTTATCGGGTAATACCAGTACCTTTACTTCGGAATAGCGTGAGTTCACGCTGTTCTTTTGGGTGCGAGGCGGACATAATCCTTAAAAACACATTGATATGAAACAGATTACCTTGCACGTGTACCAATCCATTGACGGTTGTCCGGTCAGATCGGACAAGTATTTCGATGCGGCGGTGGACGCCTCCGGCTGCGTGCTGATCGACGAGGAAACCTACCTGCGCATTTACCTGAACCATCTGGGCTGGCCGCTCACGGCAAAAGAAACTTTGGTCGTGACGGACGGCTGTATTGACCTGACGGAGAAGGAACGGGTGCGGTTTGTTACAGGGGATGCGGCAGCGGAACTGCGGGGAATAAAAGCGGACGGCGAAGGGACGGTAACGGCTTACGGAGCGGAAACCGGGGCTTTGCTCTTGGATAACGGGCTGGCGGACGAAATCGTGGTGATAACCGTGCCGGTGCTGGTCGGCGGCGGCGAGAAGGCACTGGAGTGCGGGCTGAATGACGGCAGGACGTGGGTCGTGCGGTCGAGCAAGGTATTGGAGGACGGGAAAATCCGGACGGTGTACGGAAGGGTATGCCCATGAAATACAAAAAGCCACTGAAAAGTGGCTTGGGGCATTCAGGAAAGGATGACGGGTTATAAAAAAACGACCCGCCGATTTGAGCATTATCAAGAGGCTTGGCAGGTTCTACTGGCGCAAAGATAACGAAAATATCCTGAATGGCAAAGAAATATTAAATTTAGGCAACGGTGTTGCCTATTTCCAAATATCCTCGCTTTCCCAATCGGACGGAAATCCCATCGCTGCCGTATCTATATTAGGATAGGCAGCCAACAAGGTTTTCAGCTTGTCCTTGAAACTGTTATTAGGCGATACGGTATAAAGGAAATAACGTATCATGCAGATACGGTAATACATCCTGCGCTTGTCTGTCCGGGAAGAGTCAATCCAACCGTATTTTGTCCTGCGTGGTTCCGTGGTGATGGTCGCCAGTTCCCTGTTCCATGTACGACAATGGTGGCAACACATATTGCGCAAGCCAGCCAGAATGACAATCCATGAACTGAACACCGGGACTTGCAAACCGAAATGTTGGGCGACACGTTTTTTTATCACATTATCTTTCAGGTTCGTGTAAATCCTGCAAAGCAATCCTAACGGCAGAATTTCAGCAATCATCCATGCAGGCGGATAATCGTCCGTATAAGCGGAACGGAAATGGAGTATAAAGTCTTCCTTTGATTTTTTCAATTCCGCATCTATCGTGTCCTGTGTGTATCGGAAACTCTGCATATTGAAAAATATGCAGGGTTGGTAATCCAAAACAAATCGTTAAAATATTCGCTGACCGCATTGGTTATGCAACTGCGGATAGCCACTTCTATCTTCTCTATCTCGTTAAAGAGCAACAACCTTAGTTTGCGGTCGAAACGATACATGTTCAACGCCTGCACGAAAGTTGCCCCCGGCTTGTACAGATGTTGTTCCTTGGGGAACTTCAACAACGGGTGAAGTAAGCACTTAGACGGAAATAACCGATATTGTAAATATACCCGGCGGCTTTTTCCTCGTCCGCTATTAACAAACCTCTATTCTTTAAAAGGACAATATGCCCGGGCAGATAGCCTCGGCGAAGATTCCGCTCTCGCGCATGATTTCCCCGCAGCTCTATTGGGTCATGTCCGACAGCGAGTTCACGCTCGACATAAACAACCCCCGACGAGCCGAAGATTCTCTGTGTCGGCAACAATCCCGACCGCCAGAACATCTACGGGGCGGCATTGGGGCTGTACAACTCGCGCATCGTCAAGCTCGTGAACAAGAAGGGCAGACTCAAGTCCTCCATCATCATCGACGAGCTGCCCACGATTTACTTCAAGGGGCTGGACAACCTGATTGCCACCGCCCGGAGCAACAAGGTTTCCACCCTGCTGGGCTTTCAGGACTTTTCGCAGCTCAAGCGCGACTACGGCGACAAGGAAGCCGCTGTGGTGATGAACACCGTCGGCAACATCTTTTCCGGGCAGGTCGTGGGTGAGACTGCCAAGAACCTGTCCGAACGTTTCGGAAAAATCTTGCAGAAGCGGCAGAGCATCACCATCAACCGCGAGGACAAGTCCACCTCCATCAACACGCAGATGGAGAGCCTTATCCCGGCGAGCAAGATTTCCACGCTGACGCAGGGCATGTTCGTGGGGGCGGTTGCCGACAATTTCAGCGAGCGCATTGAACAGAAGATTTTCCATTGCGAGATTGTAGTCGATGCCGAGAAGGTCAAGCGTGAGGAACAGGCTTACAAGCCTATTCCCGTCATCACGGACTTTACCGATGCCGGCGGCAACGACCGCATGAAGGAGATGATTCAGGAGAACTACAACCGCATCCGTGCCGAGGTCCGGCAGATTGTCGCCGACGAGTTGCAGCGCATACAGTCCGACCCCGAACTGCAATACCTCTTGCAGAACAAGTAACGCGTCGCAGACGAAAAAAGGAAAATCCGTAACACGGTTGAACATTCAGCCGGATTACGGATTTTCTTTTCTATATCATTATGTTTATTGTGTTCGCAGCAGTATCAGGTCGAAATACATCAGCCGGGTGTGCATGGGCTGCATGACTGATTGTTCTTCTGCCGTTCTCCTGCCGTGCAGGAAAGTCCATTCCTCTTCCTCTGTGGAAAACAGGAACTTGAAGCCGTTCCGCTGATAAAAATCAAATATCTTCGGATTGTTCAGGGCATCCACCACTATATAGCGGCATCCGGTTTTGTTCAATGGCTCGATGAACCATGACTTGATGGCATCCAGTATCTCATCGCCGATATGCTGTCCCATATAGCCGTCACTGACGGCAAGCTGCCCCACCAGCACCGCAGGATATTGGGGACGGCGTTTCTCGTTGGGGATGTTACGGTTGAGCCTGTTACGCCGGCTGCTCGGGAGCAGGTCTGCACGGATACTCGAATTGGCTACGGTGAAAGCTCCGACGATGCGATGCTTGTCTTGCTCCACGAAGCAGTAGGACTTTCCCAAAAGCTGGTAGGCATAATCCGCATACTCTCTCGTGAAGAACTCGGTTATATCCCTGTCCTTGCACAAGAAGCCGCCGCATTCGCGCAGCACGTCTTCATTCAGCTCACAGAACTCACAATACTCCAGCATACCGTCCTATCCCTCCTTATCTATATTGTACAGTCTGGAGCGTTTCAGGATAGCACGCATCTTTTCCACCTGCTTCGTGAAGTCTATGGAACCGCGCCTTTCTCTGGCGTTCCTGTCCGCTTCTTCCACGAAACGCTCCGCCGCCTTGCCGCGAAGTACCGGAATAGGTTTAATTTCTAATGCCATAATCTATTGTATTATAATTGTTTCGCAAAGGTAAGCAATTTTTCGCAGACTATGACACCCATGCCTCATTTTCTCGTTATCTTTTCCGCATCCGTTCCCGTTCCTCATCCTCCTGCATCCTGCGGTTCAGCTTCTCCGCAGCCTTGTCGAAGAAATAGGTGCGGCTATCGTTTTTCCGCCGCTTGATGTCCGCATAGGTGTTGTAGCACTGGCTTTCCTTTATTTCCATGCCGAACACCTTGCAGAAACCTTCCAGCAGTTCCTTGATGCCCGGTTCACCCGCGTTTACCAGCTTCATGGAATCCAGCCCGTAAATCAGTTCCACCAACTCAGCCATACTGCCCGTCCAACGCATGGCAGGAATATTGCCTGTGTCTTTATTTCTCTTTTCACATTCGGAGTGGATGGTTGTGGATAGTGGCGACACCTGCGGGCGGTTGGAAGGGATATGTTTCTGCATCTTACGTATGAAAGACAGGGCTTTACGGACAAACAGGGCGGTATGGCTTCTCACACCCGCAATGTACTGCGTGTGGTGGTATTGCAGTTCGTTTTCGGCATACGCCAGCGCAATCTTCGCCCCGTCCGTATCGCCGTCATGCATCAGTTCCACAACCGCCCTAACAAAACGGTTGTATGCGGCATTCAGATTAACTGTTTCATCGTTCCCGTCTATAAGACCGAAAAATTCGGTTTCTGTCAATATGAGGTATTTCATATCTCTTTCAGTTTTATGTTATTACACTTGGTTTGAAGTGTGCGCACATAAAACTATGGGACAAATAGCGGTCCTGCGGGAGTGTTTTTCTTTAAGTATGGATATATCACACTGATATTCAGCGAAATATTTGCTGAAAATATTTTTTGGAGCTTTTCCCGACGCCTCATTTTTTTGTTCAGAATCTGAACGTACGTTCACTTTTTGAACGCCCCGGGCGTTCATTTTCCGAACGTCACCACCCGTTGGCGGGGTGTTTTCCATCAGCACATCCAAAACATGTTTGTATGTGCCGTTTTGTCCTATCTTCATGCAAATATAGTTTTTTTCATTGAGATAATTCTCATTTTTCGCTCTTTTTCTGCATGATACCGTATTCTTTCATCTTGTTGTACAGGGTCGTGCGGCTGATACCCAGCAGTCCGGCAGTCACTTCGCGGTTCCCGTCCGCCTGTGCCAGTGCCCGCACGATGCGTTCCCTTTCCTCATTCCCGTCTTTCAGCAGCAGGGAGCTGCCTGCCTGTGCCGTACTTTCCACTTCCAGTCTGTCGGCTCCTATCAGCCTTCCTTCCGTCAGCAGGACGGCGGAACGCACCGTCTGTTTCAGTTCCCTCACATTTCCTGCCCACATCCGCCTCATGAGTTCCTTTTCCGCCTCCTTGTCGAATCCTTCCGTATGCCGTCCCAGTTCCTCGTTGGCAAGCTCCCGGAAAAACTCCGCAAGGGGCAGTATGTCCTCCCGGCACTCCCGCAGCGGCGGTATCTTGATGACGAACTCCTTCAGGCGGTGATACAGGTCCCGCCGGAAACGTCCTTCCTCCACTGCCTTCTCCAGATTCTCGTTGGTAGCCGCCACGATGCGCACGTCCGCTTTCCGTTCGCGGGTGCAGCCCGTCGGACGGTAGCATTTGGTCTGCAGCGCACGTAGCAATTTCTGCTGTACCTCAGCGGGCAGGTTGCCCACCTCGTCCAGAAACAGCGTGCCGCCGTCAGCCTCTGCCATGCAGCCCTTCTTTCCGGTTGTGGCTCCCGTAAACGCGCCTTTCTCGTATCCGAACAGTTCGGATGCCGCCAGCTCCCGTGTCAGCATGCCGCAGTCTATCGCGACAAACGGACCTTTCTGTCGGGTACTCTGCGCATGTATCTTTTCTGCAATGTGTTCCTTGCCCGTGCCGTTCTCTCCAAGTATCAGCACCCCTATGTCCGTCGGGGCTACCAGTGAGATGCGCCGGTCGATGGTCCGGAATGCGGACCTTCATCGTTCCAGTTATGGGCATGGTATGCCTTCTTTTCCGTTTTGCGTACCAGCTCCCTTATCCTCGGAAGCAGCTTTTCCTGCAGCAGGGTCTTGGGGATATAGTCCTCGGCTCCCAGCCTCATGGAGCTGACCGCCGACGCGACCTGCGCATAGTCGGTCATGATGACAAACGGGTTTCTGATACCTGCTTCCCGCATCCGCTCCAGCACTTCCGTACATTCTCCGTCAGGCAGACGCAGGTCCGACAGGATGATGTCCTCTTCGTCCAGTTCTGCCAGCAGCCTCCGTGCCCCGGCGCAGTCGTATGCCGTGCGGGTCTCGTAGCCTGCCTTCTCCAGCATTCCGCAGACATGGTCGCGGAATACCGGATTGTCTTCTATCACTATTATTCTTCCCATACCGGTTCTCTCCCATTTCCTTTCGGGCGAGCCGGATGATGGTTTCGCCCTGACCGGTTACTTTTCCGGCATACTCCCTGATTTCTTCTGCCGTCCGTTTCCGTGGAGCACGTCATACAGCTCCTGCAGCGGTCCTTCGGCATGTATCAGCATCCACGAGCTGCGGATATGGTGTACCCAGTAGTCCAGCCTGTCCCTGTCACACCTTTCCGCTTCCTCCCGTATGGCGGCCATTTCCTTCTCCGTTTCCCTGACCAGACATTCCAGCCTCTGCCTCTTGTCGCCGTATGCGAACAGCGGGCCGAGGTCTATGCGTGGGGTACTGTCCTCGCCGATACATTCTTCCGCGGCTGCCAGCAGTTCGTCGATGGAGAACGGCTTGTACAGCACCGAGCCGAAGCCCGCACCTGCCAGCTCCTCTTTCGTGATGCTTTTCGAGCCGGTCACCACCATCACGGGGATGGTGCGTGAGTTGCCTATGTCCGACGTGCGGAGCAGTTCCAGCACCTCGTAGCCGCTTGCGTCCTGCATCTTCAGGTCCGTGGTCAGCAGGTCATAGTGTCCCTCGCGCAGCTTCTCCGCCATTTCCCCCGTGCTCGTGCAGGTGTCGCAGTGCACCCCGTTCTGCACGAATATGTCGTGTATCATCCCCAGTATGATGCTGTCGTTGTCCAGCGACAACACCGAACATCCGCCCAGTCTTGTCCGCTTCGCTGCTGCCTTGCGGTCTGTCTCATCGGCTTTCTCCGCCTGGGGCAGCGGCAGCACCACGCTGAAGCGGCTGCCCGTGTTCCGTATGTTCTCCACCGATATGCTGCCCTCCATCAGTTCCGCAAGGCTTTTCACTATCGACAGTCCCAGCCCGAAGCCGTCCTGCGTGGCGGCATTGCTCAGCCGCTCGAACGGCTTGAATATCTGTTCCCGTTTGTCCTTGTCTATTCCTCCTCCGGTATCTTCCACCGCAAGCGTGAATTTCCCTCCGGCATACAGGGCGGTCAGTGTCACGCCCCCGCGTTCCGTAAACTTCAGTGCGTTCGACAGCAGGTTGCTGCCGATACGCAGTATCAGGTTCCTGTCGCCCATGACCACCTCGTCAGCGGCGTTGTTCACCCTGAACTCCAGCCGTTTCTCTTCCATCCGTGCGGCAAACTCCGTTTCCAGCGTTTCCGCCACTCCCGCCAGTCTGAACGGCTTCACCCTGACGGTCTCCTTTCCGTTGTCTATGCGGTAGTAGTCCAGCAGGTTCTCCATCAGTGCCCCCATACGCTCTGCCGACTGCCGTATATGCTCCGCGTGCAGCGCCGTTGTCTCCCGGTTCCCGTCCTTCAGTATCAGTTCCGCATTGCCGCGGATGGCGGTCAGCGGTGAGCGCAGGTCGTGCGTCACCGTCTGCATGATGTTCTGTCTGCTTTTTATCAGCTCTTCATTCTCCCGGACCGACCGGCGCAGGCTCTCTATCAGTTCCTCCCGCTGTTTCCTGTCTCTGGTGCGGCGGCGGATGTCCCTATGGACTACTGCATACAGCAGCACCGCACACAGGACACCTGCCGCCGATATGTAGCATATCAGTGCGAATGCCGTCTCTCTCAGTTCCGCCACCCGCATGTGCCTTTCTTCCATGCGTTCCGTCTCGTCCTGTCCGATTTCCCGTATCAGCCGCGAAAGGTTCCGGTTCAGTATGCTGTTGCGTATTTTCAGTGAGTCCGACAGATGGGAGAATGCCTGTTCCTGCTCTGCCAGTGCCGTACGCATCTCTTCCTCAAACCGACGCATCTCCGCAATGTGCCGGGTGTTGGGCGTCGTGCTCACCCGTGTGGTCGTGCGTGCCGGTTCTTCTTTCTTTTTCTTGCGGAACAGGCCGAACAGCCCGCCCCGTTTCTTTTCCTCTTCCGGTTCGGTGCGTTCCGTCACTGTCGTTGTCCGTACCGATGCCGTCTGCTCCAGTCCGGGCAGGTGGCGTTCCAGCAGACTGTCCATGCGGAATGCCGTGGTCGGCATATCCACCATCCGCCCGATCAGCCTGCGTTTCTCGTGCAGCAGCCTTACTACCGTGTCTATCCTTGCCGTCTGCGCCGGTTCTCCGTAGTAGCCTTTCAGTCGGTCTATCACCTCCATCGTGTGCGATTCCCGCCGGTCGTATGTATCCATGTCCGAGTCATCCCACAGCATCGCGCGGTCATTGTCCAGAAACAGTGTGATCAGTCCCCGGTATGCTTCGCTGGCGGCGGTACGCTGCATGAGCAAGCTGCGTTCCTCAGCCTCCGCCTGCTCAAATACCTGCTTTTCGTACCATACAGCTGTGATAATGCCCAGTACGAGCAGTCCCAGTATGAGATAGCCCGACAGGATTTTCAGGTGGAGGGATTCCTTCCATCTTGAAAATGTATTGTTGTTCATGTATTTTCGGATTGTTTTTTAGGCGGTAAGTTAGTGGAACCTTCCCGAAGGGATGTTCCAGATCCTGACAATAATCAGTGCGCGTTTTTATTGGTTCCAGAAATCCATCCTGCGCTTCTCCCATTTCTCATATCCTATGGCTTTCAGTTCGCACGGACTCATTCCGGTCTGCTTCTGGCAGAAGTCCGCAAAATTGCTTGCCGAGCCGAAGGCGTTGCGCTCGGCCACTTCCTTCAGCGGCAGTTCCACCCGGTATTCCATATCCTCCTCTATGCGCCTTATCCGCTCCCGGCGCAGCCACTCCGATGGCCCCGTGCCGTAGTATGTTTTGAACTTGCGCCGCATCAGCGAATAGCCCATGCCGCACAGTCCGGCAAGTTCTTCCGCCACGAATGTGCGGTGGCTGTAGTGGTTCACTGTCATGCGGAATACCGCCTTGTCCAGTTCCGGCAGCCTGCTCTCGGCGTATGCCATATCCTTTCTCTCTATGCGGAAAGTCTTGCCATACAGCTTGTTGCGTCTTTCCCTGAAGAAATAGTCGCATACCCTGTTAGTCATCTCGTTCGTACGTGCATGTCCTTTCAGTGTATGCAGCACGTCGCATAGCACCAGCATTTCCCGTGTCCGGTATTTCCGTTCCCATGCATCCGTCAGTTCATTGCACATGTAGCAGATCACTTCATGCTCGCGTGAGCGGCACAGCATGAGCATCCATGCCCTGAAATCCCTGTCCCTTGCCGACGGTGCTTCCTTATCCTTCCGCAGTGCGCTCACTGCCGCCAGCATCAGCTCCGTGTCATTGCCGTACTCCGCCAGCCGTATTCTCATCTTCGGCAGCGAGTGCCGTTCCTTCACCGACTTCCGTATGCTCTCCGCCAGTTCTTCCATCCGTTCCCTGCACACTTTTGCCCTGTATGCCTCCGCAAGCACCGCTTCTGTAATTCTCAGCTTCATCTTTCTCTGTTTTAATGGTTTATAATGGTTTTCCGGCAAAAAGTAGCGTGGAAGTCGCTGGACTATTGTTCCAAATCCTGATAAAAATCAATGCTCGGTTTTATTGTATTGTAAGAAATGGGGTGTAATGTTCATTATAAGTGAAAATACGAGTTTTTTGTTCCTCTTTTCGCCTGCCTGACCTTCTTTTCCGGATATTCTCCGGTAACATTGTGGGCTATCATCAGCAACTCATTGGTATTCGTATTCC
>ENA-OQBV01001712-OQBV01001712.1-human-gut-metagenome-genome-assembly--contig:-NODE-1712-length-10384-cov-3.700985_pt1 | contig 10384 bp, 12 predicted proteins | sample MGYA00242750_ERZ504559 | MGnify/ENA primary metagenome ERZ504559 (study PRJEB26092, sample SAMD00036230) | human gut metagenome | host: Homo sapiens | study: EMG produced TPA metagenomics assembly of...
GACATTCCCGTCAGAAAAGCAGGAAAGGCAAGCCCATCCGATGAACAGGCTCCAGGCACCATCCACCCAGGTGATGCGTAATCTTTTCCGTTCGGTCAGGTAACCCAGCAGACAAACAGAACCGAGTAAAACGACCAAATAAGTCCAGAATGCCCGGCCCGTGACCAGTCCGTCGGCCAAGTTGTCGGCCGAGACGAACGAGGTAACTGCCAGTGCCAGGCAAAATAGGCTGACAAACAATAATATGAGATAATTCATTAATCTATTCATGTCGTACTTTATGATTCTATTTTACATCTAACAGAAAACGGTCCCACCGGAATCGATCTGTATAAGGATCGACCGATTTCCATACTTTCCATACTTTCCCGACAATGTATTCTTCGGGCAGTAATCCCCAGTAACGGGAGTCTTGTGAATTGATGCCGTTGTCTCCCCCCATGAAATAATAGTCCTTCCTGAAACGGTAAGTCCGGATGGGATGCCCGTCCAGAAAGACGGTCGAGTCGCGGTAGGAAAGCGTTTTCCCTTGTTCCCATTCGATTACCTTTTTATATAACAGGAATTTGAAACGGTCCATGCCGACTTCCGTTCCTGCTTTGGGTATGTAGAGTGGTCCGAAATTTTGCAAGTTCCAATTGCTTTCGTTGTAAGGGAATGTCTGGAAAACCCCTTCCGGGAAATCTTCCGGTTTCATCTGTCCGATGCGATGTTGCGCTTCCCGATTTCCCAGGTTTTCTTCCGTCCTGTTGATTTGGTAGATACCTGTTCCTGATGGAAAGGGTGTCTCCCGGCAAGGCAATACAGCGTTTGACATCAGTATTTGAAGAGGTGCATCTCAATCTTTTCCCACGTGTGAGGATGGGGAAAATGAAAGACCAGTACGTCATTGCGTTGTATGTCGTATAATCCAGGCAAGCGTCGGATGTTTACCCGCTTCCCTTTGAGTGCCTCTGTCAGGTTGAACAGCCTTGGCCCGATCAGGAGCTTGTTGACCAAGACGTAATCTCCCGGAACCAGCGTGGGTTCCATCGAGTCGGTTGGTATACGGAAAGACGCATACACAAAGACCAGCAGGAAGAGCCACAGGACAACCAGTCCGGCAGCAGCCAGAATCAGGTTGCTCAACCAGTCAATGCCTTTCTGTATCCATTTTTTCAGTACCATTGTATCATTCCATTTTTATACGTGAATATTCGGTCCTTCGTTCTTTCGATGCGTACGCGGTAAATTGTACCTTGCGGTACGTCGTTGAATGTCAGTGTGCCTTTCTCCCAGCGTTGTGTCCCGGCTGTTATCCAGGCATCGTCCCAGTATTGGAGTACGATGTCTTTCTCTTGGATGAAATAAGGTTTCCAATAAGGCACGTAATGTATTTTTTTGATCAAGGAGGAATAGGGCAATTCCCAACATACGAATCCTTTGTCCCCGTTGGTTTTCCCGCGCCATCCGGTAGCTGAAAGTCCGTCTGTCATCCGGTCGGGATTGTCTTCGGATGTAAGCGGACGCAGGTTTGTTGAATACTTCAGGGGATGTATCGGTTCTTCCCCGTCATGTTCAAAGAAAGAGATTTCACAGAGGTTAAGCGAGTCTTTGGGTACTTCCAGACGGATATACCGGTATGGGGTATGGCTGGTTGTCTGTATGTCGTTTCCCCATGACTCCATCGAGTCGTTCAGGCACACCAATGTGTCCGCATGGGCAAAGTTCTTGTCTGGACTTCCCAGCAGGCATGCCCCGTTCAATGTCCTTTTGGTTTCAATTACTTCGTCTGTAAACAGATAGGCAGTATAGGTGGAGACCGTTATGGGGGCAGTTTCTTTGTGAGGTTCCAATATCTGTTGTTTGCCATGCTTGTCCAGCAGGAAGGCAGATCCGGCAGGAGTCAGGTTCCCGTTTTGGTACAGCATGGGCAAATAAACGATGTCTTTGCCCATCCCTTTGAAAACGACGTTTCCATCCCGTTGTATTTTCCCCCATTGCACGGGCACCCATTGTTTGGCTCCGAACACACACAAATAGGCATATTTTATATCCTCCGGAATGGACTTTCGGAGTGACAGTTTCACATCAGCGGTCTGGAAATAAGCCTCGGATACATCCTTCATGAAAGGATTACGGAACAGAGGCGGAATGTCTTGCCGGTCGACTTCGGGATCGGCGAATGGTCCGTCCAGATAGTATTCGAAGGTGTGCCGATATACTTTGGGCAAGCGGAAACGTCCCCACAGCAAGTCGAATCCTTCGTTGTTGTAAATCCGTTTGTATTTCCAGCGGTCGGCATCCCAGAAAGGTTCGAACGGATGGGTTTCGCCGTTGACGATTACGCAGTTCCAGCTATGCCCTCCGGAGCGGTTTCCCCATTCGGGTACGAAATCGATGGCCGTGGCCATACCCAAGGCGGATAGCTGTAAACAGTTGTACCAGGCCTTGTCGTCGCACGATCCCCGTTTCACATATTCGAAGGTGGCGGCATTGTAGATGGGCATGGAAGCAGCCGCCCAGTTGTTGTGCATCAGGTCCGACGATCGTTTGTGCAGCGAGTCGATCACCTGCCTGAAGTCCTTGCCGGCATCGCTGAATAAATGGGCGTGCCGTTGGTAGAACACGTCGCGGCAGTTGTCGATGCAAACACCCTCGGCATAGCGGTAGGGCAGGATGTAACGGCAGAAATCCTCGAAAGGCGCGTTGCGGGTATAGGCATTTTCCTGCCAGGCTTTGAACGAACGGTCTATCTCCTGTATCAACCGGTCTGCCCGCATGGTTTGCACATCTTTGCGGGATTTTGGGAAAAAGAGCGATTGTCCGGATTCCTTCCAGATGCTGTCGATTTCTTGTTGCCATTCAGCGGGCCGTTCCCAGTTGTATTTTTTAGAAATGGCTACATGCCGGTCATAAAAGGGCTGAAACTTCCGTACATCCGTGGAGTCGTGCCCCGTGTGTCCGACCATGTTCTCAATCAGGAATCGGGCTGCCCGGTATTTCATTTCGTCGCCCCGATAGTGTTCCAGCACTTTTTCCAATTCCTTCCGGTTGTCGCCTGCGTATTCCAACGCCATGTCGAGCCTGTCTTTGGATTGGCAGGCTGTCAAAAGCAATAGAAGTATATAGACCGTTGTTTGTTTCATTGTTTAATGATGAACTTTATATTAGATATTCCCATCTTCCATCAGCTTTATAATTCAGAGGATGGTGTCTTCACGATACTCGGTACGTTCGCGCACAATCTTTTTGGCGATGTACTTCAACGACTTGGTGTCACTGAATATCTTGACGGAGGCGGTATAATCGTCCGTCCGTTCCGTAATCTTGTTTTTCCGTAGTTCCACAGGCCAAACATACGCTTGTTTTTTGTTTTCGTCAGCCATAAAGGTTTATAAAAAAGGTGGACAATTATAGTCCCGATAGGTTTATAGAAACAACGGATGGATTTTCTTCTGAGTTTGAAACCTCATCCTCTGATTCTAGTACATAGCCCAAAAAATACAAGTCATTGTTTGCTGTTAATATTTGTGGTGCATATAAATAAGAATCAGGAGCAATATTATAGGGTTGCTCAATGATTGTATTTTTGTTTGTCTGCTTATTAATGAACCAATGGTAAAATTTTTCCATATTTATCTTGAGGTATTCCTTCAAATACTTGGATATAAATGTAATTTTTATTTTCTAATAACAACGAGCCGTTGCATAATGGGTTTGATTTATGTATTGTATGAACTCCATTGGGTCTTTCGGTGCTTTATCCAAATCAATATTTAATTCCCGAACGAAATTGTATGGGCTTTTTTCAGTACGCCATTGGTGATTAGATAAATATCATTATTTGAAACTTTCGTGAAAAGACACTAATTTCTCCGGCTTTATGGAAATTGTTTTCTGAAATAGGAAGTAAGTCAGAGCTTATTTTCAGGAATTTTTTTCTTTTGAGCTTGAATCAATCTTAAACAATTTATAATCACTATAAGCCTTGTTATTTCCTGTATATAGCCAAAGATTTTTATCAGGGTCTTGATAAAAAGAAGAAGCTGGATATTCTATATTTTGTTTTTTGATAAAGTCTCCATCGTACGTATAACTACAGATGGAATTCAAAGCTAAAACATCTATGCTTTTTTCTTTTTGATTTAGATTTATATCTGTGAGCTCTATATATTCTTTAGGACCACCACCTATAGTTCCTATTGTATTTTTAAATTCCCCTGATTCATCAAAATGTATTACCTGTCCTCCGCCACTTTTGGAATAAATGAAAAAGCCATCATCCAATAATAGTGAAGGGGATTTTCCTATCAGGACATCTTCATTTATCTCCAGTGGTATGATTTTTTTATTCTTAAATAAGGTAGATTCTTTAAATAGGGTAATTTTATCTTTACTAAAATGTAAATCAGAAATCGTATTTTCTTGCTCGTGATTACAGCTGATCAAAGCAATGAATAAACTGGTAAATATGTATTTTTTTAGTTTCATTATGATATCTCCTGCTATTGAAAGGAGAGTATGCTTATTATTAATTCTTTCAACTAGAAAATCAAATAGATGTTATTTTTGCATACTCGTACACATGTAATTTAAACTTGAAGGGGTACAATATCCCATCGTTTGGTAAGGTCTGATAGAACTTTCTCCACTCGCCAACGCTTCCACATTAGCCAGTGCCAAATCAGACAGTTCTACTTTTTCTTTGTTCTGCTGGTAGTTCCAACCAGCGGCTGCTACCACTGATACAGTGGCAAGAAGCCCAAGACTTTTTTTGAAATTCACTTTGTTATAATTTAAATTATTAATAATAAGGTAATCACATCTATCTATGATGTTTTTACCGTTTGTCTCTATTAGGTGTTAACCTACCCTTCCTACGAAGGTGAGGGTAATTTCTTTTTCGGTGATATTTCCGTAAATGGTGACGGTGCGGAGGAAATCGCCGGGCTGTTCGGCCTGATAACTGACGGTGATTTCCTTCGTCTCGCCCGGTTGTATTTCTTGCCAGTCATATCGGGCGGTGGTGCAGTCGCACGAGGTGGTGATACCTTTCAGTCGGAAAGTTTCCGTTCCTGTGTTGCGCAGGCGGACGGTTTGCTCTTTTGTGCCGTTGGCAGGCACTGAGCCTAAATCGTATTCCAGGGTATCGATTTGTAGGTGTGTGGCGGGCAGGGAAGAGGCGGCGGCCCCTGTCAGTTCCTTGAGGTAGAGATCCCGGACAGACAGGTTGTGTATCGGGTTACCGATTACTTTCACGTGGTTGTCCCGGTCAACGAGGAAGGTCTGGAAAGTCATCTCGTCGGGAAAGTGGTTTAAGTTATAAAAATGATTGTCGGTATCGACACAGACGGGCAGGGTGAAGTTATCCCGTCTTAGGATATAGCGTAGTTCATCATTGTCTTTCGATTGGAAAAAGAACAGGAAGGGGACGTTCCCATCCGTGGCGGAATCCACTTGGGCGATAAACTTTTTCCACTCCCGCAATTGCAGTTTGCAACTGACGCACCCGATGGAATCGACATAGACCACGACCTTATAGTCCGCCGCAGCCGGGATGCGGTAATCGGTTGTGTCCGTTACAAACCGGGTGAATACCGGTTTCTCCGGGAAACGGATTTCTTTTCCTTGCCATTCCTTGACCAAGTGGAGAAGCTGTTCTTTCTTATTGTCCTGACAGGAGGCAAGGAGAAGTAAGACTAAAGATAGAATTGCTGTTTTCATTGTCCTTTTTTTATTGGATTTAAACATATTCGGATATATCAATACGTAAGATAGCGGGTTCAGGCTCATAACAAGAAACATAGATAGTTTTCTCATCTTCTGAAATCTCTATTTTTCCTAATGAATCGTTATTGGTAACACGGAAATTACGCAGTAATTTTCCATTGTGATCAAACATGAGTATATGGTTGAATATGCGTTTCTCATCTGTTGGCAAACATAAATAGTACCGCCCGGATCTATGACAAAATTGCATTTCATACTTCAACCCCTGATTTAGCTTAAGGCATACCGTAAAATAAAGAAAGCTTCTTCATTTTGTAACTCTCCTTTTTTTATACAATACAGGTATCTGTCTTGATCTATACAAAAGCCGGAAGTCATTTCCTGCCCCACTTCCCAAACATGAGTCACCATTCCATTCCAATCAACTTGTACGATTTGATTATTCATGGCATCATCTGTTTCACCATTTTTCAGACTGCGACGAAAATAAGCATAACCAGAAGTTGCATAGCATTGAATATAACCCACATAATTTTTTCGATTTAATAGTTTACGAAACTGCTCCTCATTATTATCACCATCTTTATCTAAACAAATGACATTTTGTAATTTTCCTTGCAAGTTATACACCTGGATCATATCAAAATAATACATTGAAACAAATATTTTATGCAAATTCAAATTGCATAAGACATTTGCACTATACATTAGCCATAAATTATCTTTCACTTTGTCTGTTAAAGTTGATGAAAGTTCCGGATACACAGGTACATTGGTTATTTGGCTTGTGCGTAAATCACAGATTTGAAACAAAGAATTTTTCTCTCCAATATGTTTTCCCACCAAGTACTTCTGATTTAAATTCAGACTTCCCCATCCTAAATAATCTTCAGGCAATTTCGTAAAAGAGCCCAATGAATCAGAATATGCTACGAATTTGTTTCTTGTATTCATATCGTACATTTCAATACCTTTCTGTATTACCCTATTCTCATAATTATTACGCACAAATTCAGGAGAAAGAACATCTTCCGGACCATTCCCTACCGTCCCTATCCGTTTTAACAACTTGCCAGTCCGTTTATTGAATGAATGAATACAAGTATCTGCTTTTGCCATAACAACATATAATACATCATCATATATATCCATTTCCACAGGATACTCCTCCATCAATGTAAGGACAGTATCTGGTGAATTCAGCTTTTCCGCAGAAACCACTCTGCTACTATCTGTGTCAACTCCAGCTTCATCTGAATGAGAAGAGTCTCTTTTTGAGAGACACGATGAAATAAATACAAACAATAAAAGGACAGAAAATAACCGTTTCATACTCAATTCTACTATTTTATTGTAAAATTAAGGAGTAGTAATATTACATATTTATTACTCCTTAATTTATGTTATAAAGATTTTACAAGCAATAAGATGTTCCTGACCACCAATGGATATCCAGAGGCTCATACTTACATGGAGTTCCACACTTTACAGCCTTAGGTTTATCTGCATCATAATTTGCATTCCAACAAGGATCCCCTGAACTTATATCTTCACCATTGGCTAACGCTTCCACGTTTTCCATGGCCAAATCAGATAATTCCACTTCTTTATTCTGCTGGTAATTCCAACCAGCGATAGCGACTGTAGCAACAGCCATCATTGAAATAATATACTTTTTCATAGTGTTTGATATTTAAAAATAATATTTGATGTTATCTGAACCTTTCTTTCTATAAGCCCACCCTTTATCAAGCGTGGTTGCACATGGCAGAAGATTCTGTATGCCATTCCGAAATAAATGTGTACTTTTGTATGCGCTTTGCCTCCTTTCTTTATAAGTGAATGAATCGGAGAGCAAGTGTGGGGTTGCTGCTTTATCGGGATTGCCAATCGTAGATAGGTTTGCAACTCCTTATTTTTTTACTCTCCGTTTGGTCATTCCAGATTTAAGCCGTCAATTCTATATTTTACTTTCATACCATCACATTCTATGTCGCCTTTTCCATAACATAAATGATTTGACCATTCACCTTGTGCCAAAGCTTCTACATTTTTTAGAGCTAGCTCATTCATTGTTTGTTCTGTTTTTACTGCGTGATAATATCCGCAAATGCCAATAGCGAATATTACGACGCTTAATAATTTTACTGCTTTTCGTTTCATATTTTTAATTTAGTACTAATTTTGAGGCAAAAATAAATAAAAAGTGTGTACATTATCCTGAAATGTTTCTGAGAAATAATAAAGCTGCTGGTACACAGGTTTTTATGAATGGAATTTCAGAAAACTTTCAGAAAAAATAGATATGTTAGTGAGAAAAGAGGTAATAATAAAGCTTGTTTTGTTTTCTTTTTGTTTTGATTGTCCTTGTTTTTTAGGAGAAAGCCGTAGGAAATATATCCTGAGTGAAAGCAGGCATGCATTTTCTGTAGCTGTTATGGAAGAAAAAAATCTGTTCATCCAAGAAGTGAGTTTTCAGTATAAAGCTGAATATTCCCCTAATAATATATCCGCTGAAGAGAAGAAAAATTGGGGAGATCAATTCTATTTTATTAAGGAAGATTCATGTTGTAATCGTTTGGATAGCCTTTTCCGTCAAGAATTGAAGGGAGGTGGTTTAGAGCTTCAAACGGCTGTTAGTAGAACGTTTAACGGTAAAACCATAGCGAGTTGTCAGTCTGATTTCTTTGAAAAAGCGACTCTTTTGCATGAATATACTTATCGCAAAGATGAAAATAATCAATCAGATATTATCTTACGTGCCTATATCTGTTTGCCATTTTATCTGTTATTTGATTATAAGTATTTCTATATTTTGACATTGGTGTATGTGCTGGGAGTTTTCATTTATTTATACTACAAGCAAATGAGAGGTAAAAAAGATGCAAATTGTGTATTACAACCCCAAGTTTCCATGCCTTCTTCTGCAATAGAAAACGATGAAGTAACTCAAGAGCGGAACATTGTACAAACAGAATGGATAACTGTTACCGGAGATTATTTATGGGATGCAAAGAATCATATATTGAAGTCAGGCGAGAAAAAAATTATCCTGAAAGGTGAGTCTTTAAGATACTTTCAACAGTTTGTTGTTGCTGAACATTTTTTCTTGAATTACGGAGATCTGCATGCTTTATATAAAAATAGAGGTATAGAAGAAAGTAAAGACTGTATTTATCATACAATTCTCCAATTGCGAAAAGAGTTAAAAATAGTGGATGTAAAAGTGGAATCTATACGAGGGGTAGGATATCGATTATTGTTTGATTGAAATGTTATTGTCTGTTTGGAATTTCTTTAGTTTAAATAGATAATAACCGGGTTATTATTATCCAAGCTTGTAGTATATAACCGTTCGCCTTGTAATGCCAGTCCGAACACTGAATGATCTAGCACTAACTTTCGCAGCGGTTTCCCTTCCAGATCGAATACATAAACAAAAAATCCGCCGTCCGGTAATTTTTTCCCTTCCTGCATATTCCGTATCCGTTCTTTAAACGAAACCCCGTCGAAAACAGCGTAGATGCAACTGTCGGCTACCAGAACCTCATTGAATCCTTTGATTCCTTTCGGGAAAGCTTCGCCGCCTTGCTGGGAAAAGACCGGTTCGCCGTTCGGTCCGAAAAGCACGGTGTGGAAACCTGTCTTCAGGTTGAAAATCTCAACCGTCTCGCCCAATTGCGTCACTAAAGCCAATACCTGGTTTTTCGGATTATAACTCATAAACGTACGCCATGCCTGCGCCAATGCCGGCAAACTTTCCCGCTGGCTTTCATCTTTGGTCGGGATGCTTCCTATGCTCTTTTGGATTCTGCCTTTGGCATCCAGTACATGATAGCGGTAACTCCCGGTATAGTCTGTCACCAAAAAGCCGGAATCTGTTTTGCAAAAGTCGAGGGTTCGCAGCAGTTGTTTGTCTAAAGGGATCTCTTCCATCCGTTCCGCTTTTTTATCGGCAACAGATACTTTCCAGCGGGTAATTTGTGCCCGGTTGGAGTCGAGTACCCAAATGGAATCCGGCGAACAGATCCGTATCCTTTCGGCCGAAAGGATTTCGTCAGGCCCTTCTCCGCGCTTGCCGAAAGGCGTAATCGGTTGCCAGTCAGGAAACGTAAACGCATATAAGAAATGGCTGTCGTTATGCAGATCCAGCAGGATTGCCAAACTATCTTTATATCGATCCGATAGGGATAACGGAAAAATACGGAGTCGTTCCCGATTTCCTGCACACAAGATTCGTTGTATGTTTCCGGGAATTGTTCGTATCTCGGATATATATGTTTGGATGAATCCTGACAAGCTGTGAATCCGATAGCTATCCAAAAGAGGAAGAAAGAGAATTTCCAAGTTTTCATATTGATTTGTTATTTTCATTATGCAAAGTTAAGAAATAATCAGATAAGTTATTCCCGGTAGTCAAACGACCGCACGATGAGGCTTCAACGACCGCTCGATTCAGCCGCATCGACCGCACGATTCAGTCTCAACGACCGCATGATGATCCGGGGAGGACAGAGGCTCTTGTGGTTCTTGAAAAAAGCTCGCGGGCTTTTAAAAAAATGTTTCGGCGAATCAGTGAAAAGAATTCGGGCTTTTGATGTAAACGCCGGGACGTTTTTCTGACCGGGGTGGGGCAGCAGGGGAAGGTCCGTGGAGGGCTGTGCCATGGAGG
>ENA-OQBV01001713-OQBV01001713.1-human-gut-metagenome-genome-assembly--contig:-NODE-1713-length-10383-cov-1.938963_pt1 | contig 10383 bp, 9 predicted proteins | sample MGYA00242750_ERZ504559 | MGnify/ENA primary metagenome ERZ504559 (study PRJEB26092, sample SAMD00036230) | human gut metagenome | host: Homo sapiens | study: EMG produced TPA metagenomics assembly of...
ATCCCGAACGGTGATACATACATTTTCGTCTGTAGATTGCTCAATCATTGTCACAATGGCGAAAACAATCTCTACGGCGCGTTTATTTCTTTCTTTAGCAATTGATGTATAAATGATATCGGTATGTTCTGATATTAAGAACTTTGCAGGTTCAGTAATCTTATTTAAGTTGAGTTTTGACTGTCGTACCTTTACATTATACAGTGTCTGAATTAAGCGAAGCATGTAGGGAGAGGAAAAACGTATTGTGTTCGTGGTGTCATCATAACCCAGTGAAACCAAAAGCGGTAAAGCGGATCCGATTCGTTTTGGATATTTTGGATCGCGAATAATCCCGTAGATGGTTTGGAATGCTCCTGTCTTATTTCGCAGCATGATTATATCATTATCACTTAAATTACGTCCTTTCCCCATAAGTTCGGCCAAATCGGGTAAGTAAATAGTAAAACTTTCGTTTATCGCATACTGGTTTTGGTTGATAGTATTTTTAATATCGGCAAGAATAATACTGTAAAATAGTTTTAATAAGGGCAGATCAAATTCACCGATTTCAACAACCTTACCACGACTAATTTCTTCCAGTTTTGCTTCTGATACAGGTACTCCTTCAAAATAAAGTTTTCCGGTATTAGCATCATAATTGAGGCCATCTGTTGATTCCAGAGGTGTTAGATATGCACTTCCGCTTTTGCGTAAACTTAAACCAGATTCATACTCCTGATCAATGATCAGGGAGATGTGCTTGGTCAATGAAGTATCGACATAGTCTTTTTTTCTTGTTCGGTTGGTCCTTTTTTTGGTTTCGTGTTCTATGGATTCTAGAGAAGATGCATTAGGTTGTGCGTTGTATGCGTTATCAGCGGCAAAAACCGGCAGCTCCTGAAGAACCACTTTGAGAGCCTCATATACACGATTTTCATTTTCTGTCAAAGGTGGGCCAGACTTCATACGAGCTTGAAGTTCCTGAAAGTGCAGGGCATAATGTTCGGGAATTGGCGCATATACTTTTCCGGTTTCAGGATCCTTTGACCACCACTCATTTTCGGTTTGATAATTGATCTCATGACCAACAGGTACCATCTCGGTTTCAACATCAATGGGGTGCTCTTTTCCATCTTTATCTGTTACTGAAATCTGAACAGTTTTCTTTTAATATATACCTTGTCCGGAAAAGGCCTGTTAAAATATCAGAACAATACTTTTACCCTTTTCCCCGGCTCTCCTGCCTATATCGACTGTATGAACCATCACTATTATGAATGTCTCAAAAAACAGCAGTGGAAATTTTTATGGCTTCATTTTAATGGTCCTTCTGCATTAGGATATTACGAAGAATTTCTACGCAACAATTTCCGTATTCTGGATTCCCTTGATCCTTTTTTTTATGGAAAGTACCCTGCGCCGTATTCTTTTCTATTACACAAAAAAATGGATCTCCATTCAGAGATCCTTATATCTAGCCTGATTACTGAAATTCTCACACAGATTTTAATTGAAAATGAAACAGAACAGCTTTGTCTTGGATTAATGCCTGATTTTCTGAATACTGCTCTAAAAGAAATAGATACCCATTTCCGCGAGCCACTTACTTTAGAATACCTCGCAGACAAAACAGGCATAAGCAAATACCATTTTGCTCGAGAATTTAAACGTTATATCGGCACCCCACCTAATGAATACCTGATTATTACACGCCTAAACCATTCCAAAGTTTTATTGAAATATAAAAATATTTCCGTAGAAGAAATTGCCTTTGCCTGTGGCTTTCACCAGGTCAGCCATTTTATTCGTCTGTTTAAAAAACACGAAGGCTGCACTCCTCTGAACTTTCGAAAAGCTTGGTGCAGCAATGAACCTGCCAAACCACCATCAGCTCGCTGATCTGACTGACGATTTCTTCAAAATCACAAATGACATGATTCCGGCCAGCACCGAAGTTCCGGCAAAGTTCAGCCAGATTCCGGTAAGTCCCAAAGGCCATAGGACTACTATCAGAACCACCGGGAAGATCAGCGCCGTAGAAACTGAAATCAATGTTGCCTCTTTTGCTTTTTCCACCGCTACCACATAACTCTGAGTTGCAAAGGAAAACCATCTTGTCACATAGGTCAGGGCAAACAGCATAACTGACTGCCGGGACATTTCCATAAAAGCTGCATCCGGATTATTTACAAACATCCGCGTGATCAATTCAGGGAAGAAAAATAATATTCCTGCAGATAAAAATGATATGACCGCGCTTGCCGTATAACAGCATTTTTCAATGGACCGGATACGCCCCGGGTTTCCTGCTCCCAGATTATAGCTGACTGCCGGCTGCAGAGAATCGTACATGCCATAAAGAAGAGGCTGTACAAAGCCTTCGGCATACATAAGGATTCCATAAACAGATACCGCCTGCGCTCCCCCCATTCGCAAAAGCAAAATGTTCAGCAGAATAGATGTAACACGCCCTGCAATGTTGTTGAGAAAGTTCGGCATCCCGCAGCTTATGATCTGCTTTACCATACTTACAGAAAACTCCGGCCTGCAGAAATGAAGCTCCATTTTGCCCCGTAAAAACGGCCAGAAGGCTGCTGCGGAGCAGACAAACATTCCTGCGCAGGTCGCAAGTCCTGCTCCCCAGATTCCCCATTTGAATATGTACAAAAACGTAAACTCCAGAACAGCTGTCAGTACAGACATAAATATGTTCAAGAACATACTGCTCTTTATTTTTCCGCAGATTCTCAGATAATTGTCCACTGCAAAATAATAGTAGTAATCGGGCACACATGGCATATACTCTCAGATACTGAACTGCCAGCTCAAGAAGCTCCCCCTGTGCCCCCATAAGCTTCAGAAGAGGCTCTGCCAGAACATACAGAACGGTTCCGATCAGCACTCCGGCGCCTACGATCATTATACAGGCGCAGGTAAAAATATTATCAGCGCGTTTTGTTTCCTTTTTTCCAAGACTTACAGAAATAGGAACTGCGGAACCTACACCAATCAGATCTGCCAGTGAAAAATTAATGATCACAAAGGGCATGGCAAGGTTCAGGGCTGCAAAAGCCAGTTCTCCCAGAATCTGGCCAACCAGTATCCCGTCTATTACCTGATAGAGAGCTGAAGCCAGCATACTCACTGCGCCTGGAACCGACGCAATAAAAAACAGCTTTACCGGTGACATTTTTGTAAATAATGTCTTTGAATCCATAACTTCTGTCAATACCCTCCGTTTATTCCCCGGACGGCAGCTCCTCCTTATCAAATATCTCCTTTTGAAATTCTTCCTGCATGTAATCCGTAAACACCTCCATTCCTTTCATAAGGTCTGAAGAAAATTCTCTCAGAGTCCGTTCCAGGGCCTGTTCCTCTGCTGCAAAAACTCTGTTCAGCAGGCTTGCAGCATATAGCTTTCCCTTTTCTGTAAGAATAAGTGTTTTTTCTCTTGTACTGCCCGGAGTTTCCAGTCTGATATACCCTTTCTCTACCGCTTCTTTTACCACTGTATTAAGAGTTGTTCTGGGAACCATCCATTCTTCGCTGATTTCTTTTTGAGAATGAGCCTTTTCATCACTCAGCACATAATAAAGAAGCAGGCTGTTGTCCTTAACCCCCCAGTTTTCTTGCAGCCATGTAATACAAACGGTCAAGACGGTTCATACATTGGTTCATCCTGTCTATGGCTTCTCTGATTTGCTTCATTTCTGTTCCTCCCTTTTCTCAGAGCAGATACTGTCTTTCGTTTCATCTGTCTCTTTGCTTTATAATACGGATTCGTATTTTGTTTATTTGGTATTATAATACGAATCCGTATTATATGCAAGAAGTTTTTATAAAAAAAGCAGGGCCTTATGCCCTGCCTGATATAACTCTTCTGTTAAATTTCCTGTGCCCGGATTGCCCAGCGCATCTTTGTAGATCTGGCGCGGCTGTTTCTGGCGCACTCCTCCTGTGAGGGACGGATCACATTTTTGCTGATGTCACTGTAAATTCCCTCCTTATAAAACTGTTTAAAAGATTTTTTTACCAGACGATCCTCTCCTGAATGGAAGGTAAGGATTGCCGCTCTTCCGTTTGGAGCCAGCACCTGAGGCAGCTTTTCCAGAAAATCATAAAGCACCTCAAATTCACTGTTCACATCAATGCGAAGGGCCTGAAAGCTTCTCTGACAGGATTTTTTTACAGCCTCCTTCCGTTCCTTTTCCGGAATAAAGCTTAAAGCCTGCTCGATCACCTGTTTAAGATCTGTGGTAGTTTCAACAGGGCGGATCCTTCTCTGACGGATCACCGCTTTTGAAATTTCCTCAGCATAGGGCTCATCTGCGTTTTCCAGAAGCATTCCGTAAAGCTCCTCCTGAGTCACCTCTTTCAGGCGCTGTGCTGCGCTGATTCCTTTCTGAGGATTCATGCGCAGATCCAGAGGGCCGTCCACTTTATAGGAAAAACCTCTCTCCGGATTGTCGATCTGCATGGAGGACACCCCCAGATCTGCCAGAACAAAATCAAATTTCCCTGCTTCTTCTGCTACCTGATCAATATTTCTGAAATTCAAAAGCTTAACTGTAAGGATATCTTCTCCGAATCCCTGTTTTTCAATCTCTCTTTTGTTTTTTCTGATTCAATGGGGTCTACGTCCAGCCCGTAAATATGTCCCTCTCCTTTCAGACATTTCAGCATCTCCAGAGTATGCCCTCCATATCCCAGGGTAGCGTCCAGGCCGCGCTGTCCCGGCTGTATCTGAAGAAAATCCAGAATTTCCTTCACACAGATAGAAATATGCATACCTGCCGGAGTACTTCCTTTTCGTATTACTTTTTCTACCACATCTGCATATTTTTCCGGCTGATGCTCTTTATATTTTTCACTGAACCGCTTCGGGTGGGTTCCGGAATATCGCACGCGGCGTTTATGTGGTTTTTCCTGATTTTCCATTATCTATTCTCCTGTCTGTTTCTGTTATTTTTTATAAAATCATTTTTGGTAACCAACTTACAGCTTCTAAGAGCACAGGCATTTTTACAATGAACGATTTTACCTTTTTCTGCATTCAGATAAAATATGGCTGTACAGTACATACCTGCCTGCTGATATAAAAGCTGTTTTAAAAACCTTCTTTTATCAGAAAAACTTGTTACTATACTAGAATATCAGAAAATCTCTGAAATCACAATGAAAAGAATCCTCTAAAAAAATTGACGAAAGATTAACATTTTTCTTCTTTACTTTTTTCCTGATTTGGCATAGAATGTTTCATTTACAACTATAAAACTGTCATACCAGTTAGAAAAAAGAAAGTGGTGAATGAACATGAAACGCAGGTTTTTCTTTGGGCTTCTGACACCGGGCAGGATTATTTTTATTCTTATTTTAATCTATATTGCTCTGCTTACAGTGCCTTATCTGCGGCACAAAAAAAGTTTCAGAAAATTTTCAGAATGACTTCAGTCAGAGAGAGTTTTACAGCTCCCAGGCGGGAAGCGAGCGGATCGCCTACATAAACGACAACACAGACGCTCTTCTCTATCGCCTTCAGATGATCGAACAGGCAGAGCAGGAAATTATTCTCTCTACCTTTGACTTTAACGCCGACAAAGGCGGAAAAGATGTTATGGCTGCGCTTATGAGTGCCGCGGACAGAGGCGTAAAAGTCCGGGTGATCATTGACGGCTTCAGCGGTTTTCTGGATGTAAAGGGAAAAGGAACCCAGTGGTTCCAGGCTCTGGCCTCCCATGAGAACATTTCTCTTCGCATCTACAATCCGCTCACGCCTTTAAAGCCCTGGAAAATGCAGGCCCGTCTCCATGACAAATATCTGATCATTGACCATCAGATGTTCCTGCTGGGAGGAAGAAATACAACCAATCTGTTTCTTGGGGATTACTCCAAATCAAAAAATATTGACAGAGAAATTTTTGTGTATGAGACAGAAGATAATAAAGCTTCCTCTCTCTATCAGCTCAAAGCTTATTTTGAAAAAATATGGGCTCTGAAGGACAGCCGGGAGTTTACCTGCAAAAAACTTTCTGATGAAATTCAGGAATGTATTGCGTCTCTGAACAACCGTTATCAGAAGCTGAAAGAAACATATCCGAAGGCTTATACGGACTGGGATTTCCAGAAGCTCACCTTTGAGACAAATAAAATTTCCCTTCTCTGCAATCCTCTGGAAGCAGAAAACAAAGAGCCCTGGATGTGGTATTCCATCCACCAGCTTATGCTTCAGGGAAAAGAAACGCTTATCTACACCCCCTATATCATCTGCGGAAAAGAGATGTACCAGGATCTTACAGACCTGAAGGACAACAATATTCCCCTTGAAATCATTACCAATGATGTTGCCAGCGGAGCAAACCCCTGGGGATGCACGGATTATCTGAACCAGAAAGAAAAAATCTGGAAAACCGGCGCAAAGGTTTATGAATTTATGGGCGGTCATTCCTGCCATACAAAAGCAGTTCTGATCGATGACAGAATGAGTATTGTGGGCTCCTACAATCTGGATATGAGAAGCACCTACCAGGATACAGAGCTGATGCTTGCCATTGACTCAGAGAAATTAAATTCCATGATCCGAAAAGAAGCAGAAACAGACAAGACCTACAGTAAAACCATGGGACCTGACGGAAACTATATTCAGGGCGAAAACTATGTTCCAAAAAAACTCAGTACAGGAAAGAAAATCTTCTACTGGACTCTTCGGGTTCTTACTGTACCTCTCAGAAAATTCCTGTAATCTTTCTGAGCCTGCAGAATAAAAAACTTCCTTTCATTGATCAGGCTGTTTCTAATAAGCCTTCTGCAGCTCAGATCATTACTTCTGTCTTTTAAAAATATTTACAAAAAAAAGACACTGCATCCGGAAATGCGCTCCGGGGGAAGCTCCCCGGAACATCCATTTCCTGTGCAGTGTCTCTTTTTTGTAGCTATATGTGTTTTTATGACAGTTCCAGCTTTCCTGTATAAAGCTGATAATAGGTTCCTTTCATTTTGATCAGATCCTCATGATCGCCTCTTTCAATAATATTTCCATGATCCAGAACAATAATCGCATTACTGTTGCGGATTGTGGAAAGTCTGTGTGCGATTACAAATACAGTACGTCCTTTCATCAGGTTGTCCATACCTTTTTGTACAATACTCTCTGTTCGTGTATCAATACTTGAAGTGGCCTCGTCAAGAATCAGTACAGGCGGATCTGCCACTGCTGCCCTGGCAATGGACAAAAGCTGTCTCTGTCCCTGTGAAAGCTCCTCACCGTCACCGCTGAGCATTGTCTGATATCCATTAGGAAGCATCTGGATAAACTGATCTGCATGGGCAAGGCGCGCTGCCTGGTAAACCTCTTCGTCTGTGGCATCCAGCTTTCCATAACGGATATTATCCATAATCGTACCGGTAAACAGATGCGTATCCTGCAGGACAATTCCCAGAGAACGGCGGAGGTCATCCTTTTTAATCTTTGTGATGTTGATTCCGTCATACCGGATCTTTCCTTCCTGAATATCATAAAAACGATTGATCAGGTTGGTGATCGTAGTCTTTCCGGCTCCTGTAGAGCCTACAAAAGCAAGCTTCTGTCCAGGCTTTGCATACAGGCTGATATTTTTCAGGATTACTTTATCTTCATTGTAGCCAAAGGTCACATTCTCAAAAACAACATCTCCGGTCAGCTCTGTATAGGAAACAGAACCGTCTGCAGAATGAGGATGTTTCCATGCCCACATTCCTGTGCGCTCCTTACATTCTGCAATATTTCCGTTTTCGTCCTTTCTGGCATTTACAAGAGTCACATAACCTTCATCTTTTTCCGGCTCCTCGTCGATCAGCTGGAAAATACGCTCTGCTCCTGCAAGCGCCATAACAATGGAGTTAAACTGCTGCGCCACCTGCATAAACGGCTGAGTAAAGCTTTTTGTAAACTGAAGGTAGGAAGCCATAACTCCAAGAGTGATTCCGCCTACTCCGATAACAGAAAGGAAACCGCCCAGAACTGCTGTAAGAACAAACTGAAGATTTCCGATATTTCCGATTACCGGTCCCATCATATTTGCAAAAGTATTTGCTCTGGAAGCGCTTTCAAAAAGAGCTTCGTTTAATTTATCAAACTCTTCTTCTGATTTTCTTTCATGGTTAAATACCTTGACAACTCTCTGTCCGTTCATGCGCTCTTCCACAAAGCCGGTTACATCTGCCAGAGACATCTGCTGGCTGACAAAATACTTTCCACTGTTCCCACCGATCTTTCTGGTAACAAAAGTCATAACAAAAAATAACTGCAACAGCCAGAATTGTCAGAAGCGGACTCAATGCCACCATGGAAATAAAAGTGACATAATGGTAAAAAAGGACATCAGCGCCTGGGGAATTGCCTGGCTGATCATCTGTCTCAGAGTGTCGGTATCGTTTGTGTAAAGACTCATAATAGAGCCGTTTGTCCTCTGGTCAAAATAGCGGATTGGAAGAGTCTGCATATGTTCAAACATATCGTCTCTCACCTTTTTCAGAACACCCTGTCCGATATAAACCATCATTCTGGTGTAAATAAAGGTGGAAACCACTCCCAGAAGGAAAATGCATCCCAGAACTGCAAGCGCCCGGTAAAGCTCTGTAAAGTTCGGACTCTGCTGTCCGATCAGCGGAATAATAAAATCATCCAGCAAAAATTTCAGGGACAAAGACACGGAGATCGTTGCCACAGAGCTGATAAGAATACAGACAAACACCAGGATAAAACGCATTTTATAGGTTTCTGTCACATATTTCAGAAGGCGCTTTGCTGTCTTTAACGTATCCTTGGACAGCTTTGGTTTTCCGTTTTGTTTCTTATTCATTCTCTTCACCTCCCCGTACCTGAGATTCATATACTTCTCTGTAGATTTCATTTGTTTTAAGAAGCTCCTGAGAGGTTCCCACACCTGCAACAGCACCTCCATCCAGAACAATGATCTGGTCCGCATCTTCTATAGAAGCAACGCGCTGCGCAATAATGATCTTTGTAGTATCCGGAATTTCCTCACGGAATGCCTTACGGATCAGTGCGTCTGTTTTTGTGTCAACCGCGCTTGTGGAATCATCCAGAATCAAGATCTTCGGTTTTTTCAGAAGCGCTCTTGCAATACAGAGCCTCTGCTTCTGTCCGCCGGAAACATTGTTTCCTCCCTGAACGATCTGGGTTTTATATCCGGCCGGAAACTCATTGATAAATCCGTCTGCCTGAGCCAGTCTGCACACTCTCTGTACCTCTTCATCACTGGCATTTTCGTCTCCCCACCGGATGTTTTCATAAATGGAACCGGAAAACAGCACATTTTTCTGGAGAACCATAGATACCTGGTCCCGCAGAGCTTCCAGGTTATAATCACGTACATCAATTCCGCCAACCTTCACGCTTCCCTCTGTCACATCATAGAGACGGGGGATCATCTGTACCAGGGTGGACTTTGCACTTCCGGTTCCGCCGATAATTCCAACTGTCTGACCGGATTTGATATGAAGATTAATATCCTTCAGGGAAAGATTTCCGACCTTTCCTCCATAGCTGAAGTTTACATGGTCAAATACGATTTCTCCATTTGGAACCTCTTTTACAGAATCCTCATTATCTGCCATTTCCGGCACTTCCTTCAGCACCTCTGTAATACGGTCTGTAGATGCTTCTGCGATCATGATCATAACAAACACAAAGGTAACCATGGAAAGGGACATCAGGATCTGAAGCGCATACACGATCACACTGGTAAGCTCTCCTGTTGCCATACTTCCAAAAACAATGCTCTTTCCTCCGATAGCAACCAGAAGAAGAACCACCGTATACATAGTAAACTGCATAACCGGAGAGTTCCATGATACGATTTTTTCCGCCTTTGTAAAAAGATCATACACATATTTGGAAATTCCGTGAAACTTACGGATCTCAAAATCTTCTCTGACAAAAGCCTTCACCACACGGGACGCATTTACGTTTTCCTGAACAGAATTATTCAGCACATCATACTCGTCAAACACCTTGACGAAGTGGGGATGGGCTTTCTTTGCAATAAAGATAAGGGTTCCGCCAAGAAGAGGAATCACGATCAGGAATAAAAGCGCGATTTTTACATTGATCATTAATGTCATGACCCATGAAAGCAGCACCATGATCGGAGCCTGCAAGAAGACGGATACTCATCATATATGCCATCTGCACGTTTGTAATATCAGTTGTCATTCTGGTAACAAGTCCTGAAGTGGAAAAAATGTCGATATTCTTAAAAAGAAAATTCCTGTACCTTATAAAAAATATCATGTCTCAGATTTTTTGCGTAGCCGGCTGCTGCCACTGCCGCCATTTTCCTGCGATCACGCCAAACCACAAAGCCAGCAATAGCCATGACCACAAGGATTCAGCCCGCGCTG
>ENA-OQBV01001714-OQBV01001714.1-human-gut-metagenome-genome-assembly--contig:-NODE-1714-length-10381-cov-2.268676_pt1 | contig 10381 bp, 11 predicted proteins | sample MGYA00242750_ERZ504559 | MGnify/ENA primary metagenome ERZ504559 (study PRJEB26092, sample SAMD00036230) | human gut metagenome | host: Homo sapiens | study: EMG produced TPA metagenomics assembly of...
GGAATCAGACAAACTGATCGCTTTGATGGCCGGAGGGGACGACTATCTGGTAAAACCGTTTTCTTACGCGGAGCTTCTGGCAAGAGTGAAAGCTCTTCTTCGCAGATATTGTGTTTACAGTCAGCCGCTGAAGACAGAGAAAAAAACAAAACAGTGGCTGGAATATGGCAAGCTTAAGGTAAATACACAGTATAATGAGGTTTACCGTGAGGGAGAGGAAATTCATCTCAGAGAAATGGAATACAGACTGCTTTTGCTGATGATGGAAAATCCACAGAAGATTTTTTCTGTAAAAAATCTGTATGAGAGTTTATGGGAGGAGCCTTTTCTGTATTCTTCCGGGAATACGGTTATGGTTCATATCAGGAGATTGAGGACCAAAATAGAAGAAGATCCTCAGAAGCCTGAAATGATACAGACTGTGTGGGGAAAGGGGTATCGTTTTGGGTAGAATCTATAAAGACAGTCTGACTGGAAAAATGGTCCGGCGTTTAGTCAGAGGACTGCTGGCAGGTCTGTTCGTTATGGGACTTTTGTATTTTGGAGGAAAGGGCTGCCTGCAGCAGTTCTTTTTAATACAGGCTATATTTATAAAAGGGAGAGCCAGAGAGCAGAGGAACTTCAGAATTATGTGGATAAAAAGTGTTTAAAAGCTACAGATTATAAACAGTTGAAACAATGGGCGGTTCAGAGAAATATTCGTGAATTTACAGTTTCCAGAGATAAGTGGCTGTTGTTTGATGTTTCATATGATGGTATTCTCACTCCGGGAAGCAGAGAAATCACTGATTTTTCCTGGGAAAATATTTCACAAAATAAAATTCGCGGATGGGAATGCAGATGTTTATCTTTATGAGGGATTTGCAGGTAAATATTATGATATTCTGGCAGGAATTTCTGTAATTGTGGGTTTTGTTGTGTGTACAGGTATATTTTCATATGAAATGCAGGAGGATTTAAAATACATTCAGTGTCTGAAAGAAGAAGTAGATGTTATCAGTAAGGGAAATCTGCAGGAACATGTTACAGTAACAGGCAATGATGAGCTGGCTCAGCTGGCAGGAGGACTGGAAAGAATGAGGCAGACTCTGATACAAAAAGAGCAGTCAGAACAGGAACTGCGGGCGGCACAGGAAAAACTTGTTCTGGGAATGTCTCATGACCTTCGTACACCTTTAACAGGACTGATGACCTATCTGGAAATTCTTAAAAAACAGCAGAAAAACAGAATTGTTACAGATGAATATATTCAAAAGTCTCTGGATAAGGTGATTCAGATAAGGAATTTGTCAGACCAGATGTTTGAATATTTTTTTGTTAATTCACAGTATAAGGTTGAATTGGAAGAACCTGAAGACATATTCAGTGCATTTGGAGATTATCTTTCTGAATTATGTGTTTTGCTGGAAGATGAAGGATTTACAGTAGATACGGAAATGCTTGAATGGAATCCTGCTGCTGTGCGAATAAATACAGATTTATTTGGAAGAATCATGAATAATATTATTTCCAATATTGAAAAGTATGCCAGCAGAAATAATCCCATCCAGGTACAGATTCTTTATGAAGAAAATTACACTGGTATTTTGATCAGAAATACAGTTGCTCAGACAGAGCAGACAGCCCATAAAACAGGTATCGGGTTACAGAATATATCTGTTATGATGGAACATATGCAGGGATATTTGGAAGTCTTACAGAAGGACAGGAAATATTGCATGATTTTGCATTTTCCGTATTCTGCTATACAGAAGCATGGAAAACGACAGAGAAACTTCCCCGTGGGAAAAACTGGATGTTCTGTTTGAGAGGTTTTTACAGACTGGACAGTTTCCAGAAATTCCTCTACAGGAGGTTCAGGAATCGGGCTTTCTGTAGCAAAAGCGATTGTTCGGGCACATAAAGGAAAAATTACCGCAGAAAGTCCGGATGGAAAAATCATGAAGATCACAGTGATCATATAAAGATAAAGCAGGCGGCACAGACTGATGAACAGTTTGCGCCGCCTGCTTAATTCAGAGAATACCTTATTTTACAGGATATCGTCTCTTCGGATATATCCCGGATGCCCGGCTTCTGCCACGATTTCTCTTTCACGGGTAATCTGAGCCCATTTGTCAATTACCTGATTTTCCACATGGACATCTTCACCGATAATACTGTTTGCCAGGATCACACAGTTTTTGACAACTGCGCCCTTTTTGATCTGACATCCACGGCCGATAACGGAATTTTCTACAGTTCCCTCAATCAGACAGCCATTGGATACAACGGAATTTTTCACGTCAGCATTGTCAAAATACTGTGTGGGGCAGGAATCGTTTGTCCTGGTGTAGATCGGCCATTCCGGATTGAAAAGATTTAGTGAATTTTTCAGATCGATCAGGGACATATTGGCATCAAAATAGCTCTTGAAATCTGTGATACTTGCAAAGTAGCCTCTGTGTGCCACTCCGCGGATATCAAGCTCACTGCAGGATGCGTTTACGATCTGCGGAAGAGTGATCATGGAGGACATTTTTTTAGCCTTATGAATCAGTTCTACAAAAAGATCTTTTTTCATAATATAGGTGTCCATAAAGATATTGCGGTTTTTGGCGCTGCCGCGGTTCTTTTCAATAGATTCCACACCTTTCTGCTTGTTCAGGTTCAGAATATCACAGTTGAGAAAAGCTTCCTTGGCGTTATCAACAGAGTGATATAAAAGAGTGATATCTGCTCCGGAATCAATATGAGTCTGGAGAAGAGTATCATAATTTGCTGCATAAACCATGTAGCTTGGAGCAATGATCACATATGGCTGATGCACACGTTCGATCATTTCGATGTTTTCCAGATAGCCTGCGATATCTGTGTTATAAACATCATTTTCAGAGCTGTTCTGTGCAAAAAGAATCTGCAGTCTGCCTTTTTTGGAGTTGATGTTATAATGACGGCCGGTTCCCAGATGTTCTACCAGAGAACGGGGTTTACGTCTTATATATACCTGAATATGATCAATATCGCTGTTGCTCATATTGGAGATCGGAAAGTCAATGACGCGGTAACGTCCAAGGAAAGAAAATGCTGCGATAGGACGGTAATCTAAAAGACCTTCCACCTTAATATGAGTTCCTGATGATGCAATAATTCCAAAAGCGTTAGCCATTTTATTCTACCCCCTTTACACGTTTGGAAACAAGCTCGATATGCTCGCTGTCTGCGCTTCCCACACAGGCGCCGCTGCCAATGTGGATGTCTTCAGCCACAAGAGCTCTCTGAACAACAGCATTTTCTTCAACCTCTACACCGGGCATGAGAACACTGTCAATGACCTTTGCGCCCTTGCCTACTTTTGTGCCGGTAAAAAGAACGGAATTTTTTTACTTCACCTTCTACAATACAGCCCTGTGTAATAAATGCACGGTTGATTTTGGCATCCGGACCTATGTACTGAGGCAGAGCGGGGATATCTTCGGTATATATTTTCCAGGTAGGGTCGTTCAGGTCCAGTTCGTTGTTGCTGTCCAGAAGATCCATATTTGCTTCCCAGAGGGAGTCAATGGTTCCAACGTCTTTCCAGTAACCCTGGTATTTATAAGCTGCCAGAGTTCTGTTGTCAGCAAGAAGCTGAGGAATGATATCCTTGCCGAAATCATGGTGAGAATCAGCATTTTTCATATCTGCAAGGAGCATTTTGCGCAGAAGCTTCCAGTTAAAAATATAAATACCCATGGAAGCAAGATTGCTCTTTGGATGCTCCGGTTTTTCTTCAAATTCAACAATATGTCCTTCACCGTCAGTGTTCATGATACCGAAGCGGCTTGCTTCTTTCATGGGAACCTCGAATAACGGCGATGGTAGCATCTGCATTCATTTCTTTGTGGTAAGCCAACATTTTTGCATAGTTCATTTTGTAAATATGGTCTCCGGAAAGGATCAGAACATACTCCGGAGCATAGTTATCAATAAAATCAATATTCTGTGAAATCGCATCTGCAGTTCCACGGTATACATCCAGATCCGCGTCAGCCTTCTCGCGGGGAGGAAGTACAAATACGCCGCTTTCTCTTGCATCGAGTCCCCAGCGTCCACCAGCAGCGACATAGCTGTTAAGCAGAACAGATTCATACTGAGTAAGAACGCCTACAATATCAATTCCACTGTTTGCGCAGTTACTTAAAGGGAAATCAACAATGCGGTATTTTCCGCCGTATGAAACTGCGGGTTTGGCTACTTTGTTTGTAAGCTCATGGAGTCTGCTGCCACGTCCGCCAGCTAAAATCATCGCTAACATGTTGTTTTGTTTCATAGTGAACCCTCACTTTCCTTTTATATGCTTGTACTTTTTTTATTATACATTTTTTAGCTGAAAAATTCTACTGGTTTATGTTAAAAAATGCAAGAAAATGCTCAAAATTTGTTAAAACTGTATTAAAAAATGAAACAAATAAAAATAAATATGTGATATATGACAAGAAAAAACATGGTTCGACAAAAAGGTGCAGTAAAAGTACATATGAATAAAGCGTATTGAAAATACAGGGGATCGGAGAATCTGTGAATTACTGGACGGGACCGGAGATTTACGTTATAATACAAGGTTAAAAGGAAACAATAAAGACAGAAGCAGGGATATGATATATTCCTGAATCAACAGAGATAAGAGGGATCTTTTGTGAAAAAAAGAGATGATTTTAAGAGATTTATTGTGTATTGCCTGGCAAGTATTGTCGTAATCGCTCAGACAGCAGTATTTGCCTATATCTGGTATGATTTTTACAGAGGGCTGATTTTTGAACCCTTCTGGAGAAAGGGAAACTGGGTTCTGATCGCTATTTATGGACTGATCAGCTTTATGTTCTCCAAGTTCTACGGGGGAACTGAGAGTAGGATACCTGAAAAAGATAGATGTATTTTACTCTATGACTCTTGCTGCGATCTGTACAAATATCATAACCTACCTTCAGATCACTCTGATCAATAGATGGTTTCTGGATCCATGGCCTATGGTGGAAATGACTCTTGTTCAGATTGTTATCATCATCGTCTGGGTATGGGGATCCCGGTTTATTTATTCCAGACTTTATGGCGCCCGTAAGCTTCTTGTGATCTATGGGGACAGAGATCCGGGAGATTTGATCCAGAAAATGAATTCCACGCAGTGACAAGTATAATGTCAGCGGAAAAGTTCATGTAGATAAGGGGGAAAAGGCTATTCATCAGATGATGAGAGACTATGAGGGAGTAATCATCTGGGATCTTCCGTCAAATATCCGAAACCGGTTATCTGAAGTACTGTTTTGCCCATTCTATTCGCTGTTATATGAGTCCGAAGATTTCTGATGTGATTCTTATGGGAAGCGAGCGGATCCATCTGTTTGACACGCCGCTGCTTGTAGCGAAGAATATGGGACTTTCCATAGAGCAGAGAGCAATGAAACGGGTTCTTGATATTGTGGTATCGGGAATCGGTATTGTAGTTTCCTCTCCGATCATGCTGATCATTGCGCTTTTGTAAGCTGTATGACGGCGGCCCTGTGCTTTACCGTCAGGATCGTCTGACTCTGGGAGGAAAGGAATTCCGTATCTGTAAATTTCGCAGTATGTGTGTGGATTCTGAGAAAAACGGCGCCCGCCTTGCATCAAAAAAACGACAGCCGTATTACCCCAGTAGGCCGTGTTCTGAGAAATCTTCATCTGGATGAGCTGCCGCAGCTTTTAATGTATTTATGGGAGATATGTCTCTGGTAGGTCCACGCCCGGAACGAAAAAGCATTATGCATGACTACCAGAAAGAACTGCCGGAATTTTATTACCGCCTGAAAGTAAAAGCCGGGCTTACCGGATATGCGCAGGTTTACGGGAAATATAACACTACCCCTTATGACAAGCTGAAACTTGACCTTTTTTATATTGAAAATTATTCGTTTCTGCTTGATCTGAAGCTTCTTCTTATGACAGTGAAGATTTTTCTGTCAGAAAGAGGTTTCTGAAGGTGTTGATGAAAATCAGAAAAATGCTTTGAAAAATCAGAAGTAGGAGAAGGTTTATGGAAAAGCCGCTGGTATCCGTGGTGATGCCTGTATATAACGGAGAGAAATATATTCAGAGAGCTGTAGATTCTGTTTTTGAACAAAAGGTATCTCTGGAGTTGATTGTGATTGATGACTGTTCTGTGGATGGTACGGAAAAGGTTATGGATGAATACAAAAGCCGTGGGGAAGTACGCTATTTCAGAAATAAAACGAATATTGGAGTTTCCGGTTCAAGAAACAGGGGAGTCCGGGAAGCCAAGGGGATCTATGTGGCTTTTTTGGACGCAGATGACTGGTGGGAAAAGGACAAGCTAAAAAACAACTTATTCTTCTTGAAAAAACAGGATCCGTAATCTGTTCCACAGGAAGAGCGCTGATGCATCCAGATGGAACATCAGCAGGAAAATATATTCCCCGTAAAGCAAAGGATTACTTACCGGGAATTGTTAAAGCATAATAGTATTAATTGTTCTTCCGTGCTGGTACGGCGAGACGTGATCAGTCGTTTTCCTATGGAGCATGACGACAGCCATGAAGATTATATTACCTGGCTGAAGATACTCAGAGAATACCAGTGTGCGGTCGGAATTAACGAGCCACTTTTAAAGTATCGGCTCAGTGAAGGCGGAAAATCCAGAAACAAATGGAAATCTGCTATTATGACATACCGGGTTTACCGTTATATGGGATTTAACATACTGAAAAGTACAGTACTTTTTATTTCCTATGCGATTCATGGTTTGTGGAAATATCGCTGATGGACAGGAGTAGTTATGGGTAAGATTAGAAATTTGTGTATGACACAGCTTGTCAGAATGAAAAAAATAAAAGAGCCTGATATGTATACCTGGATATTTTCTTCTGTGGACAACTGTTATTATAATTATAATTCCAGGTATTTGTTTGAGTATGTAAAAGAGCATCTTCCGCAGATTACTCCTATTTTTGTGATTAATGAGGAAGGATTGCGCCGGGAATTATCGAAGAAGTACGGTGAACAGTATTTTATTGAAACGGAATCAAAAGAGGGAATTCGACGAGTACTGGAGGCCGGTGTATGGTTTACCTCAGCAGGACTCCCGGTATATGGACCGAGGCTTGGAAGGAATCGTCTGATTATAAATCTGTGGCATGGAGTTCCGCTGAAAAAGATTGCACTTATGGATCCTAATCTCAAAAAAATGTCCCGCATCTATTTTAAAAAAATCTTTTCTGAGAATTATACCTGGATACTGACAACTGCCAGGGAGCTTATCCCTGTTATGGCAAAAAGTTTTCAGGTTTGTGAGGAACAAATCCGTGTATGGGGGCAGCCTCGTAATGATCTTATTTTTTTTCCTCCGGACAGAAAAAAAATTCTCGGGGAAATTTATCCAGCGTTACCCAACTATCAGAAGGTGATTCTTTATGCACCTACCTTTCGTGATTATGGAAATACCAGACTTTTTCCCTTTGAAGATTTTGACAAAAAAGCGTTTCAGGATTTTTTAGAGAAGGAGCAGATTCTTCTCCTTCTTCGGCTTCACATTAAGGAGGCTACGGCGGCAGAAGATTTTGTGAATTCCCGCATCCGGTGCTTTGGCAGCAAGGAGGTTGGGGATGTGACTGGAATGCTTGGGATGTTTGACCTTTTGATCACAGACTATTCCAGTATTTATATTGATTATCTTCTGACGGATAAGCCTATGATATTCCTTCCTTATGATAAAGAACGTTATCTGGACGGAAGGGGAATGAACTTTGATTATGAGGAGGTAACTCCGGGACCGAAGCCGAAAACCATGAAAGAATTCACAGAAGAGCTCAGGGCATTTTGCCATGGAGAGGATTCCTGGAAACAGAAACGTGAGCAGGTCAGTAAGAAATTTAATGAGATAAGGAGACCCTGTTCTGCAGATATTTGCAAACAGGTACTTTTGGAAATCAAGAAAAGAACAGAGTAAAAGAAAATCCGGAGGCTGCAAAGCAGGCTCCGGATTTTTGGCTTTTCAGCTTTTTTCCATAAATTTAACGTATTCGTCAAGTACAGGCCCTGGTTCCCCGATTTTTTTTAATCTGTCCTTCATGCATCCACATCACTGTGTCACAAAGCTGCTTTAAAGTATCAATACTGTGAGAAACAATCACAACAGTTCTGTCTTTGTTGGAGATCAGGCTTTTCATTTTATTGTAGCTTTTCTTTTTAAACTTCTGATCGCCTACACTGAGAACCTCGTCAATAAGCATGATATCTGTTTCCAGAATAGCTGTAATGGAAAAGGCCAGTTTGGAATACATACCGCTGGAGTAGGTTCTTACGGGTTTGTCAATAAAATCTCCAAGCTCTGCAAAGTCTATAATCTCCTGCTCTTTGGCATGAACCTGTTCTTCTGAAAATCCCAGAAGCATACCGGAAAGAATAATGTTTTCCCGGCCTGTCATTTCGCCCTGAAAACCAACTCCGATAGAAAGAAGAGAAATACTGTGGCCTTTCAGGTCAATGGTACCACTGTCAGGGGAGAAAATGCCTGCCAGAGCGTTCAGAGTAGTGGACTTGCCGCTTCCGTTTTTGCCGATAATTCCCAGAATCTCGCCCTGACGGACATAAAAGGAAATTCCTTTTACTGCAACAAAACGATCTATGGTACGGCGTTTAAAATGAAGCAGACTTTTTTTGATAGATGTTTTTTTCAGATTCTGATAACTGATCACAAGGTCAGTTACTTCAATGGCGTGCTGTTCTTCCATATTATATCACCTTTACATAACTGTTTTCGTTTTTGTAGATTTTTCGGATACCGATAATACTGATCACAAGTCCGATTAGAAACCATGCCAGAAGAAGTTTGCGGTGCGGAGTCTGACCATAGATCAGACATTCTCGCATGGATGTCAGGAGAAAGGCAATGGGGTTACCTTTTCCAATATAGGCATTATATGGAGCCGGAAGACGATCCATAATGTTCCAGAATACACCGGTAAGGTAAAAAATAAGTCTCAGAGCAATATTCAGTACATTTCCAAGGTCTTCCACGAATACTCCGTAATGCAGAAGAAAGCAACCGAAGCCGAATACCAGCATAAACAGGGTCAAAAGGATTGGAATACAATACAGTATGTTCCAGGTGATTGGAACTCTCCATACGATCAGCATGACTGCAACAATCAGAAAGGAAATAAACATTTTGAATCCATTAATGCACATTCTGATTATGACAAGTATAAATTTCGGTATATATACTTTGGAAACGATAGGTTTATTACTTTTAATTACCCTTACACTCTGTAACAGACATCTGTTAAAGAAGTCCCACATGGTGATACCGATAAAGACAAAAATTGCAAAATACTGTTCGTCAGATTTAAACACATAGCCGAACATAAATACATAAATCAGCATGAAGCAAAGAGGGTCCAGTATCCACCACAGCCAGTTCAGATAAGAATTGGCAATTTCGGACTTTAGCTGGGCTCTGGAAGAATACACTGCGTATTTCCAATATTTCTTCATGTCATCCATGAATCGTTTAAACATAAAATCCGCTCCTGTATTTATTTAAAATATATAACTGTGACCCTTTTTACAACAGAAAAACTGTCGAAAAAGGGTCTGAACCTTCCTTATCATACACTAGGAGAAGCTGATTGACAAGGGGGAAATACAGATTTGAAAGGGAATCACAAATAAATCCTTCCTAATATTATGACTGCTTTTTTGGTAAATATGGAAAAACTCCGTGAATTCAAGGAAAAGGCTTGACTTCAACATGGAATCTGTGCTAAACTTGACAAGCGACATGGAAGTTGGGTCTTTTTTTTATGCCCGAAATCAGCGTAGTTCTGAGGAATGGGATACAGGAAAGACCATGCAAATGAAAACACTGGAGGTGGAAGTTGTGCGCGTTAAGATTACATTGGCATGTACGGAGTGCAAGCAGCGTAACTACAATATGACCAAGGAGAAAAAGAACCATCCTGAGCGTCTTGAGACTAAGAAATATTGTAAGTTCTGCCATAGACATACTCTGCACAAGGAAACGAAGTAATCACAGAGAATTGTGAGGTTAGACTATGCAAGAGAAAGACAAATCTACTGGCAAAGCTAATAAAACTCAGAAAAATCATGGTTTCAGGGACTTAAGTCCGAATTCAACAAAATCGTTTGGACGGACAAAGCTACTCTCGCAAAGCAGACAGTAGTTGTCTCAGTAGTCACGATTATTCTGGCTGTGATGATCAGCATTATGGATTCAGCTATTCTGGAAGGTATTAATCTTATAATCAGATAAGGGTAACGGTGATTGTATGTCAGAAGCGAAATGGTATGTTGTTCATACTTATTCCGGGTATGAGAACAAAGTAAAGGCCAACATTGAAAAACAATT
>ENA-OQBV01001715-OQBV01001715.1-human-gut-metagenome-genome-assembly--contig:-NODE-1715-length-10376-cov-2.445019_pt1 | contig 10376 bp, 10 predicted proteins | sample MGYA00242750_ERZ504559 | MGnify/ENA primary metagenome ERZ504559 (study PRJEB26092, sample SAMD00036230) | human gut metagenome | host: Homo sapiens | study: EMG produced TPA metagenomics assembly of...
GCTTCGTGCAGGCATTTGATGGACTACAGAAAAAAAGAAGTCGTAGAAAATCCAAATCCGAACGAGAATCAGAGTCAGCAAGAACAAGGGGATAAGAAATGCCGATAGCATTGGATAGGTTAGTTGCTAATGGTGGCAGCAACAATTCTTTTTGTCAAAAGAAAAGATCTAAAAACTAAAATATTACAGAAAAAAAGTGCAAGAATCGAAAAATAATTCTATTCAGTCTTTTGAAGAATAAAAAAAGTGAAAATGCGAATGAAAATAATCCTATTAGTAAAATGTTCATATGTGATAAAGTCTTATTATCAAATCAGTTCAGGATATATGAAGGAGGAAGAAATTATGAAACTAAAAAAAGTAGTGGCTATAGCATTGGCAAGGAGTAATGACTTTTAGCCTTGCAGCATGCGGAAGCTCAAATGAAGGAAAAAAAGAGAGCAAAAAAGATGATAAGAAATTGACAATATGGGCATGGGATGAAGCTTTTAATATTAAAGCGGCAAACGAGGCAAAAGAGATTTATACAAAAGATCATTCGGATGTAGAAGTAGAAGTTGTAACAATGGCTCAAGATGATATAGTAGCAAAATTGAATACAAGCTTGTCGTCAGGTTCGTATGAGGGTCTTCCGGATATTGTGTTGATCGAAGATTACAGAATTCAGGGATATTTAACAGCATATCAGGATGAATTCGCAGACTTAAGTGATATTGCAAGTCCAGATGATTTCGCTTCTTATAAAACTGGTGTGAATCAGGTAGATGGAAAAATGTATGGTATTCCATTTGATAGTGGTGTAGCAGCTGTATTCTATCGCACAGACTTAATTGAAGAAGCGGGATATACAGCAGAAGATATGCAAAATCTCACATGGGATAAATATATTGAAATCGGAAAAGCGGTGAAAGAAAAAACAGGAAAACATATGTTGACATTGGATCCAAGTGATATTGGACAGATCCGCATGATGCTTCAGAGTGCTGGCTCATGGTATACAGATGAAGACGGTAATGTTGATATCAAAGATAACGAAGCTTTGAAAGAGGCATTTGCAATCTATAAAGAAATAGTAGATTCAGGAATTTCAAAACAGGTAGCTGATTGGGATCAGTTCGTTGGTGCATTCAACAATGGAGAGGTTGCAACAGTTCCTACAGGATGCTGGATTTCACCATCTATTTTAAAGGCAGAAGACCAAAGTGGAAAATGGGGAGTGGCAGAATTTCCAAAAATGACAAACGTTGCAGAATCCGTAAATGCATCTTCTATCGGTGGTGGTGGATGGTATGTCCTGAAAAATGTAGGACATGAAGATCTTGCAAAAGACTTTTTGAAAGAGACATTCGCTTCTAATACAGAATTGATGAACCAGTTAGCTGTAGATATTAATCTTGTAAGTACACTAAAAGCAGCTCAAACAGTAGAAAACTATAGCAAAGGCGTAGAATTCTACGGAGGACAGGAAGTATTTGCTGATTTTGCAGAATGGCAGAATGAAGTTCCAACAGTTAACTACGGACAAAATACATATGCAATTGAAGACATGATGACAGAGGCATTACAACAGATTCTTGCAGGTACAGATGTAGATAAAGTATTATCTGATTATCAGAAACAAGTAGAGGCGGCAGTTGCGAAATAGGAACAGTCACGGGGCGAGAACGAGAAAGATCTCGTCCCTCATTTTTTGAGGAGGCAAATCATGAGAAGAAAAACAAATGGTTTGAACCCAAAGTTGAATCGTATAGGATGGTTATTTATCATTCCGAGCTTAGTTTTGATTGTGACATTTGTATTTTATCCTATGATACAGGCATTTATCACATCATTTCAGACAGGTGTCGGCAACAATTTAACTTTTAATGGGTTGACAAATTATAAGAGATTATTGACAGATACAACATTTAAAAAGCATTGATAAATACAGTATTGTTCTTGGTTATCCAAGTGCCGATTATGATTTTATTGGCATTGGTCATTTCGTCCATGCTGAATGATAAGAAACTGAAATTCAGAGGAGTATTTCGTACAGCAATCTTTTTACCATGTGTGACATCATTAGTAGCATATTCTATTATTTTTAAAAGTTTATTTGCAACGGATGGTTTCATTAACTCTTTACTGATGAATCTGCATGTGATTTCAGAACCGATTTCATGGATTACACATCCGATTTGGGCGAAGATATTGATCATTATTGCGATTACATGGCGCTGGACAGGTTATAATATGGTGTTTTATCTGTCAGGATTACAGAGCATTGACGATTCGATTTATGAGGCAGCAAATATTGACGGTGCAAATGCATTCCAAAAATTCAGATATATGACATTGCCGCTGCTGAAACCAATTATTCTTTTTACGACAATAAATTCTACAATTGGTACGCTTCAGCTGTTCGATGAAACGATGAATATTACCCAGGGAGGACCGGCAAATGCGACAATCACGATTTCGCAGTATATTTACAATCTCTTGTTTAAATATTCACCAGATTTCGGATATGCAGCAGCAGTTTCCTATGTTGTCGTAGTGTTGATAGTTGTCTTATCATTTATTCAGAAGAAGGTAGGTGAAGGAAAAGATGCGTAAAAAAGTGTTAAATGTATTTCGATATGTTTTTTTGTCGATTGTATCGTTTATTTCGGTGTTCCCGTTCTTTTGGATGATTGTGGCGGCAACAAACAAGTCGGTAGAAGTTACAAAAGGAACAATGATTCCGGGAACATATTTTTTCGAGAATCTGAAAACATTGTTGGCGTCAGATCTTCAGTATGTAAATGCATTTAAAAACTCAATTATAATTGCGATAGTTACAACAGCGCTTGCGATGGTTGTGTCATCAGCGGCGGGATATGCATTTGTTGTGTACAAAACAAAAGCTAGAGAAAGGGTATTCAATTTTATCTTTCTGTCTATGATGGTTCCGTTTGCAGCATTGATGGTTCCTCTGTTCCGGTTGTTCAGTAAATTCTCTAACATGGGACCGCTGAAAGTAATTGCGTTGAATACACCAATGGCTGTTATTATTATCGCAATTGCCACAGCCTTTTTGATTTTCTTTTTCAAACAAAATGCACAGACATTTCCAAAGGAACTGATTGAAGCAGCAAGAATAGATGGCTTGTCAGAAGTGAAAATTTTTATTAAAATCTTTATGCCAACGATGAAATCAACATATGCGGCAGCGATTGTTGTAACATTTATGACAAGCTGGAACAATTATTTATGGCCGTTGATTGCATTGCAGTCACCAGAAAAGAGAACTCTGCCACTTGTACTTTCGGCAATGGGGTCCTCTTATACACCGGATTATGGTATGATGATGACTGCGGTTGTCATTGCAACACTTCCGACAGCGTTGATTTTCTTTGTGATGCAGAAGCAGTTTGTTGCAGGTATGACAGGTTCGGTAAAAGGATAAATATAGAAGAAATAAAGGAGAAAGAGATATGTTGGTGAGTGAACCAAGACTTACATGGTTGGAAGACCCAGAAGTGTTTGCTGTAAATAGAAAAGAAGCACATTCAGATCATGTTTATTATGAAAATACAGAAGAGATGGTGTTAGGGGCTGACATGCCTCTTCGCCAGTCTTTGAATGGAACATGGTATTTTAGCTATGCGAAAAATCCGACTGTGAGAGTGAAAGATTTTTATAAGAAAGACTTTGATTGCAGAATGTTTGATTCGATTGAAGTACCGGGACATATTCAGACGCAAGGATATGACCGATGCCAATATATCAACACGATGTATCCATGGGATGGAACAGAGTATCTGCGTCCGCCGATGGTATCGAAAGAATATAACCCGGTGGGAAGTTATGTAAAATACTTTGTACTTGAAAAAAATTTACAGGATAAACCGGTATTTGTTTCCTTCCAAGGTGTAGAGACAGCTTTTTATGTATGGCTGAACGGAGTGTTTATTGGATACAGTGAGGACAGTTTTACACCTGCGGAGTTTGAGCTTACCCCGTATCTTCAGGACGGTGAAAATAAACTGGCCGTTGAAGTTTACAAACGGAGCAGCGCAAGCTGGCTGGAGGATCAGGATTTTTGGAGATTTTCCGGAATTTTCCGCGATGTGTATTTGTATGCAGTTCCAAAAACACATATTGAAGATTTATCTGTAAAAAGCACACTGGACAATTCTTACAAAAACGGGAAATTATATCTCAAATTAAAAATTTCGGGACATACAGATTGTGCAGTAAAAGCAGTGCTTCTAAATGCAGAAGAAAAGATTGTTTTTGAAAAAAATATAAAGGGAAACTCTATATGTGAAATTAGCGGAGAAGTTGAAAATGTACATGCATGGAGTGCAGAAGACCCATATTTGTATCAATTATATCTGTATGTGGAAGATCAGAAAGGAAATCTGATCGAAGCAGTTCCGGAATTGGTTGGATTCCGAACATTTGAGATGATTGACAAAGTAATGCATATCAATGGAAAACGAATTGTATTTAAAGGTGTGAACCGGCATGAATTTAATGTGCGAAGAGGTCGTTCTATTAAGAAGGAAGATATGCTTTGGGATATTGAGTTTATGAAACAGCACAATATCAATGCAGTTCGTACTTCGCATTATCCAAATGAGAGTCTTTGGTATCGTCTGTGCGACATTTACGGAATTTATCTCATCGATGAGACAAACTTGGAATCCCACGGTTCATGGCAGAAGATGGGGGAGTGTGAACCTTCTTGGAATGTTCCCGGGAAGCAGACCGGAGTGGAAAGAGGCAGTTTTGGATCGGGCGAAATCGATGTTTGAAAGAGATAAAAATTCATCCATCTATTTTAATTTGGTCTTGTGGAAATGAATCTTATGCGGGTACTTGCATTGAGGCGATGTCAGACTATTTCCATGAAAAAGATGACACAAGATTAGTTCATTATGAGGGTGTATTCTGGAATCGTGAATTTGATCATATTAGTGATATGGAAAGTCGTATGTATGCAAAGCCGGCGGAGATAGAAGCGTTTCTAAGTAATGATCCGAAAAACCATATATCAGTTGTGAATATATGCATGCAATGGGAAATTCTTGCGGTGGCATGAAATTATATACGGATTTAGAGTCAAAATATGAATTGTATCAAGGCGGATTTATTTGGGATTATATCGATCAGTCGATGCTTCGGAAGAATGAGCAAGGTGAGGAAGTGTTGCTTATGGTGGAGATTATGATGACAGAGCAACAGACTATGAATTCTGTACAAATGGAATCGTATATGCAGATCGAAAAATCTCTCCGAAAAGCACAGGAAGTAAAGCAACTCTATGCGAATGTGAAACTGACTCCGGACGAAAATGGAGTGCTTATAAAAAATGAGAATTTATTTATTTCCACAGAAGCTTATACACTTGTCTATCGTATGATGCTAGATGGTTATCCTGTCTTTGAAAGTATGCGAAACGTAGTTGTACAGGCGCAAGAAGAACAGTATGTGAAATTGGATTATCCAAATATAGATGAGCCTGGAGAGTACACTTATGAAGTGGCAATGGAATTGACGGAGGACACGATTTGGGCAGATGCAGGACATGAGATCTGTTTTGGACAATTTGTCAAGAAGGTTACGGAAGAGGAAGAACAAACGACAAAAAAGATGCAGGTGATTTATGGCGATGTCAATATTGGAGTGAAGGGTGAAGGCTTTCTGGCAATGTTCTCAAAAAGTGAGGGAGGTCTTGCATCACTTCAGTATGATGGAACAGAGTATATTACACGGGCGCCGAAGACGAGTTATTGGAGAGCATGTACCGACAATGACCGTGGGGCAAAACAGGGATTTGACCGCAGTATGTGGCTGACTGCCGGTTTGTATCAAAAAGTCATTGATGTGAAAGTGGAGGAATTGGAAGAACAGGTTCGGATTACGTTTGAGTATGAACTGCCGACGATTCCAAAAGCATACAGTACAATTTCCTATGTGATGTCAGGTGACGGTGTTGTGCATGTACACTTGTTGTACAAAGGGACAGAAGGTCTTCCTGAAATACCGGCATTCGGAATGGATTTCAAACTCAAAGAGAGATATCATAATTTTGAATATTATGGATATGGTCCGGAGGAAAACTATGTCGACCGAATGGAAGGTGCAAGACTTGGCATTTTTGAGGGTACAGCAGAAGAAAATTTATCGAATTATCTGATTCCTCAGGAGTGTGGAAATCGTGTAGGAACAAGATGGCTGAAAGTGACAGATGAGTATGGCAGGGGTCTTCAATTTACATGTGAAGAGATTCCATTTGAGAGCAGCGTCCTTCCATATAGCGCGTACGAACTTGAGAATGCATTACATCAGGAAGAATTACCGAAAATACATTATACATGGGTTCGAATTCTTGCAAAACAGATGGGTGTTGGAGGAGATGACAGCTGGGGAGCACCGGTGCACGAACAGTATCGGATACCATCGGGATAAAAAATTTGGAAAATTGCTTTCCATGTCAGTAAATTGTGATATAATAAGATATAGTTGGGTAAAAGGGCGAAGGGTCGAAGATTCTTCGTTCCTTAGACTATAGATTGAGGTGTAAGGATGGCAGAATATTGTAAAGTGGTAATTATTGATGATGAATTTATTATGCGTCAAGGAATGAAGCACATGCTGGATTGGGAAAAGGAAGGTTTCCAAATTGTCGGTGAAGCTTCCAACGGGCAGGAAGGCTTGGAAGTGATTGAAAAGACAAAACCGAATATTGTACTCACAGATATCGTGATGCCTGTGCTTGATGGAATTGAATTTTCAGAAATTTTAAATAAACGTTTTCCGGAAATGCAGCTTGTGATATTGAGTAGTTACGATAAATTTGAATATGTGAAGGCTACATTTCTAAATGGGGTAGTGGATTATATTTTAAAACCGACATTAAATCCGGAAATTTTGCTTTCAACTTTGAAAAAAGTGGCTGGAAAAATTCCGGGAATGGAACTTGAGCGAAAAGAAATTGATTCCGTTCAAAGCCAGATGGAACGGTTTTTATGTGGTTATCAAGAAAAGTTAGATGAAGCATTGTTTGTGGAGTATTTTCCGCATACACTGTATCGACTTTTGGGGATCAATTTGAAAAAAGTGTGTGGAAATCAAAAAGATAAGATAGCATCTGTGCAGGAAAGTATTTTCGATTTTTTTCAGAGTAAGAAAGAGTATGTGCATTGCCATGTTTTTTTAGAGGAAGAGGTATTCTGTTGTATCTTTAACTTTCGTGTCAAAGATGAAAAGCTTGTATTGGCGGATATTGAAAGCTGTGTCGATAAGATGGCGAAAATGTATGGAAATGTATTTTTTGTGGTGGGAAAAAGTTTTGCCGGTATGAAGAACATAAAGGACTGTTATCAGAAAGAAATCAAAGATATGGTAAACAGGCAGTTTTATTTTAAGGAAAAATCACTGCTTGTATTAGAGATGCCACAAGTTTTGGAAAAAGAACAACGGTTTCCCTTTGCGGATTATTCAGAACTGTTACTTCATAGTCGATTTGCAGATGCAATTGCGATGCTCAAAAAATATGTGTTTTATTTGAAAGAGCGACAGGTAGAGGAGTACCGCTTGAAAAATTTGACCAAGAATTTGTTATACAATTATCTGATGGAAATCGAGCGGTATGAAGTGGAAAGCGAGCAATTGCGGCAACAATATTTTAACTGGATTGACAATACACACTATATCGAAGAATTTGTGCAGGTGTTTCAAGATATTATAGAAAAATTGGAAGCATTGCGAGTTTATCAGCTAGAGGCAGAAGATGTTAAAATTTCGAAAATGAAAAAGTATATTAAAGAGCATTATCAGGAGCAGCTGGAACTTTCGGAAATTGCAGAAAATTTTAACTTTAATTATCATTATCTGTCTTCGTATTTCAACAAACATACAAAAGAAGGATTCAGCGGATACTTGAATAAAATCAGAATTGAGAAGGCTTGTGAACTTTTGCGAAAGGGAGATATGAGTATATCACAAATCAGTGCTGCAATCGGATATTCGGACCATAGTTATTTTTGCCGAGTATTCAAAAAAATGATTGGAAATACACCGAGCTCTTATAAAAGACAGATGAAAAAGGAGTAACACATGAAGAGGCAAATCCATATAAATATGTTATTTGTAAAAATTTTATGCACCGTGATTGTGGGAATCACTTGTCTTTCGGTGGCTCTTAGTACATTGAATTTATTTATTTCCAAAAAGGTATTTGTAAATAATTTTTCAGAATCACAGCGAAAAATTTTCAAGCAGATTGACAAAGAATTTTATAAGTTTTTTTCGGATGTGATTGAGATTACCTCGAAAGCAAATATGAGCTGGGCGGTTCGGGAATATCTAACGACACAGAATCAGACAGATGAAGAAGAGATGAAAACGATATATTATATGCAGAAACATATGAAAGAGACAAAAGTAGATGAGCACAGTGAGCTTGGTGTAATGCTGATGGGAATGAACGGGAAAAATTATATTTTGAATAATGCCAGAAAAGATATCTCAGCGGAGGCAATTTTGCAAAGTGAAGTGGCGAAAAAGGCGATGAGCAATCCAGGAAAGCTGATTTGCGAGTATGAAGAAAAAGGATACACCGACGATCAAAAAAATGTGCCGGTTTTGGTGATGGCAAAGAGTCTGAATTACAGTGAGAAGGATGTTTGCGATGGAATTATATTTATATCGATCAAAGAATCTGAGTTTCAAAAAATGTACGATTATTTTACATCGGATACAAGTGATATTATTATCTTGAATCAGAATGAAAAGGTGATCTCTTCAAATGAGCGAGAATATTTAAACGGTGAAGGCAAAAAGGAATTGGAGATGATTTTGGATCAAGTCGACGGTGAAGGGAAGAGTCTGGGAAAGATGTATTTGACGTAGAAACTTCAAGGTACAAACTTTCGGATGGTCGGCGTTATAGATCCGGATTTTGCATTCATACAGCAGTATCATCTGAAAAGCAATATACTTCTCACGCTCGGCATTACGGTTTTGATAGGACTGTTTGTATTTATTTTTATTAAACAACAGACGAGACCATTATCAAAACTGGCAGATAAGATGAGGCTTGTGCAGGAAGGAAATATGCAGGAATATGTAGATGTGGAAGGAACAGAAGAAATTCAAGAACTTTCGAAAGCTTATAATACGATGCTGGAGCGAATCAATCAATATATAGAAGAACGCATGAAAATTCAGGAAGAAAAACGAAACGCGGAAATTCACGCATTGCAGATGCAGATTAATCCACATTATATGTATAATACATTGGCAAGTATAAAGTGGTTGACATGGCAGGGGGATGTGAAAAAATCGACCGCAGTCATCGATGCCTTTATTTCCTTGCTTCGCAATACGATAAGTAATACGGATGAATTTGTGACAGTAGAACAAGAAGTGGCAAACTTGAAAAATTATGTTTTGATTAATCAGACGGGATATGGAGATGCAGTCGGAGTCGAATTTTATGTAGTGGACAAATGTAAAGAATATCTCGTTCCAAAGTTGATTTTGCAGCCTTCGTAGAGAATGCATTTTTCATGCATTTCCAGAAGGAATGGAGGGGAAATTTCCGTTTTATAAAAGAAGAAAAAGAAATATCATGCTGATAGATACTCATTCTCACCTTTTTGTTGAAGAATTTACCGAAGACCTGCCGCAGGTGATGGAACGTGCACGGAAAGCGGGAGTTTCCTATATTTTCATGCCCAACATAGACAGTACCACCATTGATGCTATGTTGTCAGTGTGTAGGGATTATCCAGGTTTTTGCTATCCGATGATCGGGCTGCACCCGACTTCCGTCAATGAATCCTATGAACAGGAATTAGCAGTTGTACACAAGTACTTGTCGACTTCTAATGAATTTGTGGCTATCGGAGAAATAGGCCTCGACCTTTATTGGGACAAGACTTTCTGAAAGAACAAATTTTGGCTTTTGAAAAGCAAATAGAGTGGGCATTAGAGTATGACCTTCCGATTGTAATTCATTCAAGAGAAGCATTTGAATATATATATAAGGTAATGGAGCCCTATAAAAAGACGCCATTGACCGGCATTTTTCATAGTTTCACCGGGACATCGGAAGAAGCGGCGAAATTGTTGGAATTCGAAGGATTTATGTTAGGTATTAACGGAGTCGTACTTTTAAGAAATCGACTTTACCGGAAACACTGACGACAGTTCCTTTGGAACGCATTGTGCTCGAAACCGACTCCCTTATTTAGCTCCTGTGCCGAACCGGGGGAAGAGAAATGAGAGCCGCCAATTGTAAAAGACACACGTTAATGAAGGTGGCGGAGATTTATCAGATAACTCCAGAGCACGTAGCAGAGGTCACTTCTGTTAATGCGCTAAAAGTGTTTGGAATCCGC
>ENA-OQBV01001716-OQBV01001716.1-human-gut-metagenome-genome-assembly--contig:-NODE-1716-length-10372-cov-1.896340_pt1 | contig 10372 bp, 10 predicted proteins | sample MGYA00242750_ERZ504559 | MGnify/ENA primary metagenome ERZ504559 (study PRJEB26092, sample SAMD00036230) | human gut metagenome | host: Homo sapiens | study: EMG produced TPA metagenomics assembly of...
AATAAAACACCTTTCTGTGGAACGAAACCAATCTCATCACTGAGATCAGACATCGTAATGTTACGGATATCTTTTCCATCGAGTGTAATACTTCCGTCTGTCACATCATATAAACGTGGAATCAGATTGACCAGTGTGGATTTACCACAACCGGTACTTCCAATGATTAGCGGTGGTCTGTCCCGGTTCCGCTGTAAAATCAATGTCATGAAGCACATCTTCCTCCGCACCCGGATATTTGAAATTCACATGGGAGAATTTCACAACTCCATTGTGTGTTGTCACTTTTTCCGGCTCTTTTGCGTCATGGATCGAGGATTCTGTCTGAATGACCTCATCAATACGGTCTGCTGCAACGGCTGCACGAGGAAGCATGATCGACATCATCGTGAGCATTAAGAATGACATAACGATCATCATCGAATAAGTGATAAACGCTGTCATTGCGCCGACCTGCATCGTTCCTGCATCAATTTTGTGGGCACCCACCCAAACGATACCAACGGAAAGAACATTCATGATCATCATCATTCCCGGCATCATAAATGTCATAACACGGTTGGTAAACAACTGCGTCTTTGTCAGATTGCGGTTGGCCTCATCAAACCGCTCTTCTTCCCGTTTTTCCCGTCCAAATGCACGAATGACATTTAATCCTGTCAGAATCTCTCTCGAAACCAGATTCAGCCGGTCCACGAGATTCTGCATAATCTTAAACTTCGGCATGGCAAGGGAGGTAAGAAGCATTACAAATCCAAGAATAACAAGCACCGCAAGCGCGATCACCCATTCCATTCCTGCATGGGTCTGTGCAACCTTAATCACACCACCGATTCCAATGATCGGAGCATAAAGAATCATTCGCAGAAATACTGCAGTCACCATCTGAATCTGCTGTACATCATTGGTACTTCTCGTAATCAGGGATGCCGTTGAAAAAATGATCCATCTCTGCATTGGAGTACTGTACAACATTGCGGAATGTCTTATCACGCAGATCCCGTCCGATGGATGCTCCCACACGGGAAGCACAATATCCGACAACCACTGCCGCCATAACCATCAACAGCGCAAAACCAAGCATCTTGGCTCCGGTGGTCCATAAGTAATGTTTCTGAATGGCATCTACATCCACACCTGCATTTTTATCACAGGAGATCGCATAGGTCACACCCATGGATTTCAATGTAGAAGATCCGATCGCATCAATCTGTCCAGACACCTGCTTTCGCATCTCAAGAATCTGCTGATCCGGTACCTGGCCGGCTGCCAGTGCCTGCATCAGCTGCTTCATATCTACCTGCGTCCCATCCGTTCCCATTTTCGCCGTGATAGCCTTCTCGTCAATATCGGACTCCTTCATCTGGGACATCTGATATACCATGACGATCGGCTCCAACAGAGACTCATCCATATCGTCAAGCGTATCCTCTTCACAATTTCTCACATAGTTTCCGTCTTTTTTTTTGCTCCTTATAACAGGCGGCAAATGTTTTCTTTTCCCTGCTGGTCATAAAAAGCTGTGCTGACACAAAATCTTCCTGTGTCATTTCTTCCGGAAGAATATGCTCCACTCCGCTGCTCATGATTCCGACATCGATAATATCCGATGTATACTGTGGCAGGGACAGATCACAAAATGCCTGCATCACAAGAAAAGCCACAATAACCAGAATCCATTTCCAGTATGGGAGCATGTTTTTAAATATTTTTCCCATGATTTAACTCCTTTTCATATGCATAGCTTTTATACTATCACGAACTGATTTCCAGAACAATTCCTATTATATAAAACTTTTCTTAAATTAAAATGAAATGTGTGGTGCAACCACGGGCACCACACATTTCATTTTTCTGATTTTATACTGCTGGAATTATATAACCGGCCTTCTTCATTTCTTTTGTAAAATCATCGACAGACATTCCTGCTTTTTCTGCACCTGTTTCCACGGGGATGATCCCATCCTGCACCAGGGATGCATATGCACGAATCTGTCCTTCGCGCTGACCTTCTCGCTGACCTTCGATTCTGCCCTCTCTCTGGCCTTCCATACGCTCCTCATTCAATTCATCTGCCATCAAAACACGTAATGCCTCACACATTGTCTGTTCACTTCCTTTCCATTTTTGCACTTTCTCCATGTTACTGTTTACAATAACCTGAAGCACAACATCCGCAAGATTCTTTTCCCTCTCTGTAAAAACGCTAACTTCCTGCAGATACTTCCACATCAGCGGTTCATCCAAATTGTCAGTCAGTGCCTTGAGCTGTACATGCAAATCCATATCCAGTTCCGATGATGCAATAATCTGCACCGGGAACATCACACCACTGACATAATAGATTCCGGCTGTTTCTTTCCTGCATTCATACCCATCACTACTTAATTTCTGAAGAAGCTTCACTGGCTTGCGGTCTCGAATCAGTGTAATGGTAATCTCCTCTGCCGGAATCTCATTTACATGATTTGGCAATACTTTATACAGGCACGCATACGCAACCGCCTTGTAGAAAGTATCAATATTCAACTCATCCATCGGAGATTTATATTCAAAAATATTGTGTTTCCGGAAGATCTTCCCGATTTCATTTTTTATTTTGCAGTCCTTCTTTACTTTTACAACCGTACAGTCAATCTGCAAAGGTTTCTCCGTAAGCTGGAACTCATCGGTAAATTCCAGATTTTCTGCATCCTCCAGCAGTTCCAGGCGCAAGGCTGAACAGAATGCCGGATGCCACTGCAGCTTTTGGGACTTTTTCTGATTCTTCTGTTGATTTTTCGTTTGTTCTTTTTCCAAATGTTCTCCTTATATTATATGTGGTTTTTGCTTTTATTTCAACGCACAAAAATTGCAGACTGTTAAACCCTGACCGTCAATCTCCGACCGTCAAAACCTGACTGTTAAACCCTGACCGTCAAAGGCACATTAAAGTTCACATCTTTCACTTATACAACAAAACAAATGGGATTTCCGGCAGAAACTGCCACTGAAAAAAGATATGTTTACCATAGCATATCCCCACCTTCCTGGCAAGGAAAACTTTACGTATACTGCATAATATGTAATTGCAAAACGTATTCTACCTGTGACCATCATAAAAAAGACACACAATGCGATACTCTCTCACATTGTGTGTCTTTTCTTAAATCCCCATACTAATCAAGCAAAAACAAATTCTGGGATTCCATTTTCACAGTAGTTTTTCCCACCCTTGGTGTTCCATCCGGATTTTTGGACTTATTGTTATAAATTTCAAAAACAATATCCCCTTCCTTCTTTTTGTTTTCCCCTGTCGTATCATAAATAAAGTAATACTCACTCATATTTTTCAGGTTTTCAAACACATATTTTTAGGATTCTCCTTTGTTGCTTTTCCCTCAATCACCGTTCCGTCTTTTTATAAATTTTATCTACATAAGTTCCATCCTTGTATTGGATCGAACAGGTCAGCTTCGTTCTGACAGTATTCAGTTCGACCGGGCTGAAGCGGATTTTTTCCTTAGTACCGTCAAGGTTATTTCCATATTCTTTCATCCAGTTCATCTTATACACAAGATTTGGATCACTTCCATTTCCGGACTCCTCTTTTAAAAGCTCCGCCTCTTCATTCAGGATCTCGACCATTGGCGGCTCATATGTGGTACGGTATGCGGCAATCATCGTATTAATGAAAAGCTTTGCCTCCATATCTCCATCTACCGTAGAATGACCTACTCCGGAATAAAAAACATTTCCCTTACTGTAAATATAGTAATTATTGGCGGCATCATTCGGGGAAGCCCCATAGGTGGCACCGGTTCCATCTCCGTTTGAAGCCGTACCCGCCCATGCACACGGATCTCCGTTCTCATTATCCGAAAGACAGTACCAGACCGTAACTTCCGGATCTTCCATGTCCAGCTGATACCACTGCCCATGCGTTGATGCAATTTTAAGTGTTTCGTCAATTTTAAACGGATATTCCGTAATCTGTCCCGTATTCGTCTTCGTTGCACGCGTTGTCAGGTCATTGTTATTGTTAAATCCTGTCAATTTCACATTATCGTTACTCACGCCACAGATATATTCATCATTTTTATAACTTCTGATCATATACCGGTATGGGATGATCTGATCCGTATTTTTCTTTTCCCATCCCAGACGTTTCATGGCATAGTAAGTAAATCCCTGGGTATTACCAAGTGCCGTTGTAGAAAGTGTACCGTTGCTGCCAACGGTTGTCTGGGTCATTGTATCATACTTATGTTTCGCCTGATAAGCCAGCAGTTCCTTTCGTTCGCTCTCGGTCAGTTTCCCACTCACAGCTTTATACCGGTTCATTCCCATGACATCACGCAGATATGTATTGGCAGAATATCCGAATCCCCACTGTGCACATTATGCATAGAAGTAAAATCATGCGTAAACAAAACACTTTTTCCAGAGGCGATAAAATATTTCAGGAAATCAATCGCACCTTTTTCATTCGACATATTCACCTTATGGAACGTATCACCAAATCCCAGAATAAACATATGTATGTATGATACAGTTCCTTTTGTTTTGTCGACATTTTAACTGGATTTTCGTTTCCCTTTTGGGCTGAAATATCCCTGGAATAATCATACACAAATTTCTCCCCGAAATAATTCTCCTGAAACTTAGAAACCGTAGTCGTTACCACGGTAATATTATAATCATTCAATGCATTATAATATTTCGTAAACAGCGTATTTTCGTGCAAATTCAGATACCCCTTATTATTAGTATCCGTATCCGGCATAATCTGAAGCACCTTAATCTCCCGTTTCTGTCCGGTCTGGTTTTTTGCAACCGAGCAGCCGGTACGTGTAAAATGAATGTCCGGATTATCCTTGCGGTATACAACAATCTTCCACTGGATCAGCCCGAAGTACAGTTTGGAAAGTTTTACCGGTGTAATGTTCTGTTCCCCGTCTCCTGCCGTAAAAACATCTCCCTCATAATAAACTTCCCCTGTATCATCCGAATCATCCGCATCCCCGGAGCCATCTACATCTGCCAGCCCCTCTTCAAATTTACCATCCTGATTCTGGTCAATATAAACTTTACACTGATACTGTGCGGATGGCACATCCGTCACCTGAAAACCAAAATCAAGTTTTGATCTGCCAAAACCGTCCACATCCAGATAATTTGCCTGACTGTCATCTACGGAAACAGACGTATCATTTTTCCCCCCAGACGAAGTCGTTCCCTGATATTCATTTGGCAGTTTTGTAAACGTAATTTTCGGACAGACCTCTTTTACCTTTGCAATCAGCCCATTGCTATCTGACGTCTGGTAAATGGTTTTCTTTTCCTTCTTACTCTCCCTGACCAGATCTGCAAGGTTTGAACCGGCATCTATTTTATCGGACAGGCAATAGAGATCATCAACCGCAACAACCGGATAACCGGCATGTAAAAAGTTCTCCAGTTCCGCTTTCTTAATCTTTGTAATGTCATTTCCCGGGAAACGGAGTGTCGTATCCTCTATAACATTATTTCCGCTTCCAGCCCACAGGAACTTGACCGAACGGCTTATGCCGTCTGACCTGCTATACTCTGCACTGGTCATTTTATCTCCGGTATGGAAATATATTTTTCCGTTCATCGTGGTATCATTCCACACCGTCTGATTCTCTTTGATCCATTTCACATTGCCATCTGCATCTTTATAGGTTACATCCTTTTCTACCAGATTGTAAGCACCCTGATCCAGCCCAAGATAAATCATGTTGTACTTGCTGTTTAGATCCTCCGTGGAACCAATAAACTCTGCCGTAGTCATATGGGTAATCTTAATATCCCCGATAAAATTCGGAATCATAAGCTGGATATAACTCTTTTTCAGCGAGTACCCGTTCTTTCGGTCATAGCATGGCTCAATATCCAATATCCGCAGTTCTCCATCCACATGATCCTTTGATGTTTTATATCCGAGAATATAACGGACTGCATCTGCCGGTGTCGCTTTGGGATCATTTCCCGTAAATTCCTTAAAATCCGTAAACTTAGACTTCGGATCCGATGCCGGAACCGTTCCCGTGCCAAAATCCTGTGTGGAAGTTTTATCCCCCTTAAACACAAACATTCTGCCATTTAAATATCCCTGATTTTCATCGGATGTAATTTCTCCTGCTGTTTTATATGTTTCCCATTTATCCAGCTTCGTCCAATAATGGTACCAGTTTTCACCAATCACACGTCCATCCACATCGGACGGAAGGAACGTAAACTTCGACCAGTATGCCCTTGCATCCCCTGTCTGTGCAGTAAACACACCCGTCTCAACTCCATTAATTTCTTTCTTTTGAATCAAGGCATCTTCTCCATCTAGATACAACCGCTGAAACAGTTCAGAATCCATGGAAAACAGCATGACTGCCAGTTTATACATATTATTGTTATAGCCCGTATCGGTATAAGTATAAATGGTTGGATTCATATTCCAGTCCAGAATATGAAACGTAACCGATTTTCCCCCACTTAAAGATCCCTCTGTATTTATATACACTCCGGAATCCATAAAGATCGGAGCATAGTTCTCCTCCTGATTAATCTTCTGGTACATTTTCACGGCAACATCCCAGCTGATATCTTTCGATCCATTAAATCCATTCGTATACGAAGAAACAGACGAATGCTTTCCGTACCTGTTGTGTTTTTTCCAGATCTCTCTGATATTATCACCCCCGGAATGTACCTTTGGGGAAACCACATACAGATCCGCATAATCTGCCCATTTCGGCTGTGCATTCAGCTCTTCCGGTGTAATCGTTTTAATAATCACCGAATAATTGTCTGCTTCCTCCTGTGTTTTACAGCCGATACTGTCCTTTAAAAAATAATCATTGTTTTTATATAGATAGTAATTCTCTGTTACATTGATATTATCCTTTGATTTATCACCGGTACTTTTTCTTTTTGTATAAATCCGGTCGCCCTCATTGGTAAGTTCACGATCCGTCCTTTCATCAAATGTCTGATCTTTATCATCCGATTTTTCGAAATCATTTACTGTATGCCAGATAATATTTCCATGATCCTGTCTGACAAACGATAAGCTTTCATTTCCGTCTTCCCCTTTTACAATTTTTTGGACAAACGTACCTTCCCCATCTTTGACGCGCTCATAGTATCCGGTATATTCTGCATCTTTCATGCCATCGTCACAGACACGCATATTTCCAGAATATTTTGAAATGTCCCCTTCCGGCTCATCCGGGAAAAAATAAGCCGTTTTCATTTCACATTTTGCACCGGTTATTGTTTTAACCGTATTAATATCAGCATTTCCATAACGCATATCTTCGACATTTACCGGTTCACATCCACTGATCTGGTATCCAAACTCTGCGTATTCTTCATAAGGCACAATTTCAAGAATCAGAAACGGGTTTTCCCTGGTTCCAAGCTTTGCCGCTGCGGCATTCGCATCGTAAATGTTGCGCTTCGACTCCGGAATCTGCTCTATCTGGTCAACGACCCCTCTTGTCATCACCGGAAGTTTCTCATCCGCCTTTAATTTATTCCGGTACCCGACAACCCCAAGACAGACAACAAGCACCCCCAGCATACAGACTGCGGATGCAATTCTCTTTTTCCTGTTTCCGTTATTTTTTTTCTGCCGATGCCATCTTACCATCTTCAATACGAACGCCCCTTCCTTACCTGAGTACATTTCTCAGCTTGAATTCATTTTGTATCGTATACTTCTGTTCCAGATATTGCATATCAAAAGAAACCGCAACGGATGCCTTTTCCGTGGAAGCATGTACTGTGCCGGTAAATGCCGTAACATATTCGCCGATCAGATTTTCCTGCACCTCATCCGTAGCTGCAGAAATCACCGTTGTATCGGTTTTTGGATCTGCCACAGCCATTTTCTTCGTATATAATTTCTTTCCACCTGCAGAGATCCAGATCACCCGCTTGCCTGCAGCCTCCGGGGCTGCGGCACCTGCCGGATTGGTTACCGACGGGGTGTTCGGAATCGTATAAATGGCGATCCCACGAACACCGGACACGGATGGGTCAAGTTCCTCCACCCGGTTTCCTTCCATCACCCACATGCCGATCTGCTCCATCAGAATCTGTGACTCCGACTGCAGATCAATCTGCGCAGACGCGTGGTTATAATTTTTGTGCGCCATTCCAAGGAAAAGCGTTGCAGCGCCTAAAATAACCGTTGAAATTGCAATCGCGATAATCAGTTCCACAAGCGTAATTCCCCTATGATCGTTCGGCACACTGCCACCCCCTTTAAAAAGTTACTGCTCCGTAAAATGCCTGCCGGTATCTTTCACCAGCCGGATTGTGTATGCCGGGACACCATCAATATAAATGGCATTCACATTTGTACAATCGTCATAAAATGCCGTTTTCTTATAGGCAATCTTAATAAATGTCCCACCGGCACCCGGTTCTGTCAGTTCCTCCCCGGTGCTGCTGTCCTTACGGATTTTAATTGTATTATTACACAGCTTCGTCCCGTCAGATGTCAGCTTTGTATCGTCAAAACTGCCCAGATTATCGGACAGGACACGCGTATAATATCCATTGTCCAGCTTGTAAATATACAGATAAGAACTGCCGGCTTTGCTCATCGTCCTGACCTGAAGCGCATCCAGCGAAGAATCCAGCGTCCTTACCACCTTCTGCGTATTGGCATAGTGCAGATGCCCGATCATCATGACAGACGTGCTTGCAAGAATGCCAATAATCGCAATAACGATAATGATTTCAACGAGCGTAATTCCATTCTGCCCCAAAAGTTTTCGTTTCTTCATTGGCACACCCCTTACCCGTTCTTCTTCCAATTATCATAGTTCAAATAAGAATCCAGATCAAGGTTTCCGGAAATATTTGATGCCGCAAGGGAAGAACAGCCTTTGAAAAACTGGGAAAACAGCGGAGTATCCCGTTTCTGGTCCTCGGTAAACAGCTGGGAAACCAAAAGCTTGTTTCCCCGTACCGAAGCATTGGAATCAAAAGAGATCACCCCACCGGAAATAATCATTCCCTCAAACTGGCCGGACACCCTGACATCCCCGGTTGCAATGACAATTCCCCTTGTAACCGTAGCTGGAAGTGCATAAGTTCCGGCATTTTCAATCAGGTATACATCTGCGGCCGGGGAATACACCGTTTCCGAAGCCGTCGGGGATGCCTTGTGTTTCTCCACCTCTGTGGTAAATGCACTCCGGTCAATCAGATAGTCAAACAGCGGATTTACCGTTTTGTCAATCACTTCATGCCCACTGGCATCCGTAGATGTCAGACGGACATTGTCTTCGGTCACTCCCTGCCCCTGATCCGTCAGTCCCAGTTCCAGCGACTTATAGCGCACGGCAAGCTTCGAACAGTACTTCCAGTATAACCCACTGCTGTCTTTCCAGTTGTCCGGCGCAATCGTATACGTTCCAACCTCCAGCATATCTGCAGAAGCCGCCCGTTTTAAAATGTCCCCGGAAAACGTCATAATCGTATTGGAATCCACAATCAATGCATCCTCATCCAGATAGATATTGGCATACTGTGCCGTTTTCCCCTGATTGTTCACATAATACTCAGAAAAAAAGTCATTCGCAGACTTCTCTGAATTAAAATTCAGGTAATAATAGACCCCACCCGGAAAATAATAGGGAACCACCTGCCGGCTGCTGTTTAAATATCCTTTCAGCGTACTTTCACTGATTCCGGTATATGCCGCATACTTCTTTTGATCCAGACTTCTGCCATCTCCCGACACATATTCCAGTGGAACATAATATGCCAGCTGGTTCGTCCGCGCTGAGATGGACTCGCCCATCAGAATATCCTCGTTACTGGCATCGAGCTTTCGCGAAATAAACGTCCGTCCTGCCAAAAGCAGGTAATTCAGCCCTTTGATATCCAGATGGCTGCTTTTTCCATTGACCATCATGGCACTGCTAAACTCCGCCTTTTTTGCAGAATCCGGATCCTGTGCGCCATAATTTTTTCTGAAAATTATATCCGTAATAATTGCCCTGCAAAGTCACGGAACTCCCCCTGCCAGCCAGTTCCAGATCATCCGCCACATACATATTTCCGTTCATATGGATAGAGGAAGCACCGTTTGTCCCGGCAGACGATGTCTTATATTTTCTGCCCAGATCGAGGAACCACCGTCCCCGACCGTCAGGTCTGATCCGCTCTCCGTCACGATATCCCCGCGTGTCAAGAATCGTCTTCCCCTTGATCGTACCGTTTCCTCCCGTGGACGCATAATTCCGTCTGCCCCGGCATACACACTGCCATCCACTGTCCACATTCTGTGCCCCGATGTTGATCTGTCTGTCGGCTATCCAGCGCATAACGCATAAACTCCTGCACCTGCCCCCTG
>ENA-OQBV01001717-OQBV01001717.1-human-gut-metagenome-genome-assembly--contig:-NODE-1717-length-10369-cov-3.929994_pt1 | contig 10369 bp, 8 predicted proteins | sample MGYA00242750_ERZ504559 | MGnify/ENA primary metagenome ERZ504559 (study PRJEB26092, sample SAMD00036230) | human gut metagenome | host: Homo sapiens | study: EMG produced TPA metagenomics assembly of...
CCACGAATGCAATTTTGTCTCCGTTTTGATATTCGAAGACTTTCTTTTCCAAGCTCCTCTGTCTGTTCTTCAACAGAAGCCATGGGCTGACATACCACATACAGATCATCAAAGGTTATATTCTCCTGGCATGGAGAATGTCAGTGTTCATAGTTCCTGCAGAATAGTTTTTTATATCCCATATTCAGAAGAAAATTATGTCTTCCGCTATAGCCGTTGTATTTATCTGTAAAGATCCGGATAGTCTTGTCCACGGAGCCCAGCGAAACATCCACTGCTGATTCCTTGCTTTCTTTCCAGTAGCGCCAGTTATTGTCTTCATAACGCACGGTATTCTTCTCATATTCTGTCATGGAATCCCATTTTTTATCACTGACCACTGCACGTGGAGAATAGGCATTAAAATCCAGATTTTTTGCCACAAGATAAACCTCTGCCTCCGGCTCTCCCTGATATCCGATCTGTACGGTTGCTCCTTCTTTGGCCACAATGATCTTTCCGTCTTTGATCTTACAGCCTTTTCCTGCTTCCAGTGTAAAATCTGCTTTCTTATCGTCAAAGGTGAGGTCTGTCTCAGAAAGACTGCTGTCCTCAAGGACTGCCCCCTGCAGGAGTGCCTGCTGCTTTTCGGTCACAGAAAGCTTTTCATAGTTTTCTCTGGGGATCCAGGAATCATAGGTATAACCAAGAGGAAGGGAATCCTCGTCTTCGTAGATCCTGTATTTTTTTGTGACTTCTGCTTCACTGTCATAGCCGTATGGCAGATACCCATATCCGCTTTTTTTGATGGCAAAATATTTCACCGAGGCAAGACGATCCAGGATACTCCGTCCGTCCAGGCTGCTGTAATGATAATCCCAGGGGGTATTCAGATACATCTCATCAAAGAAACGGCTGATATTTCCATTGGCCACACTGAAATAATAGGAAGTACTGTTGGTTCCCATATACATGGCAGTGTTTACATAAGAGCCCGTTTTGTACTGGTCATATCTGGTAACCGCTGAATCGTCCATTGACCGGATTGCTTTGTCCGGTCCGGACTGAAGCTTCTCCAGTGCCTGATCCTTTTCCTCAAATTCTGACAGATAATCTTTTTCGTAAGAATACTGGTATGAAACATTCAGAAGGATGCTTGTCACAAGCACGGCCACGATCATTCCACAGAGATATTTTCCCTGTGTAAATACGTTTCCGTAGGAAACCACTGTAAACACAGCCAGGACCAGCATCATCAGTGCCATGATATTGCGTTCCGTACGGGCGGATTCTGAAAACAGTGCCAGCACGCCATATATCAGCAGCATCACAAATATCCGTCGTTTTTCCCTGATGCCCAGCGTAAACAGTTCCGGATATGCCTGTACCAGGATATATGCGATCAGCATTCCATACGCCCAGATCCATCGGTTGGACACGTATGAAAATCCATTCAGTACATGACCTGCAAAGGGGATCAGCAAAAACAGATTCAGAAGCACAAATCCCAGCTTCAGTCCCGTATATTTTTTCTTTTTGGAAAAGATCACAAACACGCCTGCCATTGCGACTGCGGAATATCCAGCAACTCCCCACTGGATCATATTTTCGCCGATCAGACAGCCGAGATATTTTTCGTAGTAAATGCGGTCATATAACAGCGGCACATAATTCTGCGCCTGAAAGCGCTCTGTTCCAAACAGAGTCATGACCACAGGTAAAAAGATCGTGCAGCGATCATAAGTGCGACCAGATAAAAGCCAGCAAATTTCAGGAACCACTGAAATACATCTTTTACTGAACGCTTGCGGAATATTCCAAAATACCGGAAAGCTGCATACAGCACCATAAAGATACTGATCATATAAAAGAAATAAAAATTAGACATTGCCGCTACAGCCGTCGCACAGATAAAAAGGTATGGCTTTTCTTTTTTGTAAATCTTTTCAATTCCCATAAGGACCAGCGGCAGATAGATCATGGGATTGGAAAAATATGGATGCTTCATAGACGCATAAATGGTCCATCCTGCAAAAATATAAACAAGGCTTCCAAGAAATGTGGCCTGTTTGGGATTCTTGCGGTAAAAGCAGTAAATGCTGAATGTGATACCCGCCAGATAAATGCGGAGAAAGATCAGAATCTCATATAAGATCTCTGTGTCTTTTTCCGGTACAAAAACGGACAGTAAGGTCAGCGGATCACCGATCGCATAATAATGAAGTGTTGTAAGGATATCGGAACCGTATCCGATATGCATATCCCACATAGGAAGGGAAAGCTTATGCTCCGTCACCAGCGTCTGCAGAACATTCCGCAGATATTTTCCATAATAGGCCAATGCATTGATGTGCTGCGGAACACCGTCATGACTCCAGATCAGGGATTTTCCATTGAAATAAAAACAACTGTAAATAAACAGCGAGATCGCCGCAAAAACAATCGTATACAGAATATAAAAATCTGCTTTTTTCTCTTTCCGGGATTTCTCCTTCGAAAAAATTCTCTTCATATATGTCTCTCCTGTATATGAAAAAAGGCCTGCGGTGCGCTAAACACCGCAGGCCTGTCACCTAATGCTTAATCAGCAAGCACACTGTATAAACAGTAACTATTGATCAATAATTAGTCTTCTTTCTTATCTGCTCCGTAAAGAGTGATAAGTTTCTGCAGATACTCATATCTAGCCTGAGCCTCAGACTCGTTCTTAGCAAACAGTCTTGCAGCTTTCTCAGGATTCTGACGCTGCAGAGAATTGTAACGAACCTCACCGTTCAGGAAGTCCATATAGTTCTCCATATCCGGTGTCTTGGAATCAAGGCTGAACTTGTTCTCAGCAGCCGGGTTGAATCTGAAGTTGTGCCAGTATCCGCACTTAACTGCCAGCTCTTCCTCTGTCTGAGCTTTGCTCATACCTTTCTTGATACCATGGTTGATACATGGAGCGTAAGCGATGATCAGGGATGGTCCCGGATATGCCTCTGCCTCTGCGATTGCTTTTACAGTCTGGTTGAAGTCAGCACCCATGGAAATCTGTGCTACATATACATAGCCATAGCTCATTGCGATAGATGCCATATCTTTCTTCTTAGTCTCTTTTCCGCCTGCTGCGAACTGAGCGATCGCACCTGTCGGTGTAGATTTGGAAGACTGTCCGCCTGTGTTGGAGTAAACCTCTGTATCGAATACCATAACGTTGATGTCACGTCCGCTTGCAAGAACGTGGTCAACACCACCGAATCCGATATCGTAAGCCCATCCGTCACCACCAAAGATCCACTGGGATTTCTTGGAGAGGAAGTCTTTCTGTGCAAGGATCTCGTTAGCCTTGTCACATCCGCAAGCCTCAAGAGCTGCAACGAGTTTCTCTGTAGCTGCACCATTTGTTGCGCCTACAGCATAAGTATCCAGCCATTCCTGACCAGCTGTCTTAACATCCTCGTTTGTTCCGTTAGCTACAAGGTCTTCGATCTTCTCTTTCAGACCGCCACGGATCGCACGCTGTGCAAGAAGCATACCATAACCGAACTCTGCGTTATCCTCGAACAGAGAGTTGGACCATGCAGGACCCTGTCCCTTAGCGTTTACTGTGTATGGTGTAGATGGTGAGGAGTTACCCCAGATAGAAGAACATCCAGTTGCATTTGCAATGTACATTCTGTCACCAAAGAGCTGTGTGATCAGCTTAGCGTATGGTGTCTCACCACAACCTGCACAAGCGCCGGAGAACTCAAGGAGCGGCTGTTTGAACTGGCTGCCTTTTACAGTTGTCTCTTTATATTTAGCGATAACGTCTTCCTTCTGAGGAAGTGTTACACCGTAATCGAAGAATTTCTGCTCTTCTGTGTTAGCTTCAAGCGGAGCCATCTCAAGAGCTTTGTTGCCTTTCTTTCCTGGGCAGACATTTGCGCAGGAACCACATCCTGTACAGTCAAGAGCGGATACAGTCATTGTGAATGTATAGTCTTTCATTCCTGTAAGTGGAAGTGTCTTGATTCCCTCTGGAGCGTTAGCTGTCTCATCTGCTGTCATAGCAACCGGACGGATTGCAGCATGCGGGCAGACGTATGCACAGCGGTTACACTGGATACAGTTGTCCGGAACCCATACAGGAACGTTAACTGCGATACCACGTTTCTCATATGCAGCTGTTCCGGATGGTGTTGTACCATCTACATAATCCTTGAATGCAGATACTGGGAGGCTGTTACCTTCCTGAGCATTGATCTTGCACTGGATGTTGTTTACGAAGTCCTGAGCTTCCTGAGCACCGTGGGATGCGTGAGACATGAAGAGTCCCTCGTCCTCAGCGTTCTTCCAGCTCTCCGGAACCTGAACCTCTACGATCTGTTTAGCACCGGCATCGATAGCTGCCCAGTTCTTCTTAACAACGTCATCACCTTTACGTCCGTAAGTAGCTTTAGCAGCAGCTTTCATAAGCTCGATAGCCTGCTCCTCAGGAATGATTCCTGTAAGTTTGAAAAATGCGGACTGAAGGATTGTGTTGATACGTGTTGGTCCCATGCCAGTCTCAATACCGATCTTAACACCATCGATGGTGTAGAATTTGATATTGTGGTTAGCGATGAAAGCTTTAACCTGTCCTGGAAGATGTTTCTCAAGTCCTTCCATATCCCAAGCACAGTTCAGAAGGAATGTACCTCCGTCAACAAGCTCCTGTACCATGTTATATTTGTTAACATAGGACGGATTATGACATGCAACGAAGTTTGCTTTGTGGATCAGGTATGTGGATTTGATCGGTTTCTTACCGAAACGAAGGTGAGACATTGTAACACCGCCGGACTTCTTGGAGTCATAATCGAAGTAAGCCTGAGCGTACATGTCTGTGTTATCACCGATGATCTTGATGGAGTTCTTGTTAGCACCTACAGTACCATCAGCTCCAAGTCCCCAGAACTTGCAGTTTGTTGTTCCCTCTGGTGTTGTAACAAGTGGTGCGCCTGTCTCAAGAGAAAGGTTTGTAACATCATCCACGATACCGATTGTGAATTTCTCTTTCTCAGTGTTCTCATATACTGCTACGATCTGTGCAGGTGTTGTATCTTTGGAACCAAGTCCATAACGTCCTGTAAAGATCTTAACATCGCTGAACTTGCTGTCGCGAAGAGCTGCAACAACATCAAGATACAGAGGCTCGCCAAGAGCTCCTGGCTCTTTTGTTCTGTCAAGAACAGAGATCTGCTTAACTGTATCCGGGGATTGCATCGATAAGAGCCTGTGCACAGAATGGTCTGTAAAAGACGAACTTTAACAACACCGACTTTCTTGCCAGCTGCCATAAGGTAATCGATTGTCTCCTCGATGGTATCGTTTACGGAACCCATAGCTACGATGATGTGCTCAGCGTCAGCAGCTCCGTAGTAGTTGAACAGTTTGTAGTCTGTTCCGATCTTCTCGTTAACTTTGTCCATGTACTCCTGAACAACTGCCGGAAGAGCGTCATAATATGGATTACATGCCTCTCTTGCCTGGAAGAAGATATCCGGGTTCTGAGCGGAACCTCTCTGACATGGATGGTTCGGGTTCAGAGCACGGTTACGGAACTCTGCGATTGCGTCCATATCTGCCATATCTTTCAGATCTTCATAATCCCATGTCTCGATCTTCTGGATCTCATGAGATGTACGGAATCCGTCGAAGAAGTTGATGAATGGAACTTTTCCTTTGATTGCTGCAAGATGAGCAACCGGTGTAAGGTCCATAACCTCCTGTACAGAAGACTCACAAAGCATTGCACATCCAGTCTGACGACAGGCCATAACGTCGGAATGGTCACCGAAAATACAAAGTGCGTGGGAAGCAAGTGCACGGGCAGATACGTTGATAACTCCCGGAAGCTGCTCACCGGCGATCTTGTAAAGGTTCGGGATCATAAGCAGAAGACCCTGGGAAGCTGTATAAGTTGTAGTCAGGGCACCTGCTGCCAGAGAACCGTGAACGGCACCTGCTGCACCTGCCTCAGACTGCATCTCTGTAACCTGTACTTCCTGTCCAAAGATGTTCTTTCTTCCCTGAGTTGCCCACTCGTCTGTAGCCTCAGCCATTACAGATGAAGGGGTAATCGGGTAAATAGCAGCTACATCAGAAAAAGCGTATGATGCATGAGCGGCTGCATGGTTACCATCCATGGTTTTCATCTTTCTTGCCATTGTTTTTTCCTCCTTAAAGGTTTGTTAAAAAATATATTATTTAGGCTTATGAAGGCCTAAAATTCCATTGATTATTATATCATAGATTCCCAGTTATGTCCATTTTCTTTCATTGTTTTTTGTATATTATCCTGTACAAACGCCGTTATCTTTTTCACAAATAAAAAAGAGCTGTTCGGAATTTTTCCTCTCCAAACTGCTCTCCTTATCATCTCATACGCTTATCCCAACTCACATCCGGGAATCACTTCTCCTCTTTTCCGAAAAGATCCTTCATGGATTTCCGACGGAGCATTGTCCACAGCTGATCCTGGATCTCCTGAAGCTCATCATGTGCATGGCAGGGAACTCCGTCCTGTCCGTTCCTTGGACACTGATATGTGCCGTTCAGGCACTCAATGATGGACATATCCGGATCGATCGCACTGTATATCTCATATAATGACAGTTCTTCCGGATCTCTCTTCAGCGCGTAACCGCCATGAACTCCGCGGTATCCTTCCACGAGCCCTGCATTCTGAAGCTTCTTCAGTATCTTGTATGCAAAGGGTGCTGTGATCGATTCCCTCTCACAGATCTCGCTGACGCTCAAACGCGGCTCCCACATCAATGCGCGGATAACCCGCATCGCATAATCGCTTTCTCTGGTGATAAACATTTTTAACCTCTCTTCTGTTCAACTAAGCTGCTGATTTATGATAGTTTCCGCATTCCATCCGATCTGCCACGTTCCTGGGTGTTTCTGATGTGCCAGAGAGCCGGATATCCATATCCCCGGAATACTTCATTACCACATACGACAGTATAACCCATTTTTTTATATAATAAAAGGTTATTATTTTCCTGTGATTCATAGTAATCCCCTGTTTTTCCTTTATTTAGCCGAAAAAAGGAAAATACAGCTTGCAAATTTTTCAGTTTACGGTACAATAGGAAACGATTGTAATGCTTTCGTATGTAATTGAAACGATATTTATTTAATGAAAAAAGAGGTATGATATGATTTCAGCAAATAACATCACACTGCGCGTTGGAAAAAAAGCGCTGATTTGAAGACGTTAACATCAAATTTACAGAGGGTAACTGTTATGGATTGATCGGCGCCAACGGCGCAGGAAAATCTACATTCCTCAAAAATTCCTTTCCGGTCAGCTTGAGCCTACCAAGGGCGACATTGTGATCACCCCCGGTCAGAGACTTTCTTTCCTGCAGCAGGATCACTTCAAATATGATGCTTATCCGGTTCTGGATACTGTCATCATGGGTAATGAAAGACTCTATCAGATCATGAAAGAGAAAGAAGCCATTTACGCAAAGGAAGATTTCACAGACGAAGATGGCATCCGTGCCAGCGAGCTTGAGGGTGAGTTTGCAGAGATGAACGGATGGGAAGCAGAGTCCGATGCTGCTACTCTTCTCAACGGTCTCGGAGTCGACACCGAGTTCCACTATACACAGATGGCAGACCTTACCGGTAGTATGAAGGTCAAGGTTCTTCTTGCACAGGCTCTTTTCGGAAATCCTGATATCCTTCTTCTTGATGAGCCGACCAACCACCTGGATCTTCCTGCTATCGAATGGCTGGAGGAGTTCCTGATCAATTTTGACAATACGGTTATCGTAGTATCCCATGACCGTTATTTCCTGAACAAGGTCTGCACACATACTGCTGATATCGATTATGGCAAGATCCAGCTTTATGCCGGAAACTATGACTTCTGGTTTGAATCCAGCCAGCTTCTGATCAAGCAGATGAAAGAGGCCAACAAAAAGAAAGAGGAGAAGATCAAAGAGCTCCAGGAGTTCATCTCCCGTTTCAGCGCCAATGCTTCCAAATCCAAGCAGGCGACTTCCAGAAAGCGTGCCCTGGAAAAGATCCAGCTGGATGACATGCGTCCTTCCAGCCGTAAATATCCATACATCGATTTCCGTCCGAACCGTGAGATCGGAAACGAGGTCCTCATGGTGGAAAATCTGTCCAAGACCATTGATGGAGTAAAGGTTCTGGACGACATTTCCTTCACTCTTGGTCGTGAAGATAAGGTTGCCTTTGTGGGCGCCAACGAGCAGGCCATCACAACCTTCTTCAAGATCCTTACAGGTGAAATGGAGCCGGATGAAGGAAATTACAAATGGGGCGTTACCACTTCCCAGGCATATTTCCCGAAGGATAACACACAGGAATTCGATAATGACCTTACTATCACCGACTGGCTGACACAGTACTCCGAGATCAAGGACGCAACCTACGTCCGTGGATTCCTTGGCCGTATGCTTTTCCCTGGTGAGGATGGTGTAAAACGTGTCCGCGTTCTTTCCGGTGGTGAAAAAGTTCGCTGTCTTCTTTCCAAGATGATGATCTCCGGTGCCAATATCCTGATCCTGGATGAGCCAACCAACCATCTGGATATGGAGTCTATCACAGCACTGAACAACGGACTGATCAAATTCCCGGGAGTGATCCTTTTCACCTCACACGATCACCAGTTTGTACAGACAACTGCAAACCGCATCATGGAGATCCTTCCTAACGGCAAGCTGGTAGACAAGATCACCACTTACGACGAGTATCTTGCCAGCGACGAAATGGCCAAGAAGCGTCACGTATTCCAGGTTAACGAAGAGGACGCACAGGATAACTAAATCCCATGCTTCTGATAACAAAAAAACCTCCCCTGCTTCCTGCCTTTACAGGCAGTCGAGGGGAGTTTTTTTATCTGTTTTATATGCGCTTACTCCATGGTGATCGGAGCAAGCTTGCCCTGTGTTACATCCAGAAGATCTTTAAGCGGTACCTTCAGGGTAAGGCCTACTCTTCCACCACTTACATAGATCTCATCAAAGTTTTCGGCAGACTGGTCAAACACCACCGGATAATTTTTTTTCATTCCAAGAGGGCTGCAGCCTCCGCGGATATAGCCCGTGATCTTTGTAAGATCCTTTACATGGATCATATCTACTGTTTTTTCGCCTACAGACTTTGCGGCTGCCTTACGGTCCACCTCTTTCTCGATCGGAACTACAAACACATAGTAGCCGCCGCTTTTCCCTTCCATGACCAGGGTCTTAAAGGACTGATCATGAGGGGCTCCTGTGATGTCTGCACAGTGGATCCCATCTATGAACTCTCCACAGTCATATGTGAGTGCTTCATATTTTACTTTTTTTCGATCCAGCATTCTCATCGCGTTTGTTTTGGCTTCTTTTCCCATTTCTGTCACTCCTCGGATTTTTCTCAGTTGTCTTTCCACTCATCAAGCTCATCCAGATCCTCATCATTCATCAGATCCGGGTCATTCCTGTAATTTCCATATTCTTCCTGCTCATCAAAATCCGCCATATTTTCAATATCCATCCGGCGTCTTTTCTGCTGCAGTTTTTCAAAATCTTCATAGCTGTCCCTGTTTTCCGACTCATCAAAACGATCATAGTCTTCATGATCCTCCGGATCTGCATAGCGGGATCTGCTTCCCGTTCCTGCATTCCTTCGTTCCCTGGTGCTGCTGCTCTGGCTGTATCTGCGGCCTCTTCTGTCATCCGAAGCATAATTTCTGTCGGATGTTCTGTTTCTGCCGGATGTTCCGGAAGTGCTTCTTCTTTCAGTGGAACTGCCTTTGCTGTTTCTTTCGCTTCCGGATCTTTTTCGGCTGTCTGCATAATTTCTTTCTCGTCTGTCAGAGTTGCGTCCTTCTCTGTCAGATGGTCTGCGGGAACGTCTTTCACCCCGGCTTTCCCGGTCATCGTTTGCCCGGTTTTCGTATGTATATCTGTGATCGTCCCTGTTACGGTCAGAGGTGTATTCACGACTGTTTCCTCTACGGTCCCTTCCTGCCGGCTTCCTGGTCTCCTCCGGCAGAGTTCCATCGTCGTCATCCTCTTCTTCGTCATCTTCCTCATCGTATCGGTCTTTGTTGATGGCGAACTGGATCAGCATACCAAGGATCGCAATTCCCGCTGCCATACCGACGCCATATGGAAACTGCGCCAGCCCTGCGATCTTTGCAATGGATAATCCTGCCAGAACACCACCCAGTATACTGGTTCCGACAATGATCACTCCTTTCGCATAACGCATAGCAAGTACTCCCAGTCCCACGCCGATAAGGATGCACAGGAAAAAAGAAAATACCAACACCTCCTGATATTGTCAGCGTTCCCTGTGTGAATTTTTCAAGCGCATTTCTGATATCCATAAAAGCTGCGATCACCATCAATCC
>ENA-OQBV01001720-OQBV01001720.1-human-gut-metagenome-genome-assembly--contig:-NODE-1720-length-10352-cov-2.037751_pt1 | contig 10352 bp, 10 predicted proteins | sample MGYA00242750_ERZ504559 | MGnify/ENA primary metagenome ERZ504559 (study PRJEB26092, sample SAMD00036230) | human gut metagenome | host: Homo sapiens | study: EMG produced TPA metagenomics assembly of...
GACAGTGCACAGATCATTCCCCCTGTTACAAATGCAATTACATACTGCATATCCTTATCCCTCCTTTTTTGCGGATGAAATACAGCTTTCCAGAACAACACCGTGTGCAATCCCCGGTATTGTCTGTCCTTCATTGAAACTGACCGTAGAAAGCAGTGCGCCTGTCGGCACAAAGAGTATTCTTTTCAATTCCCCGCTTGCCAGTTTTGGCAGAAAATGCGCACTCAGCACCGAGGCTGCACATCCGCATCCCGATCCTCCGGAACCGGTTCCCTGTGTCTGTGAATCAAAAATTAACATGCCACAGTCCTCATGCTGCTTGCGGATATCCATGCCTTTTTTCAGCAGCAGATCAAACAGAATCTGCTGACCGACTTCTCCCAGGTCTCCCGTGATAATCCGGTCGTAATCTTCCGGTTTTCGTTTAAAATCCGTAAGATTCTGCGCAATCAGCTCAGCGGCAGCCGGTGCCATCACGGCTCCCATATTCATGGAATCCTTGATTCCGTAATCTACAATCTTTCCGGTTGTGACCCCCACCACCTTTGCCAGCGGCTGCTTCGCATCCTTTGACAGAATAAATGCACCGCCTCCGGTCACTGTCCATGTGGCACTTACCGGACGCTGATTTGCGTATTCCAGCGGAAAACGGAACTGTTTTTCCGCACTGGCAAAATGGCTCGAAGTGACTGCAGCCACGCGATCCGCATATCCGGCCGCTACCGTCATTGCAGAAAGTGCCAGCGCTTCTCCACATGTGGAACATGCCCCGTACAGTCCAAACAGTGGAATTTCAAACGTTTTCAGTCCAAATGATGAGGCAATCAGCTGTCCGAGCAGATCTCCGGCAAACAGATACCGCATATCTTCCGGCTTTTGATCTGCTTTCCCGAGGGCAAGCGTCAATGCTTCTTTCTGCAGACTGCTCTCTGCGGCCTCCCATGTCTGCTGACCAAATTTATCATCCGGTCCGATACAGTCAAAGGCATCTGCCAGGGGACCTTCCCCCTCTTTGGTTCCAACCACAGATGCTGTTCCAATAATAAAAGGAGCCTTTGCAAAGCAAAGACTCCCTGATCCAACCTGCTGATCCATACTATCTCTCCTTACTTTGTTTTTCTGATAGTATGTACAGGTCATGCTGTTTTATTCTGCTATAATGGTATACAGTGTCATAAAACAGAGAGCTTCAGCGTAAGCAGCACAATTTTAAAATTTTAATGTTCTATAATCCAGATAATGTCCTCATTACCAGATCTACATCCTTGTTTTCAAGTTCCTGTATAATATGTAAATATGTTTTCTGGGTAGTAGTCATACTGGCATGTCCCAAGCGTCTTGCTACACTGGCAATGGATACTCCTGCAAATAATAACAGTGATGCATGTGTATGTCGAAGCCCATGAATTGAAATCACTGAAATACCACAATCCCTGCAATGCCTCGCAAGAACATCATTAACCGTTGAATTATATATTTTTTCTTCTCCTACAAAAATCGGCTTATCCTCCGGCAGATTTTTAACCAATTCAGAGAACTTTACAACAATTTGCCAATCTATTTGTATTTTTCTGACCGATGACTTGTTTTTAGTAGGTAAAAAACCACCTGTTCCTTTATAATCCCAGGTTTTGCTTACCGATAATGTCTGCCTTGCAAAATCAAAATCTGCTGGAGTAATTGCAAGTGCTTCTGAAAAACGCATACCCGTTTTGGCAACCAATAGAATAAACCAATCCCAATTTGGTTTTTCCTTTATGTCAAGATGTGCAATCAATGTATGAAGTTCAAACTGATTGAGATATTTAATCTTTTTTACTTTTGGTGTTTTTCCTTTAATAATTGCTTTTCTTGTAGGATCTCTTTCTATCAGTCCCTCATCAACGGCATCCAGAATTGCTCCTTTCAACTGATGATGAAAATCAAGTGTTGTCTGTCTTTCATGTTCTTTTGCATAATCATTTAAAAGCTGCTGATACATCGTTCTTGTAAGTTCAGATACTTTCAAATCCGGCACCAGTTTTTCTACCCACTTTTGTGTCATTCGGTATTTTGCCAAAGTTGCTTCTCTTATGGCATCCTTCTTATATACATTAACCCATTCCTTATAATAATTACAGAAAAGTTCTGTGGTGTTCTCATCATTTCGCATAAGCACCTCCGTTTCCTGTACTACTTACGCTGATAAGAACAGTAAAGAATATTTATATATACAAATCAATCCTAATGGTTCATAAGAGGTTTAATTTCTTCATCCAGAGTTTTTCTTAACTCAGCAATCATCATTGTATAATATTTAAATTTTGGAATTGCTCTCTCCTGTACTTCTTTGTAACTGGTAAAATTTGCTGTCTCTTTAATTGCACTCTCATTCGGGATCTCTCCATTTCGATAATGCATTGCCGCATACATAACATCATCTTTGGACGTATACCATGTAATACAAAAATCTGTAACTACTTTTTCAATACACTCTTGTTTCATATTTTCAACAATATTCAGAATGGACTGTCCTTTATACTTATTTACATCCTGCTCAATTTCTCCAATTAAAGTGGTCATTATCTCAGCTACTTTCGGATTATCTTTTCTGAGTTCTTCCACATATTGCTTTACCTCATCCATCTGCTTTTGTTTCTGTTCCTGTGTAACATCCTGTGATTCTTCATCTGGTGATACAATGTTCTGGATCAGATTGATAATATACTCATAATCAATCTTTGTATGACTGTATGCCATTAATTCATAATCTTCATCTACTGCAGGCACTCCCGGATCATCAATTTGACCATCGGTATCTTCTTTAATTTCCTCTTTTGCATTTAAGTACTGTCCTGCATAATCCGTATACTCATCTTCCGTAATACCATATCCAGCCAGCATATTATCTTCATACTGTGTAAATGATTTTAATTGCGCAAAAAACTTGTCAAAATCCTGAAACAGCTTAACAAATATTTTTTTCTCTTTTATTGACATTCCCGGAACTTCTTCCGGAGTCTCTGCAGATATTCGAAGTGCTTTTAATGACTTGCGAAATGCCGATTCCACCTCTTTCCAATCTGCCAGAAGAGCTGTTTGTGTACTTCCTGCAGAATACAATCGTACCGCATTGTCAACACTCTCCTTAAATAATTTTGGTGCCTGAAATGTAACAATCTGACCATATACTTTATTTTTATCATAAATACGATTTGTTCTGGAAAATGCCTGAATCAAATCGTGCGGTCCCATTGGCGGTCTGTCAATGAATATCGTTGACAGACACGGTGCATCAAAACCGGTCAGGAGTCGATCGACTACAATCACCAGATCCAGCTGCTCATTTCTGCTCTTATATTTTGCATCCTTCCTTGCAAGACGCTTATTCAGATTTCCATTGTATCCCTGTATTTGAGAAATCTCATATTTTGTTCCAAACATTTTATTGTAATCATCTAATGATTCCTGCATCTTCTGCTGATTTACATGGGAACCTTCTTCGTTTTCTGTTACGGAATAAGTAATTGCGAACTTTGGAAAATCCGGTAATACCTGTTTTATTTTTTCATCAATTTTAAGTGTTGTCTTCCCTTCCTTTACCATTTTCAACAAATCATAATATTTTTGTGCCAATTGGATGGAACTCGTTGTAAGTAACCCCTCATATGTCTTTCCTTTTCCATTTTGAAATCCCAACTTATAATAAGATTTATTCAAAATCACCTCGAGTACTTTCAACATATGACTTTCGGTTACATAAAGATTACTGTCCGTTTCATCCTTTTTATTTTTGGGTCCATTATGTTCCACCTGAAATCCTAAGACAGCATTATCATGAATGGCATTCTGAATCGTATATTTATGCAGGCAATCTCCATATAATTCCTGCGTAGTACGGGGCAGATCTCCCATCTGTGGATATGGATTTTCCGCAAACCGGGGAGTGCCTGTAAATCCATACCATAAGGAATTTCCAAAAAATCTTTCTATTTCCCGCTTTGTTCCAGGAGTGACAGCTCTATGACATTCATCTACAACAAATGCAATTTTCAGGTTTTTAATTTTGTGATATTCCGGTGTACCTTCCTGCAATTTTCTGGTAATTAATCTCTGCAATTTCTGGATTGTTGTCACAATCACCTGACGATCATCTGATTTCAACTTTTTCTTTAAATCTAAACACATTGTCTGTCTCATCTACATCTATCAGATCATTATTCGCATTATGCCTGTAAAAATGCCATGGTGGTCTTGCGTAATCCAGATCTTTTCGATCAATTAAAAAGTATAGCTTTATCAATCGTCTGGAATACCATTAACAAATTTTCCTGGTAGCATTTCATAAGAAGTTAAGGTTTTTCCTGACCAGTTGTATGCCATACAAAACCAGATTTTCCAGTCTTAGAAGCATCACGAATTGCTTCTATTGCATGGATCTGATAAGGGCGCAACAGAATCAAACGCTTTGCCTCTTCATCCAATACTGTATATCTCGCGATCATCTCGTGTGCCTCCGGAATACGAAGCACACTTTTTGCAAAATCAAGGTAATCAGAAACTGCGTTATTTTCCTTATCCAGCCATCCACTGATAAACTTCGGGTTCAATTCGGTATCACTTGCCGCTGAAAAATATTTTGTATCACCCCCGTTGCTGATTACAAACATCTGTACAGCTGAGAATATTCCCGTAAATTTTCCCTCTCCAATATATTTTTTTATCTGCCAGAATCCATCCATGTACGAATGCTGCTTATTTTTCAATTCTATATGAATCATCGGCAACCCATTGATCATAAGAGTAACATCAAATCTTCGATCTCTTGCATTTACACTACTATCCTCATCCATTTTTAACGCATTGTACTGATTAATCACCTCATAAACACTGCTGCCACCTGCAATATGCTCATGATTTATCACAATAAGATGCAACCGTTCGGTATCCCTTTGTACGTGTACCATTACTTTTCCATTTTCACCAACTAACCATTCGCCAGCCTTATAGAATGATGAAAACTGCAGTTGATTTTTTACCTGTTCAAATTCTGCATCCGAAAGTGGCTCTCCATTTAAACGTTCCTTATTATTCTGTTCAAGAATATATCTGAAATTCTTCCAAAGATCTGCTTCTGTTTTTAAGTCTTCGCGATACGTCCATTGTGAATCACCATAAATCAGTTGTTCAATAAGTTTCTGCTCTATCACGGACTCTAATTCTGCCATAATAGCCTCCTTTTTTGGTGTGTTTATATCGGTTGTTATGTATTTCATTACATTTTTTGCGCAAAATAGCTTATGCTGGTGAAGAGTGATGAGGTGGTCTAGGTTAGAAAAATATGTTCCTATCTTCTCTTGTTCTTCCTTTTCTGGGAATAAGCCAAAACATTCCGCAATATCTTCTTGTCCTATTGTTGTAAATGCCGTTGTCTTCGCCCTTGCAATAAATTGTCTTTTGAATATACTTCCAGATAAATTAAGTTTCACAAAAAATGGATCATATTTTTCTTTATCAAGCTTAAGTCTTATAAGATGGTCATCATATACAAAACGTCCTGAATCCAGTAAAACATTAGATTCTGCAATACCTTCTGGTTTCAGCGAACTTCTTGTCAGGAAAATATCTCCCCATTCAACATTACATTTTTTTACAGCATCTTCATCATAATTACTGAATGTCAATTTTTCTGGGTGAATCTTATCTGGATCATACATGTTAATAACGTTAATATGTCTTAATCCCGTTTCATCATTTGCTTGATTATTCATTATCCCATTTGATAATTTTTCTATAGCTATTTCTGATAACTTACGCTGTTCCCAAGCGTCCAGCACAATATCAATAAATCTATAACACTTACGTTGGTGAAGAGTGATGAGGTGATCAAGGTTAAAAAAATACTCTACTATTTTGTTCTGCTCCACCTTTATCGGAAATGGAACACGAAGATTTCTTATCTCCTCATTATGAATATGAACCACTGATTTTCCCTGTGCCCTTTTTGCCAGTTCTCGTTGTGGATTTCCATTAGAAATAGATATCGCTAAAAACCCAGAATTAATATCTTCATTCGGCATTACAACATTCAAATCTCCACCAAGCAAAATGCCTGATTTATCAACGGTAGCAGCTCTTGCGATATCCTCCGCCGATTCACCTGATGCCGGAACAATAACCTCTCCACCTCTACTGTATACAGAACCATCTTTTGCCTCTACATAAGTATCCACATCTGAAATGCTGGTTTCATAATTTGTATATAATCTTCCATATAAAATAATTGGTGTTCCTAACTCTATTAAATCACCTTTAGAATAACCTCTTCCCTTACTGAATTCAGCTACATTATCCAACTTACGCTGTTCCCAATCGTCCGAGAATCCAGAAAATCTAATTTCCGGGACACATTTTCCATTTTCCGGAAACATTTTTTGAAGCATATATTTTTTCAGGCTTTTAGTTTCTTCACACTTACGCTGGTGAAGAGTGATGAGGTGATCGAGGTGATTAAAATATGCTCCTATCTTCATCTGTTCCTCTAAAGATGGCATCTTTATCTCACACTGAATAAGCTTATCATAATAGAAGTAAAGACGCACGCTTCCTTCCTGTAATCTCTCAATCCATTTCGGAAAATGCTCAGACTTAAACCAATGCCAAAGAAATCTATCATCAACATAATCCGCTGTCTGAAAAACCTCATAAAGTGAACTAACTATTACATTTTCAGTACCTGCATAGTATCCTATCGAGCCAACATTTATTCTAGCGGGATTATATGCAAATGAATTTGGAGGGACAATATTGTAGGCTGTTGTATCAACATCTACCATATATCCGAAGTCATCATGCGCATCCTTTTGAGATATAAAGCCTCTATCATTTGTTACTGCATAGCACTCTAACTCCAACCCTTCTCTATTTCTTACAGCTACATTTTTGACGAACTCTGAGAACTTACGCTGTTCCCAATCGTCCTCATACCCTTTGAATCTAATTTTAGGTTTTCCCATCGCTATCACCCCTCCATCTTCCTAATCAGTTCATTCAACGAAGACATAATAGTTTCATCCGTAGATGTCAAATCCTTAAGTAAGGACAGAAATTCTCCCTGCGCCTGTTCCAATTCCTTATCCGTCTGATCCATCTGCGTTAAAAGAGCATTTATATCGACTTCTTCCTCTTTTTCAAAATTATCTACATAACGCGGAATATTCAAATTAAAATCATTCTTCTCAATATCCTCAAAACTTGCAAGATAGGATTCTTTTTTACTGTTTCTCTTTTACTGTACAACTCCATAACAGCTTCTTATATGTTCATCTGTCATGGCATTTTGCTTTTTTCCTTTGTCAAATTTCTTTGATGCATCAATAAACAACACATCTCTTCCATCTCTGTGTTTCTTTAAAACGATGATACAAGTAGGAATTGAAGTATTATAAAATAAATTGGCAGGCAATCCAATTACTGCATAAATATTCCCTGCACGAAGCAGTTTTTCCCTGATTTTTCCTTCTGCTGCCCCTCGGAACAGAACCCCATGAGGTAATACAATTGCCATTGTTCCATTACTTTTTAAATGATACAGACCATGAAGTAAAAAAGCATAATCCGCTTTTGATTTTGGAGCCAATACTCCATAGTCGCTGAATCTTTCATCTTGTAAAAAATCCGGCTGTTGCACTCCATTTTGCAGAGTATGGTGGATTCATAAGTACCATGTTGAAATCGGTCTCTTCTCCTGTCGGCCAGTCTCCATCCAGCGTATCACCATTGCGAAGTACCTGATTCTCCGGAGTAATTCCATGTAAAAACATATTCATACGTGCCAGATTATAAGTAGAAGTATTTAGCTCCTGCCCATAATACTTAATATAACCTGGTTCAGTGGCATACTTTTTGGCATTTAACAAAAGAGACCCAGAACCCATGCATGGATCATATACAGATAATCCCTTTTTGTTTTCCTGCCCTGCAATTGCAATCTTTGTTAATATCTTTGAAACTGCTTGTGGTGTATAAAATTCTCCTGCCTTTTTTCCGGTCTCTGACGCAAACTGTCCAATCAAATATTCATATGCATTTCCAAGTATCTCTGCGTCTGAATTCAACAAATCTGCCTTATCAATTTCCTTAACAAGACTGGATATGGTATCACTTTGCTTCTGATCTCCATTTCCCAAACGATTAGAGTACAAATCAATATCTGTAAATAAATCTGCAAACAATGGATCACTCTGTTCAATATTGTTAAAAGCTTTTTGCAATAACTCCCGATTGAATGCATTGTTTCTCGCCGCATCAGCAAAACACGTATAGGTAAGTTGCGGTTCAATCAAGTAATGACATTCTGACTTTATCTGCTCTTTCAGTCCTCAGCACTTTCGTCTTCCAGTGCTTCTTTGTATGCATCCAATGCAACTTTTAAACTCTTCGGCTTTTCATCATAAATCAAATCATAAACTTTAATTAAAAATGTATCCGAAAGATATTTATAAAATACAATTCCAAGTAAATAATCTTTATATTCATTTGCATCCATCTTGGATCGGAGAATATCTGCGCCACTCCATAATACACTTATCAAATCTTTACTACCTTCTACTTCTGCCATGCTCTTTCCTCCGCTCGTTTTTCAATTTCAATGATCTCATACTGCTCATATTTTCCAAACAGAAGATTTTTAATCGTTTCGCCCATTAAAACGCTGATAAGATTATAATAACAAATTACCTTTTTATTTACAATCAAATATTAGAAAGCCCCCCACAACCACAGGACACACCATCGTGTGCCCCATAGCGCGAAGGGCTTTTATCCATTCTTTTATTTCTTTTATTTCTTTACGCCTGTCTCAAACCAGGTTTTATTTTCCCTCGAACTGTACAACAGAGTCCACGTCATAGTCCTTTAAGACTTCCCGTCCGTTGAGATCGCTTAACTCTATGAGAAACAGCATCTTTACCACTTCACCGCCAAGTTCCTCTACCAGTTCCGCAGCAGCTTTCATGGTTCCGCCGGTTGCAATCAGATCATCCAAAAGTACAACCTTTTCTCCTTTTTGAATGGCATCTTTATGAATCTCAATCGTTGCCGTACCGTACTCCAGATCATATGTTTTTTCAACTGTCTCACACGGCAGTTTTCCCTTTTTACGAATCGGTACAAAACGGCTTATGCATGACATAAGCAAGTGGTGCTCCAAAGATAAAGCCTCTGGATTCTGCTCCGGCGATCACATCAAAATCAACGCCCTCCAAGCGTTTCGCCAGTTCATCAATGGAAAGCTTCAGTGCATCTGCATCCTGCAGTACACTTGTGACATCACGGAAAATAATTCCCTTCTCCGGGAAATCCGGGATACTGCGAATGTACTCTTTTAACTCTTTCATCCTCTTACCTCACTACTACACGAATTTCTTCGCGTTTTTGACTTTTGACGTTTCTATTATAAGGCTTTCCCCGTGCAAGCGCAACTCTCACTTGACTTTTTTCCATTCCTGCGTGCGCCTTGTGACCTCTTTTACCGTCAGGATTCCCTCTGCCACCATAAACCGGATGTCATAATCATCAAATGCCATCCCATAGATATAATCCGGCTTTTTGTTGTATGCCGCCCTGGGATCCTGTGCAAGAACCTCAAGAAGCGGTCCTCGCAGATGTTCCGGAATCTGTGCCTGCAATTCCTCCGGAAATACTACCGGTATCTGAAACTGTCGGAATTCTTCCGCAAAACCGTTTTTTGCCTCCGGATGGGCATCCACGTACGGCAGATACGGTTTGATATCAAAAAGCGGTGTGTGATCGAGCAGATCCAGCCCGGAAACCATAAGAACCGGTCCAAGCTTCTGATCGATGCGTACCTTTTCAAGTTTCACGCATGAAAGTCCGATCGAATTCGGGCGAAAGGGGGAACGCGTGGCAAACACGCCCCGTTTTTCTTTTCCTCCCAGACGGGGAGGTGCTACGGTTGCATGAAAGGTATCCTGCTTTGCCCTGGAAAACTCCCAGAGAAGCCACAGGTGGGAAAACTCTTCGATTCCACGCACTGCATCCGGATTCCGGAATTTCGGTGTGAAAATAATTTCCCCACAGGTACTCTCCGCCAGCCCACTCTGTCTGGGAATTCCAAATTTTTCTTTATACGGGGCTCTCTACATAAGCTATATATTCCATATCCGTTCCTACATCTGATAAAACCGCAGATTTTCTTTCAGTTCCGGTGTGATCTCTCCGCCGGCAGCCTCATATTTATCGTAAACAGAACGGAACCGCTGCAGTTTCTTTCTGTTTTCCGCATCAAGTCTGTGAAATGCATTCTGGTACTGTGGATTGGTGGCCAGTCCCTGGCGGATATCCTTTGCAAA
>ENA-OQBV01001722-OQBV01001722.1-human-gut-metagenome-genome-assembly--contig:-NODE-1722-length-10341-cov-3.554239_pt1 | contig 10341 bp, 9 predicted proteins | sample MGYA00242750_ERZ504559 | MGnify/ENA primary metagenome ERZ504559 (study PRJEB26092, sample SAMD00036230) | human gut metagenome | host: Homo sapiens | study: EMG produced TPA metagenomics assembly of...
AAGAAAGAAAATCTTGCGGCATACCAGATGGCAGCAGAGGTTATGGACCGTGTAGGTATCCATGAGGGAAATGTTTTCAAGTATCATCAGGCAAGAAGAAATACCAGAAATTATCAGGTGGATCTGGAGACCCTGCAGTACGATCTTCTCTACGGAAAGCAGTATACATATGACGGAGCGAATCCTTTTGAGCGGACAAAGATGCGTATGGGAATCTATGATACCACGTTGGATTCCATTCAGGTTGTGTCTGAGACGGATCACACCTATTATATCCAGGGAACAAACTTTACGCCGTCCAGCCAGGTGAAGATCAACGGAGAATGGTACGATACGGTTTACGTGAATCCTACCAAGCTGATCATTACCGGAAAGGAACTGGATGATTTTGATCGGCTCTCGGTAGTGCAGCGAAGCAACAGTTCCACAAGAAAGGCCATGACAAAGAGCCATGACCGGGCGGTCTATGCGCTGCTCGCTGACAGCAAGTGGAAGCTTGACAGTGAAAAGAGCAGTTCTGATACAGGGTCAATGGAGGAAACGGATACAGCGTCAGAAACGGAATCCACAGAAGATTCCGGTGAAGAAAACAGTACAGACAACCAGTAAATGGCATAGAAAAGATACTCCGATACAAAAAATGTCGGATAAAATATTACGATTAGGACTGGACATCTTCCACCACTATTATATAATGGTATCGTAACGAACAGGAGGGGAGAAGCTTTTCTCCCCAAAAGTTCTTTACGAATACATTATAGATAAGTGATGGTTTTTTTTATGAATTACGAAGAAGCAGTTGCGTATATTGAAGATATACCGAGATTTACTACTAAGAACAGCCTGGACCATACCAGAGAATGCTTAAGAAGACTTGGAGATCCGCAGAGGAAATTCCGTGTGATCCATGTGGCAGGAACCAACGGAAAGGGAAGTACCTGTTGCTTTTATCACATCGGTCCTTCGGGAAGCAGGATATTCCTGCGGACTTTTTACATCTCCTCATCTGGTGGAGATCAACGAGCGTTTTCAGATCAACGAGGAAGTGATCGATGACGATACTTTCCTTCGTGCTTTTGAAAAAGTTAAAAAGCTTTCCGATGAGCTGGTTGCTGGAGGGAAGCTATCATCCCACCTATTTTGAGACACTCCTTCTGATGGGAATGGTGATCTTTGCAGAAGCCGGCGTGGATTATGTAACACTGGAGACCGGTCTTGGCGGACGTCTGGATGCAACCACTGCTGTGGAGGATCCGGCAGCCTGTGTGATCACATCTATCAGCCTCGATCATATGCAGTATCTTGGAAATACAGTTTCCGAGATCGCAGGAGAGAAGGCAGGGATCATGGTGCCGGGTGTTCCGGTGATCTACGATGGAAATGATCCGGATGCGGCCGGAGTGATGCGTGAGCATGCAGAGAAGCTGGGATGTCCATATTATGAGCTGAAACGGGAAGACACAGAGATCCATAAGATCACAAAGGACGGAATCCGGTTTTCTCTTAAGGACGAGACATATGGCGATACCGTATTTGATATACCGTTTATCGCCCGTTATCAGGTTATGAATGCAGCTCTTGCGGTGAAAACCATTCAGGTACTGGAAGATCAGATTCCGGTATCTCTGGAGGCTCTGAAGGCTGGTATGGCAAAAACACGCTGGCAGGGAAGGATGGAAACGGTTCTTCCGGGTGTGATCGTGGATGGCGCACATAACGAAGACGGTGTTGAGAAGTTTGTAGAGACAGCAGAACATTTCCAGAAGGAATTTCCTCTGACTCTGCTGTTTTCCGCAGTGGATGACAAGGACTATACGGATATGATCCGCACGATCTGTAGCAGGATCCGTTTTCGACATGTGATCGTCACACAGGTAGGCGGATACCGTAAAGTTCCGGTAGAAGAGCTTGCGGAGATCTTCCGTGAAGACGGAGTACCGGAAGTGGAAGCAATAGAGGATGTTCCAGCAGCTTTTGAACGGGCAGTAAAGGAAAAAGGTGAGGATGGAATGCTGTTCTGTGTAGGATCCCTTTATCTGGTCGGTGAGATCAAGGCTGTGATCAGGAGAAAATAAGAAATGATAGATTATGAAGAGGAACTGAAGAAATTTGAACCATGTCTGGATGTGGCAGATGTAGAAGGTGTCATTTATGACCGGGAGATCACAGATATCATGGATGTACTCCAGGAGATGCTGCGTGAGGTCAAGAGCAACAGACGTGTAAGATAAGGAGAAGTGGATGAACTGCATAAACTGTGGAGCGTTCCTGACGGATACAGATCTGGATTATTGTCCGCACTGTGGAGCCAATGTACTGATCCAGAAGAAGGTGGATTATCTTTCCAAGCTTTATTATAATCAGGGGCTGGAAAAAGCCAGCATCCGGGATCTGTCCGGGGCGATCAGCTGTCTGAAGCAAAGTCTTGCTTATGACAAACGGAATATCCGTGCAAGAAATCTTCTTGGTCTTGTATATTTTGAGACCGGTGAGGTGGTTGCCGCACTGAGTGAGTGGGTCATCAGCAAGAATATCCAGAAGAACCGAAATCTGGCTTCAGAATATATTGCCAGGCTTCAGGCAAACCAGAACAAACTGGAAACAATCAACGAAAGCATCAAGAAATATAACAATGCCCTCGCCATGTGTAGGGAAGGCCATGAGGATATGGCGGCCATCCGCCTGAAAAAGATCCTGTCCCAGAATCCCAAGCTGATCAAGGGGTATCATCTTCTTGCTCTGATCCAGATGAAGAATCAGGAGTGGAATAAGGCGAGAAGAACCCTGAAAAAAGCAGCCAGGATCGACAAGACCAATACCACCACACTTCGTTTCCTGCGTGAAGTTGACGAGCAGACGGGTGTTACCACAAAGATGGAAAAACGGCGTAAGGGCTTGTTTGGAAATGAAAAAAATGAGAATGATAATATTTCAGGAGAAATCGTTGTAAGGCCGTCGTCTTATAAAGAAAGATCAAAGATATCACTTTTCTTTACCACGGTACTTGGATTTGCGGCAGGGGCGGCAGCATTCTGGCTCCTTGTACTGCCGGCTGTGAAACAGGATATTTACAGGCAGGCCAATCAGCAGATCATACAGTACAGTGATTCTCTTTCCAGCCAGAGCGTGGAGCTTACCAAAGCTCAGGGAGAAGCTGCCCAGTCCAGTGATACGGCAGATGCAGTTGCCAGGCAGGCAGAGGAAGAGCAGAAACGCAGTCAGAGCTATGAAGCTTTGTTTAATGCATATACTGCCATGCAGCAGGATGATCTGGATACAGCGGCGCTGGAACTCCAGAAGGTATATGTGGATACACTGTCAGATTCTGCAAAGGGAATCTATAATACTATCAGCGGAAAGACCGGTGTAAGCGGGAGCGAGAGCGGATCTTCTGACGGAACGTCCGGTGATGACAGCAGCACAGATGGAACAGCTGGAGTTGATGCCGCAGCTTCGGATGGAGAAGATACACAGAGCTCTGACGGAGATACCGGAGAAGACAGCAGCTACAGTGACGGAGGATATGGGGATTCCTCTTACGATGGAGGCTATACAGAATAAAAAAGATCATAACTCATACAGAGGAGAAACCTCGGATAAGGGGAATGTGCGTTGGCACATTCCTCTTTTTTTTAACCCTTTGGTCATTAAAAAATGGAATAAAAAATCAAAAATTGGGGGAATGATAGAATGACATCAGGTTTTTGAAAAAATCCGGAACCGTGCTGACTGTACATCTTCCGGCGGAACTGGATCATCCGGCTTCTGATGAGATTCGGAGAGATTCAGACCGTATTATTGGACATAACTATATAAAAAAATATGATTTTTTGATTTCTCAGAGACTGTTTTTATGGACAGCTCCGGGATCGGTCTGCTGATGGGTAGGTACCGGGCACTTGGCATGAGAGGGAAATGTGTGCAGGTTATCAATGTGAACAGTCATATTGCAAAGCTTCTGCGGCTATCCGGAGTGGGAAAATATATTGAAATCTGTGGAATTGAAAAATCGACAGGTGAACAGGAGGGTGTTTATGATGGAAAACACAAATGAAATGACGATCATTTTTGACAGCAGACCGGTAAATGAAGCACTGGCAAGAGTGGCTGTGGCTTCATTCTGCACACAGCTGAATCCTACGCTGGAGGAAATTTCGGATCTGAAGACCGCAGTATCGGAGGCAGTGACCAACTGCATCATACACGGGTATGAAGGGGAGATACATAAGATCCGGGTAGAATGTCGTCTCCGGGGGCAGGAACTTCAGGTAGATGTGACAGATCACGGAGCCGGGATCCCGGATATCAAAAAAGCCATGGAGCCTTTGTTTACCACAAAGGCAGATAAAGACCGCTCCGGTATGGGGTTTACATTCATGGAGGCGTTTATGGATGAGCTTCAGGTGGAATCGGAGGTTGGCCGTGGAACTACAGTGCACATGAAAAAGATCATCAGGAGGTAACTATGGATCGTACTCTTGTCCTCATCGGGCGTGCACACCAGGGGGATAAAGCGGCAAGGGATCTTTTGTTTGAGGAAAATACAGGACTGATATACAGTGTGGCAAAGCGTTTTCTGGGACGTGGGGTGGAGATGGAGGATCTGTTCCAGATCGGCAGCATCGGACTTCTGAAAGCAGTGGATAAGTTTGACATGTCCTATGATGTGAAATTTTCTACCTATGCAGTTCCCATGATCATCGGAGAGATCAAACGTTATCTCAGGGACGACGGGATACTGAAGGTAAGCCGTTCTCTGAAGGAAAATCATTACAGGATCTATCAGGTGAGAGAAGCACTGACGCGCCGGCTGGAGCGGGAACCTACGACGGAGGAAATGGCAGCGGAAATGGGAATTTCCATAGAAGAACTGATAATGACTATGGAATCCGGTGCAGAGGTGGAATCTCTTCACAAAACGATCTATCAGGGTGAGGGAACGGAGATTTCTCTGATGGACAAGCTCCCGGAAAAAGAAAATCGGCAGGAAAAAGCACTGGACAGGATTTTTCTGGAAGAAATACTGGGAACTCTGGAGGCAAAGGAACGGAGGCTGATCTATATGCGGTATTTTTCAGAACATGACCCAGATGGAGATTTGACTCATGAGCTTTGGCGTATCCCAGGTACAGGTATCCAGAATGGAAAAGAGGATCCTGCGCAGTCTGCAGGAATCCGCAGAGAAAAAATAAAAGGGAGCCATGAGAAATGCTGCTGTTTTCTCATGGCTCCTTTTTGTGGGTAGCAGATTTAGTCAGACTGCTGCTTTTTTATGAAAAAGTACATTTTTGTATTTGGAAAGTGCCCCAAGAAGGATCATACCGATCACACCGGCTGAGATAAATTCGCCGGCTCCTACTGTGAGCATCATAAACGGGATAGGAAGGTTAATGCCATATCCGTAACGAAGCACAAGAGGAACGATCACAATGTTGGAAACGATCGGCGGGATCGGGGCTGTCCATTTGCCTGTATTGCGAAGCTTGTAGGTAAAGAATGCACCGATAAGTGTGGCAATGCTTCCGAAAATGATGTCAACCGGAATCGCACCGCCAAGAAGATTGGCGATGATACATCCCACGAACAGTCCCGGTATGGCAGCCGGTGTGAAGAACGGAAGTACAGTCAGTGCCTCGGAAAACCGGATCTGAACTTCACCGAAGCTAAGTGGCGCGAATACCAGTGTCAGGACAACATATACAGCTGCTATGGCAGCTCCCTGTACCAGAAAATGAGTACCTTTGTTTTTCATGTTTTTATTCTCCTTTAGTTTTGTTTTACGAGTGGAAGGTCACGAACACTCGGCACATTTATAGGCGGTGACCGCCGTGTAAGCCCTGTACGACCTTGGTTTTTGCGGGCTTTTGCAGCGGAATTGAGTATAGCATAAGGGGCGTGGAAATGCAAGGTACGATCCTGACTATTTGATAACCCTGGCCTGTGTGGACAGACCCTGGCTCTGAAACAGCTTTTTGTAAGAGGAAAGCCTGCTTGCCGGAACTTTTACAGTCAGTTTTTTGTAATTATTCTGACCTGCTCTTGTGAAGATATATTTACCTGAGCTTTTGGAAGTAAGGCGTCCTGTCTGTATGGTGACAGAGGTAAGGGCCTTACAGTCACAGAAAGCTTTCGTGCCGATCACAGAAACTCGGGAACCGATTTTTACAGTACGAAGACTTGTGCATCCCTGGAAGGCTCCGGCACCTATGCTTGTGATATTTCCTGAAATCGTTACCTGTTTCAGGTTTTTACAGTTTTTGAAGGCATTGGCTGCAATGGCTGTGACTTTGTAGGTTTTTCCGTTAGCTTTGACAGTGGCCGGAATCTTTGCAGTGACAGTATTGCGTGAACGCGGTCCCTTCAGGGCTACGGAAGTCCCGGTGGCGTTGACTGTGTAGATATTATAAGCATCCCGGAATGTTTTTGCAGTCTGTGGCTTTGGTGTGGCAGCAGGAGTAATCTGGAAATTTAAGGTGATGGTTCCGTAGAAATGGTTATCGCCGATGATCTTCAGAGTAGCGGTTCCTGCTTTTTTATTGTTCTGGTATGTCACATGATAATCATTGATGCCAGAGAGCTTTGCTTTTCCAAGAGTTACGGTTGGAACGGGCTTTATGTCAGAGCCTGTATAAGTATATGTTTTTTTGATCCCTGTTATAGCTGCACCGGAAATATTGCATGCGTAGCTGATATTGTTTTTCTTGGCATATGTAACTGCGTAAGAGCCGTACGGAGCATGGATCTTGCAAAAATATGCATGAGAACTGTCAGACCAGTAATAGCCGCACCACACAGCATCCGTTCCAATGCTTTTAACGGTATCAGGTATGTTGATCCTGGATAGCTTGTCACAGTAGGCGAAAGCTTCTTTTCCGATCTTTGTGACCCCTTTCTGGATGTCCACCTCTTTCAGCTCAGGAAGATAAACAAAGGCCCTTTCAGAAATACTTGTGATCCCGGGTTTTATTATGACTTTTCTGATCTGGTTTTTGATAGCTTTCCAGGAGGAATCGCTGGAGAAGGAAAACCAGCCGTTTGTTGAAGAGACCGGGTACCTGTTGTTTTCCTCTGTGGAAATAGAAAGTGGTCCGTAGCCGGAGATCGTAAGGATACCGTTTTTGAAATTCCAGGTTGCGTTGTCACCTGCGATATGGTAAGTTTTTTTGTCAGCTTTTCCGTTGTCGGAATTAATGGAATAAAAGTTCAGGGTGTTGGAGTTTGAAGCATAATAAACGACCCTGGAATCCTTTACCACAGGCTGACAGTCAGAAATCGGAGCAGCTGTTGTAAACTCTTTGCTGAGGCTCTTTCCTTTTCCGTCCACAAAAAGATAATGAAGGGTGCTGGAAGAGAGCGGATCGTTAGCGGAAGAGCTTTTCCTGTCATCGTCGGAAACGTATTCCTCCCAGGAAATCATAAAACGGTTGTCATTTATTTTGGTGATCTTTACGCCCGCAAAGCTTTTTCCTCCGCCTGTAAAGTTGGTAAGCTTCCTGGTAGCGGTTGCTTTTTCGGAAAAGTCAGATATTGGTGTGACGGACAGATAAAGATTATGAGGCGTGTTTTCAGATACCTTATCATATTTGGACTGATCGATGGAAGTGCCGACGCATAATACACTGTCAGAGGAAACAGCCATGCCGTCAACGCTTGCGTAGCAGGCCAGTGCCCACACAGAAGTACGTGAGCCTCCGTATGGCAAAAGTTCTATGGTGGTGCAGTCAAGTGTATTGCTGTCATATCTGGAAAGCTTTGTACATCGTGAACCCTCACTCTGCTCCAGTACGTAGAGATAAGAACCATGTGATTTGATATACTGTGCAAAGGAATGCCACAGATCGCAGGAAACGATCTTTCCTTTCATGGTTGCCTGGTCGATCTCGGCCATAAGGAAGCCCTGATGTCCCCGACCGACAGAGGAATCCACATATCCTTCGTGACCGGTAACAACATAGAGCCTGCCGTTGCTTTCTGTCATTTCCACACAGCCATAGTCAAAGGGCGTGCGGACCTCACCGCCAAAAAGCTCAGGGTTACTGGTAATTGCTGCCGCACCGGTTCGTTTCCAGTTTGTATCGTAGCGGATGACGCGGATAACCTCAGCGGAATCGTTTTCCTTGTTGTTTGTCTGGCCTTCTACCAGATAATATCCGTCAGATCCGGCATAAAAGCCACCCCACAGCGGAAGCTCCATGTTGATCTTGCGTTTGCTTCTGATCTTCAGATCATTATCATAGTATTCAACGCCGATAGAATTTTTCTGGTGGAAGACCCTCATGTATCCGCCGGAAACAGGAACAAGGTCAGAGGTACGGCGTAACCTGACATTGAGATTGTCCTGTGCGGTTGGCGTAAGAGAGCCTGCCCGGGCTGTCTGCGGAAACAGGATCAGACAGAAGCAAAGACAGCAGAACAGAAATAGCAGAGATGTTAAATTTTTTTAGCTTTTTCATAAGTTTCTCCTTTGTATGTGTTTTTAGATGATCTTCTGTTTAGATTATAATTCATAGGACAGAATTTACAATACAAAATCGGGAGTTATGTAACTACCGGTTCTCAGGATTTCTGTAAATTCTGTTCACAAAAAACATCTTGAGGAAATACTGCCGGTGGGCAGTAACATCAGCAGCAGGAACCTTATGGAAACAGGGGCTTTTTTCTTGACAGTTTTTTGTGATATTGATAAAATATATTACAGTATATAGGTTAAAGGGGCATTGGTTTTGATCTAAATCGATGTCTCTTTATTTTATGTATCACACATATTACACCAGGGAGGTAGAAAGATGTTAAAAGTATGGATCGCAGGTGCCAACGGACAGATCGGACGGGCACTGAATGATGTTCTGGATCCAATGCAGATCGAGACTCTGAACACAGATCTTGATGAGCTGGATATCACAGACACAGATGAAGTGATCAACTTCGGTTCCATTAACCGTCCGGATGTGATCATCAACTGCACCGGTATCACAGATACCGATGAGTGTGAGAAGAATCCGGAACATGCATACCGTGTCAACGCACTGGGAGCAAGAAACTTAAGCATCGTGGCAAGAAAATGCGGGGCAAAGATCGTCCAGCTTTCCACAGATGATGTTTTCGACGGAAAGAGCAAAAAACCGTATACAGAGTTTGACGATACCAATCCGCTGACTGTTTACGGCCGTTCCAAGAGAGCCGGAGAGAACTATGTAAAAGAGTTTACACACAAACATTTCATTATCCGAAGCAACTGGGTATACGGAAAAGGCGGAAACAATTTTGTAAACCGTGTGCTGGAGACAGCAGAAAAAGGCCAGGCACTTTCCGTTGCTTCTGATCAGTTCGGATCACCGACCAGTGCCAAGGATCTGGCAAGAATGATCCTGTATCTTATCGATACCAACGAATATGGAACTTATCACGTAACCTGCAGCGGTGTATGCAACCGCTATGAGTTTGCAACAGAGATCCTTCGCCTTGCAGGAAAGGAGATCGAACTGAGATCCGTGCCGACAGAGCAGTCAGATCTTTCTTCTGTCAGACCGCCTTATGCCGTCCTTGATAATTTTATCCTCCGTATTATTGAAGTGTACGACATGCCGGACTGGAAAGCATCATTGAAAGAATATATGGATGAAAGAACGGAGGACTAGGATGAAAGAAAAAAATATAAAAGAGAAAACACAGCAGAAAAAGAAAATGGGTCTTACCACGAAGATCTTTGTGGCGCTGATCGCAGGTGCGATACTGGGAATCATTCTCTGTTACCTGGTTCCTGACAGCAGCTTCAAGAAAGATGTGATCGTGGAGGGAATCCTTTATGTGATCGGACAGGGATTTATCCGTCTGATGAAAATGCTGGTTGTACCGCTGGTATTCTGTTCCCTTGTCTGCGGAAGTATGTCCATCGGTGATACCAAGAAGCTTGGAACCGTAGGTGTGAGAACACTGGTATTTTATCTGGCGACTACAGCTCTGGCTGTTTCTGTTGCTCTGACTGTGGGTAATCTGATCAATCCGGGTGTGGGACTCGATATGAGCTCTATTCAGTCCTCCGCTTCCTCGGTGGAGACTATGGAGGCTACCTCTCTTACAGATACTATCCTGAATATCATCCCGGACAATCCGATCAATTCCCTGGCAAGCGGAACCATGCTTCAGGTTATCGTATTTGCCCTGATCGTGGGTGTGATCCTTGCGAAAATGGGAGAGCGTGCAGAGACAGTGGCAAACTTTTTCAGCCAGTTCAATGACATCATGATGGAGATGACCATGATGATCATGGCACTTGCACCGATCGGTGTATTCTGTCTCATCAGCAGAACCTTTGCAAACATCGGTTTCAGCGCGTTTATC
>ENA-OQBV01001723-OQBV01001723.1-human-gut-metagenome-genome-assembly--contig:-NODE-1723-length-10328-cov-3.707186_pt1 | contig 10328 bp, 16 predicted proteins | sample MGYA00242750_ERZ504559 | MGnify/ENA primary metagenome ERZ504559 (study PRJEB26092, sample SAMD00036230) | human gut metagenome | host: Homo sapiens | study: EMG produced TPA metagenomics assembly of...
ATGTAATGAAGCCTGTGCAGCAACTCATTGACAATCACATTTTTATATGTTTAAGAGGTAAGTGAGCAATGAAAAAAAATACATTTCAGAATCTGTTCCGGCTTTCCGCCATTGTCGTATGCACCCTGTCCCTGAGCGTTTCCGCTTGGGCTTCCACCGAAACTTCTTCTATTGTTATATGCGGTTCAGAAACTTCTAAAGAGGAAGATGAAATTATTTTAAACGAAACTCCAGAAGATATTCAGGACACAGCCGATGAATTTGTGTCTCTTGGCATGTTTACCACAACTGGTTACTGCAATTGTGAACAATGCTCTGGCGGTCACAGCCTCACCTATGCCGGCACAGTGCCCCAGGCAGAGCACACGCTTTCTGCTGATCTGAATCTCTTTCCTATTGGTACACAGCTTATGGTAGATGGCATTATCTACACAGTTGAAGATATGGGTTCCTCTGTAAATGGCAATAAAATCGATATTTTTTATGACTGCCACCAGGATGCCGAGGCCCATGGCATGCAGCTTCAGGAGGTTTTTGCACTTGCTTTCTGATGAAACAATTCCCATCTCTTTCCAAAAATACACAAGATATAGTATGAGCGGATACCATATATAGGTTTTCCGCTCCTTTTTTACGCATTTTGTTGACAAATGAAAAAAATATGTAAAATATGGACTTGTCGCTCATATATTACAAATTTGTTACATATATTTAGATTGTATGAAACTTTTGTTGATTTTTTGTTTTGCAGCTTCCAGCTGCAGAATACTGTAACAATTTGAGGCAACCGTTTCAGCGCTTCTTGTCTGCTGTAAACAGGCAAGATACCCCTTTGAGCTGTTGCAATTTGAGCAGGAAAGGATTGAATATTATGTTGAAAACCAACACGATCTTTGCAACTATTGGACTTGCCTTCTGTCTTCTCTTCGGAGGTGCTTTTACTGCTTATGGCAGCCAGCCGGCCAACGGCTTTTTCGATGCCTTTGAAGGAAATACCATTGTAGGCTGGGCTGGGATTCTTCCACTCCCAATACTGCAGTTCCGGTACATGTGACTGTAACAAATAAAGACTCCGGAGAAGTAGTCGGTGATTTCAACCTACAGCCGGTACCTTCCGTCAGGACTTAAAGGAAAATGGAATTGGCAACGGAAACCACGGCTTCCGCATTTCCATGGATTGGGACAGTCTTCCCGACGGCTCCTATGTAATTCAGGGCTGGATTGAAGGCCAGGAATTTGAAAATACAAAAACCTATGTAAAAGGTGAGACTGCTCCGGCGGAGGAAGCTGCCCCGGCAGCAGAAGAGCCTCAGCAGAATTCTGGAATGCGTTCTCTGGGTCTGTTTCGAACCACAGCCTACTGTCCCTGCTACAAATGCTCTGAGGGCTGGGGACGCCACACCTCCAGCGGTGCCACCGCTCACGCCCGTCATACCATTGCTGTAGATCCTCGAGTAATTCCTATGGGCTCTAAGGTTATGATTGGCGGTGTGATTTATACAGCTGAAGACCGGGGAGGCGGTGTCAAAGGAAATCACATTGACATTTTTTATGACACCCATGCCCAGACCCGCCAGCACGGCTCCTTTATGCAGGAGGTATTCCTGGTACAGTAGTCTGAAAATCAATAACAAATAGAAGAGAAAGTACCGCTGATAGTCTGTTTCATACAGGCTTCTCAGCGGTACTGTTTTGTTTGTAGTATCTGAAATGCTTTCATATCATCGATCTCTTGCTTTTTTCCCTGGTACAGGTCTTGCTCCCTCCCATGGCAGATATAAAAATTCAGAAGCCTGTTCCCCCTTTTGAGTTTAGTCTAAAATTTCTTTCCCTGGAATTGTGCAAAACCTGACTTTTCTTCTTCATAATGCAAAATCTTGACTTCGGTTTGTGCAGGATTCGGCTTTTTCCTCTGAAAATGCACAATCTTCTCCCCTGTTTGTGCAGAATCCGGCTTTTTCCTTTGAAAATGCAAAATCCATACAGAGGTTCCTACAGAAATAGGTTATATGTAAATAATTCAGCCATGCATCTTCTTGCCTGCTCACAGTGAACAAGAAGCATCGGGTTACCGCTCTATGAAAATCCAGGCAAAAATCTCTTATAAAAACAATCCGTGAACTACCCATTGTCTAAAGCCAATGGGCTTCCTGCTTCCCAGACCTCGTAACCTACTATCTCCACAGGCGTTAATTCGGGCAGTCCCTGCCCTATATTGTTATTTTTTATGCTATTTGTCTTAATCCTTCTTCCAGTATATTCTTCGCCGCATTGATATCCCTGTCATGATTCGTTCCACAGACGGGACATATCCATTCCCTTACTGTCAGATTTTTCGTCTCTGTATTTTGGTATCCACAGACTGAACACAACTGACTACTGGCATAGAAGGTATCTATTTTGACATATTCCCTTCCATTCCATTTTGCCTTGTATTCCAACTGCCTTGTCAGCTCATACCATGATACATCACTTATTGACTTTGCCAGATGATGATTTTTTACCATATTCTTTATCTGCAAATTCTCCGAGACTATCACTTGGTTTTCGCTGATAATCTCATGGGATACCTTGTGAAGATAATCTTTTCTGGTATTTGTTATTTTCTCATGGCATAATGCTATCTTTTTCTTTGTTTTGTAGTAATTTTGACTTCTTTTCTCTTTATGGGCTAACTGCCTTTGCAGTTTTTCCAGTTTCTTCTCGTATTTTCTGATAATTTTGGGATTTTCGTATTTCTTTCCACTAGAAGTAATACATAAATCCTTAATACCTAAATCGATTCCTGTATTTTGGGTTGTATGTGGCAGTTCCACATGTTCTGTTTCCACTAAAACCGATACATAATATTTCCCACTCGGCACTTGTGATATCGTTGCTGATTTTATCTGCCCACTAAACTTTCTATGCAGTTTTGCTTTTACGCCTTTTAATTTAGGCAATTTTACTTTGTTTCCATCGAAATCTACTGTTATGTTGCCATTCGTAAAATTTGTTGTATATGATTTATGATTATCATGTTTACTCTTAAACTTTGGATAACCTGCATGCTCCCTAAAAAATTTCTGATATGAACTGTCCATGTTATAAATCGCATTTGTTAAAGCAAACTTATCCACTTCTTTCAGCCATTCATATTCTTTCTTTAATTCCCTGTTGCAGTAATTATTACAATCTGTTTTGCTGACAGATTTTTTCTCTTTTTCGTATCTTTCTTTCCGATATGCAAGTGTCTGATTATACACAAAACGGCAACAGCCAAATGTTTTTTCTATCTGTACTTTCTGCTCATTATTGGGATATATTCTGTATTTATATGCTTTTAACATTCGCTGCCACCTTCTTTCTTAGCCTTGATTTTCGATATACTTTTTTAGCATTTCTTCTGATACATTTCCTACACTACAAGCAAAATAACCATCTGTCCAAAATGTATGTTCTTTCCAGAAATGCTTCCGCAAATAATTCGGATAGCGTTTCCATATATGGTAAGTCGTATAACTTTTCATTAGGTTTACAATTTTACTCACCGACATTGTAGGTTCAGTTTCTATCATGTAGTGAATATGGTCTTTGTCAGTTTCCATGTATTTGATAATAACTTTGTGCTTTTGACATATCTCATATGAAAACTGCTTTATATCATCTGATACCTGTTGCGAAACCAGTAATTTCTTCCTATATTTGCAGACGAAAATAATGTGGTATTGTAATAAATATGTCTGTTTTTAGATTTCCATGTTCCCATATCATTAGCCTCAGCTTTTGGCTACCTTAACCCACCGTCTAAAGCCAGTGGGATTGCGGTAGCCTTATTTCAAATTCCTGTTCGGGTAAATGCTTGTCAAGCTGATACCAAAATGTTTTATCTTCTTTTACAACGTATCTTATTTCGAGCATTTTATCCTCTTTTTTATTCATAAAGCCTCTTTTCACATTTTTTAAGTCTGTCCCATCTCAAAATTTACTATTTGAATAAGTCCATAATCCACCTTACGCGTCCTCCCATATGGAATAAACGAAAACCAAAGAGCCGTATTGGTGCGACCTTTTTTGGGAACAAAATTTCTTTTATTTTTTTAGTCCTTTCGATTCTCACCTTATACCTCCAATTCAAATTGAGTAAACAGCCAGTCGATGATAATATGGTAATAATATTGTACCAAGTCGCTAGCGCGACGGCTAGCCCTAAGTACATCAAACCACTACTTTTTTAAATTAAAATAGCAGTTTTTGTTTTTATGTTGTATTGTTAAGTTACCACACTCAAACAACTACATAACAACAAGAACTGCTATGCGTATTTTATCATGTTTTTTTAGACTTAACAATTACATATCTTATTTTTTATCCAGACCACCACCTGCTTTTTGTGATGTCACTTTATCTTTCACTTATTTCAGGAGGTTATTTCATGGATTATTTAAAACACTACAAAAAAAATGATTTCTCTTCGTGGTCTTACCGACCATACAATGAAATCTTACCAGACTTATATTTCTGCTTATCTCGATTATATCGAGAATACCCTTCACAAAACGCCTTCACAGGTCTCTTACAAAGATCAGCGACGGTTTCTTGAGGTCCTTCAAAAGGAACGGAATCTTTCTGACCGTACGATCAATGTTGCCATTTCCCAACTGCGTTTTTTTACTCTTTACGTTCTTCATAAGCCCTGGGATGACACACAGCTTCCTATGCGGAAATTTGATACCTATCTGCCATTTGTCCCTACAAAAGAAGAGACCAAAATCTTTATCTCTACCATGACAGATCTCAAACCGAAAGCTATGGTTGCTCTCATGTATTCTTCCGGTCTTCGCATTGGTGAAGTCTGCAATCTCCGTTATGAAGACATTCAACGGAAAAATATGCGCATCCACATCACTCATGGTAAAAACCGCTCTGATCGCTATGCCATCCTTTCCAAACAGGCGCTTGACATTCTTACCGAATACTGGTTTGCCTGTGGAAGACCCACCGGCTACCTTTTTCCAAAACAGAGAGATTCTTCAAAACCCATTGACACCTTTTATCTCTCCAGACATATCGCAAAACACGAGGCAGAACTCGGATGGACAAAACGCATTACCTGTCATTCTTTCCGGCATGCTTTTGGAACTCATCTCTACGAAAATGGTGTTGATCTTATGACCATAAAAACATTGCTTGGCCATAAATCTCTGGAATCCACAACCATCTATGTCCATCTGGCTGTCAGCGGCAAACATACTGCAACCAGCCCATTTGATAGTTTAATGGATGGTGATGGTCATGAATGATTTTAAAATCCAGCAGGTCTGGAATTACTCCTATGCAGAGTTTTCGGAACATCAGATACAGTCTCAAGAGCAGTTGAAAACTTCTCACGCTATACAGAACTGTAAAACCGGCATGTTGGGTGCAACAATCAGCCAGTGTACCGATTGCGGTCACATTGAATACCATAACAATTCCTGCCGTAACCGGAACTGTCCGAACTGTCAGGCTGTCAAAAAAGAACTCTGGGTGGATAAACGTAGAGCCGAAGTCATTGACTCGCCGTATTTTCATGTGGTCTTTACGCTTCCTCATGAATTAAATCCGCTTCTCTATCACAATCAGAAGCTTTTATACGGTCTCCTTCATAGATGCTCCGCCGAGACACTTTTGGAATTGTCTGCCGACAAAAAGTATCTCGGAGCAACACCCGGAATCATTCAGGTTCTCCACACCTGGAACCAGACACTTGATTATCATGTACATATGCACTGCATTGTATCCGGCGGCGGCATTACACTGGATGGGAAGATCCGTAAATCAAAAGGAAAGTTTTTTGTCCCCGTGTTTGTGTTACGGGATAAATTTAAAGGAAAATTCCTATACCATTTGAATGTCCTGTACCAGTCAGGGGTTCTGAAAGTACCCATTTCTTTCTACAAGCAGGAAACATCCTTTTACTGGAATACCTTTAAAGACTCCCTCTATCAGAAAGACTGGTGTCCTTATATCAAAGAAACATTCAATGGGTTTGGTAATGCAATCGAATATCTTGGACGCTATACCCACAAGGTTGCTATCTCTAACAGCCGAATCATCTCTGTCACGGATACACACACAACATTCACTGCCCGTGGCAGAAAACCAGGTGACCCTCGTCGTACGATTACCCTCAGTAATGAGGAGTTTATCAGGCGCTTCCTTATGCATGTACTTCCAACCGGTTTTCAGAAAGTCCGTTATTACGGCTTTCTGAACAATCGCATGAAATCCAAAAATCTGAAGCTTATTTTTAAACTCCAGGGATACCAGAAGTTTAAGCAGCGGTATGCCGGGCTCGGAATGAGGGAGTTGCTGAAACAAATCTGGAAAAAAGACATTTGCTGCTGTCCACAGTGCGGACATTCCTCCATGAGATTACTCGGAAGAACACATGGTGCATTTGGATAACAGCCCTTTGACTATACCGTTTTTTAAGCCTGCACCGTTGGAGGCTTGTTTCGCATACACATTTTTCAATATAGGACAGCAACAAGGGCTTCCATTCTCTGATTTTGCAGGGGTTCTACATTTTGAGACCCGGTAGAATAAATGCAATCCCCATATACACTGTGGCTACACGTCCGCGAATTAGTACAATTGGAAAGAATCACATTCAGAGCAGATTTACTCAGTGAAGAAATCTGCTCTTCTTACTGCTCTGAATCTGATACTTTCCTAATGAATTATACCATATATTAAACAAGATAATGATGATAATTTATATCCTACTGCTGGGGAAGGTAGGAAAAAGTTATTGGCATATTCAATATACGACATACTGTCAGATGAAAATGCGGAAAAGAAAATCAATTTGTTTTAATTGAGGAGCCTGAAAACCATCTTCATAAGTCTATGCAGATTGCATTATCACAAATACTTTTTACCGATAGCAAATACACATACTTGTTTGTAACAACTCATTCGCCTTTTGTTCTTTATGAAATGGATAATGTAAATTTAGTTCGAATATATAGTGAGCGAAAAATCAATAGTATTAGCACATTTTATAAAGTGCCTGATACTTATGAGAAAAACAGGAAAATGTTAAACCGTTGTTTGTCAGAAGCAATCTTTGCTAACAAAAGTACTTTTGGTTGAAGGACCATCTGAATATATGCTATTTAGCAAAGTCCTTTCAGTAGTGCATCCTTTTTATGAAGTAGATGGAATATATATTTTACCAGTTGATGGTGTGGGATTTGAAACATATTTTTCTATCCTGGATGAACTTGAAATTTTTAATGTGGTAAAAACTGACAATGATTTGAGAGCGGTAACAGGAAAAGGTACATATAGCGTTTTAGGCTTTTCACGCTGTAATAATTATATTGGGGAAAAGCGTCTGCCTACCAAACAAATTCAAGAGAATTCTGTTTCTGCCAAGAGGAGTTTATATAATTCAAATATAAATACTTTGGATAAAATACGAAGTGACTTTCATATTTTCTTATCAAAAGTGGATTTAGAAAATGATTTAGACGAGTTTTTGCATGATAGATTATCAGCTTTATTGGATAATGATAATCCTGTTAAATATTTACAAGATGCAAAGCACTATCATATGGTGGAGTTGATTGAGACACTTTCGGATACAGATTGCAGAACAATCTATAATCATTACAACTTTGCATGTTTGAAGGAGGTTGCCGAATGAAACTATCTCCAATTCAAGAAAAAATAGTAGAAACTCCCGGTAACTTAATAGTAAGGGCAAGTGCAGGAACAGGAAAAACCCATACAATGGTTAATAAAATTGCTAAGGAAATTGATGATAATCATACACATAAAGTTATTGCTGCAATTACTTTTACAATAAAAGCAGCACAAGAAATAAAGGATAGATTGTCTGTCGATGTAGTTCAACACTTCATTGGAACAAATAACAGTTTCGTTATTGAGGAAGTTATAAAGCCTTTTATGAAGGATGTCTATGGTGCTGATTTCGATTTGGACATGAGTACGGACTATTCAGCTAAAGTTGATACTTTTCAAGAAGCTATTGAAAAAATAAGGAATGAAGGTATCCTCTGCTCATATCGAGATAATAAAAGGAACTTTATTTTTGATTTGGCTCAAGAAATTGTAGAAAATTCTTCGGCTTGTAGGCTTTATCTTCAAGCAAAATATTTTAAAATATATATCGATGAATATCAAGATTGCGACAAATCAATGCATAAATTTTTTATGTATTTATGTGATGAATTGAATATCGAAACCTTTGTTGTGGGAGATGAAAAACAATCGATTTATATATGGAGGGGTGCTTATCCAGAGGCTTTTAAAAGCATCTGGAACAAACCCAATTTTAAAAAGATATTTATGGGAGATAATTTTCGCTCTTGTCAACAAATACAGAATTATTCTAATCTATTATGTGATGAGACAAGAAGTCTTTACAATCCTACGGAAAATATAGATAATATTGTGTGGCTTTCTCCTACAAAGGGCAAATTGGGCAACAGAAGTATTGTCTAATATTGTTCCCGATAAAAAGTCAGCATTATTGCGGTTTTCTAATGATAACGCACGAATAGGAGCAAGCGAATTAACAACAAACGGTTTAGAGTATGTTTATATCCCACAGACTCCTATTGCTGATATTACAACAGATACAGCGTGGCTTTATACAGCAATTGCTAAATACCTTATAATTGAAAAGTATTCTGCATATGATGTAATTTCAGAAATACCTGTTGAAGGAAATGAAAGTCGCAAAACAGTATCCACCGTAAAAAGATTACTCAAAAGAATTGAAGAGACTATAGATGATGAGCAGTCTTTCGGCTCGTGTGTCACAGCATTGGCTGAATATCTTGGATATGATACTCGCCCTGATCACATAAACAAATTATTCAAAACAATTTCTGATACCAGTTTTCATGTGGCATTTGAAGCGGATAAATACAAACACATCGCAATTACATTCCACTCTTCAAAGGGATTGGAGTTGTAACAGGTAATTGTATTTTCAGAGGATTATCGATTGATCTGATATGTCGAGTATATACAACCATTATGTAGCGGTTACACGTTGCAAAAAGCAAATTGATTATCGTTAAGTTAAACAATTACAATGCGAATTGTTTCAGAATAATTTACAAAAGATATTTTCTGAAAGCGGTCATAATATAGAAGAGTTTGTTTTCTGCTGGCTGTTGTATTCTCATTTTTATTTCAAACGTCGCAGTCCTCTTTTTATTGGAGCGAATGGAGTATGCCGCATCGGAAAGAGAACAATTATTGATGCTTAACCAGCAGATTCAGCTGCAATCGAAAAACATGACTTCGGCAAGCGAACTTTATTCTGCCCAAAGGAAAAAAGTTCACGATTTTCGGGCGCACCTGAATATCCTAAATCAATTGATGAAGAATCAAGAGTATTCTGCCGCTGAAGAATATCTTGAAAAAATCACCGAACAGCAAACAGATCGACTATTCCTTGTCAACACACACCATCCTATCTTGGATGCACTTTTCAACACAAAAGCTGCCGAAGCAACTCAAAAGAAGATCAGTATTGATTTTGAAGTGAATGATCTATCAAATCTTCCATTTGATGCCTCTGATATAGTAGTGCTTCTATCAAACCTCTTGGATAATGCCATTGAAGCGTGTCAGCGGTATGACAAGGGCGATAAAGCGATTCATGTTATGGCAGTTGTTCAGCAAGACTTTTTTATCTCTGTCCGAAACACATCGGAACCTGTTGTAATTATAAATGGTTCCATTCCAACTACAAAACCAGAACCACAGCTGCATGGTTTTGGACTTGCGAACATCCGACTGATTCTTGAAAAAATACAGTGGAGAGTATACGATGTTCTATGAAAATGGGTGGTTCCAGTTCACCGCTGATATACCGCTCACTCCGATTTCGTGACAAAAGAAGTCCATTTCGTTACATTATTGTGGAAATTGCGGCTCAACTTGTGTATTCTTTGTTTCAAGAAAGTTCTTTTAATGAGGATTGTCGCAATGAAAGATTTTGCAAGGCAATTAACACAAAAAATGCGTGTCGATGGGATTGCTTGTGAATCTTATTCTGAATGGTTTGCATATAGCATCGAAAAAAGAGTGACAACCTTATTAACTTGGCTTGTGCAGTGTCTGATTGGCGGTTTTTGCTTTGGTTGGACTTTAACAATCTCATTTCTGTTTTCTTCCTTTTAATTCGGAAATACACAAACGGTTATCATGCTGCCATCTTATAGTAAATGCCTGTTCCATTCCATTTATTAGAAGTCGTTCTTCTTGCTTCAAATCTCCTACGTTTTCCATACAGGCTGGCGTTGCTTTTTCTTAACTAT
>ENA-OQBV01001724-OQBV01001724.1-human-gut-metagenome-genome-assembly--contig:-NODE-1724-length-10328-cov-3.037153_pt1 | contig 10328 bp, 15 predicted proteins | sample MGYA00242750_ERZ504559 | MGnify/ENA primary metagenome ERZ504559 (study PRJEB26092, sample SAMD00036230) | human gut metagenome | host: Homo sapiens | study: EMG produced TPA metagenomics assembly of...
ATTCCTCTTTCGTAAATCCTATCTCCAAATCCTGTCATTTTACCTGCCTCCTTCCAAAATGGCTCTGACCATTTTATATGTGAATATTTTTGTATCCTTTTTATATCACCGTCAAATATTCCATTCATCATACTGGCGAAGATACAAATCCTGATGTTGCAGAACGACATACAGGCGATGCAGTCCGATCCGAACTTCTCGGGTGGAGGCGAGCAAACGGGGTGTACATCGTGTTCCTCATCATCGGCATCGTGGGCTACTTCACCATCCCGACGGTAGCCGGATGGATCATCCAAGCCGGGGGGCGGCATAGGCAATTACAACAAGAACATCAACACCGCCGGGGCTTTGGGCGGCAGCGTGGCAGGAGCCGCCGCAGGCAACGTGGCGGGTCGCGCGGGCAAGCTCGTCAAGGGAACGGCGGGGAGAATGTTCCGGAGATAAGTCCGGAACTCATCCTGCATCAGTCCGGAACTGATGGTACATGAGTCCGTAACTGATGTCATGCAGGTCTGCGACCGATGCGGGATGGCTTTTAATTACAAACTAATAAAAAAGAAAAGAAGAAAATGGAATTCAAATCACTCAAGAACATCGAGACGAGCTTCCGGCAGATACGTCTGTTCGGCATCGTCTATACGGCGGCCTGCGCCCTCGTGGTGGTCTGCTCGGTGGTATGCGCCTTCCGCTTCGCCGAAGCGCAACGGCAGAAGATATACGTCCTCGACGGGGGCAAGAGCCTGATGCTCGCGCTCTCGCAGGACCTGTCGCAGAACCGCCCGGCGGAAGCGAGGGGAACACGTGCGCCGCTTCCACGAACTGTTTTTCACCCTCTCGCCGGAGAAAAGCGCGATAGAGCACAACGTGAAACGTGCCCTGCTCCTGGCGGACAAGAGCGCGTACAACTACTACGCCGACTTCGCCGAAAAGGGCTTCTACAACCGCATCATCGCCGGGAACATCAACCAAGTGTTGCAGGTGGACAGCGTGGTGTGCAATTTCGACCGCTATCCCTACGAGGCGAGGACATACGCCCGCCAGATGATTATCCGTGAAAGCAACGTGACGGAGCGCACATTGGTGACTGCCTGTCGCCTGCTCAACGCAAGCCGCTCGGACGACAATCCCAACGGCTTCACCATCGAGGGCTTCACGGTATTGGAGAACCGGGACATCCGGACGATTGAAAGGTAATGCGCATGGGAAAGGTGAAAAATCTCATTGAAAAGTGGACCACCCGTTCCAAGAAGGAATTGCGCGGGAAACTGGATGCCCTGCCGCCCAAGGTACGGCTGGGGATAGTCCTCACGGCGTTTGCCGCCTTCGCCTCGCTTTGCCTCTACATGACCGCCACCGCCATTATCGGCTTCGGCAAGGGTGAAGAGGCTTTGGAGATGCGGCACATCGAGAATTTGGAACTATATAATAAGGTGTATCACTCAAATTTGGACCCACAATGAAATTATCAGATTGGATATGGAAAAGAATGGAAGACATGCAAGATGCTGGGTTCCGATGGAAACCGACCTTGAAGTTCTGCCATCAGGTGCTTCGCTTGGATTACAATGCCGTCGCCGATTCCATCGTGAGGAACGGGCATCGCCCGGCAATTACGGAAGAGCAGGCAAAAATACTGTGGGATTACCGTTTCTTCCGGAATCTGGACCAGACGGAACGCAGCGGCTGGCACAAGGTTATGGATGTACTGCAACAGACCGACTGGGGCAAGCAGCAGATCTGGCTGTTGTCCGGATTGAAAATGGGGAATGAAAACACTTCCCCAAAAACTGAATGCCATGTACACACTGCTTTGCAGTGCCCACAAGGAAAGCCATATCGTATGTCCCCGACCCAATCCGGAGGAAGTGGCTACCGCCCATAAGCTGGTGGGGTATTGCATGAAGGACGAGTAACTCGACCACTTGAAGCGGCTTGCCCTGCATGGGGAATATCCGGGTGACCTGACCGCCATCAGGCATGGTCTGATGGATATGTACCAAAAGATAGAGGACCTTGAATGGGAACGGGCCAAGGAAATGCGTGCGGACAATCATTGACGGCGGACTCCATCGATGCGGACATCCTGAATGAAAAAGGGCGTATCATGCGCAGTGCCTCCGATTTGTACGAGCAGAAAGTGCAGGGCAAGTTCCCGGATGACTATCGGAAAGCCCTGCACCGGGAACGGATGGTGCTTCATGGACTCTCCCAAAAGGGATGGGACGGCCAGACAAAAATTCCGAAGCCTCTGTTGGTCAAGTATGGGTTGGCGGAATCATTCGGCAAGATAAGCGATGCGTTGCTGGATTACGTAGTCCGCTGTGACTTGGGGGATGATACATACCCGACACATACGATTGGGCATCATAACCGTATCATCAAGGAGCAGTCCCGGATAGGACTGGAAAGGCTGGAGCACAGGTTGTTCCCGGACAAAAAACAAACCAAAGCTTCATCCGGCTTCATTGGGTACGCATAAAATGCCCATTCGCTTGCAGAATCAGGCAAGCAAGGAGAATAAAGGAATAAAAATCAGACTTTGACAAGCTAATTGAACTGACGATGGAAACAAAAGAACAGAAAAATGAAACGAGAACAAGAGAGAAGAAGCCGCTGACCGAACAGCAACGTCAGCAAAGGAAGAAGATGCTGGTCTATCCGCTGATGGTGCTGCTGTTCGCCGGAAGCCTGTGGCTCATCTTCGCGCCGTCCTCCGAGGACAAGGAAAAAGAACGGCAGGGTCAGGGATTCAACACGGACATGCCCCTGCCCGAAGACTCCAAAATCATCGGGGACAAGGCGAAAGCCTACGAACAGCAGGATTTGGAGAACAAGCAAAAGGAACGCCGGGGCATGGTGGGCGATTTGTCCGCATTTTGGAATGACAGAGACGAAAATGATGCGCCAACGGACGATGCCAACGTATCGGACGACTACCGTCTGACACGGGCGGAAACGCCCGAAGACAAGCCCGATGATGAAACGCAGGCTGGCATCCGCACTTCCGCTGCCGCCTACCAGCGGCTGAACACCTCGCTGGGCACGTTCTACGAGCCGCCAAAAGAAGACACGGAAAAGGAGGAACTCCGGGAACGCATCGACGAACTGGAAGCCATGTTGATGGCGCAGGAGGGCAAGCCTTCCACGATGGAGGAACAGGTAGCCCTGCTGGAAAAGTCCTACGAACTGGCGGCGAAGTACCAGAACGGCAGCAACAACGCCGGGCAAGCCACGCAGCCCGAAGAAACGGGAACCCCTGTCAGTACAGGCGAAAAGAGCATGAAGGCAGAACCCGTGAGTGATGTGCGGCGGACGGTGGTGTCCGCCCTGCCGCAGCCCATGACGGACTCGGCTTTCATCGCGGACTATTCAGGAGAACGGAATTACGGCTTCCACACCGCCATCGGTGCGGAGGAAATGGCGGGGAAGAACACCATCGCCGCCTGTCTGCAGGGCGACCAGACGCTGACGGACGGGCAGACGGTGAAGCTGCGGCTGCTGGAACCGATGCGCGTGTCGGGTAGGATAATCCCACGAAACACGTCCCTTGTGGGCGCGGCACGGTTGCAGGGGGAAAGGCTCGGCATCAATATCACTTCGCTGGAGCATCAGGGGACCATCATCCCGGTGGAGCTGGAAGTGTACGATAGTGACGGGCAGGCGGGCATCTTCATCCCCGGCTCGATGGAGATAGACGCGGCGAAGGAAATCGGGGCCAACATGGGAAGCTCGCTCGGCAGCAGCATCAACATCTCCACCGACGCGGGGGCGCAGCTCGCCTCCGACTTGGGAAGAGGGGCGATACAGGGCATTTCGCAGTACATCTCGAAAAGAATGCGCACGGTCAAGGTGCAATCTGAAATCGGGATACAGGGTATTGCTCTACCAAGAAAAAGAATGAACAACTAAAGCAAAAAGACGAAAAGAGAACAACAAACCAATTTTTAATCACCACTAAATCCAAAGTAAAAATGAGTATCAAGAAAGTAATGATGATGTTTGCCCTGTTTATGGGCATCGCCTGTGCGACCTACGCGCAGGGAGTGACAAATGACAGTACCGCCACCGCCAAGGAGAACGGGCTGAAACTGACGAAGGAGGTTTATCCGCAGGAGGAAGAGGACGGCGACCTGTACCACGGACTGACGAAGAAGCTGATGTTCGACCGAATGATACCGCCGCACGGTCTGGAAGTCACGTATGACAAGACCGTCCATATCCTGTTCCCGGCTGCGGTGCGTTACGTGGACTTGGGCTCGCCCAACCTGATTGCGGGCAAGGCGGATGGCGCGGAGAATGTTATCCGCGTGAAGGCAACGGCCAAGAATTTCCGCAGCGAGACGAACATGAGCGTCATCACGGAAGACGGGTCGTTTTACACGTTCAACGTGAAGTACGCCGATGAGCCGCTTATTCTGAACGTGGAAATGAAGGACTTCATCCACGACGGCAGCACGGTGAACCGACCGAACAACGCACAGGAAATCTATCTGAAGGAGTTGGGCAGTGAAAGCCCGATGCTGGTACACCTCATCATGAAGTCGCTGCACAAGGAGGACAAGCGCAAGGTGAAGCACATCGGCTGCAAGCGTTTCGGCATCCAGTACATCCTGAAGGGCATCTACGTACACAACGGCCTGCTGTATTTCCACACGGAAATCAAGAACCAGAGCAATGTGCCTTTCGACGTGGACTACATCACGTTCAAGATTGTGGACAAGCAGGTGGCGAAGCGCACCGCCATGCAGGAGCAGGTGCTGTTCCCCCTCCGCGCCTATAACTACGCCGTCCGCGTGGCGGGCAAGCAGTCGGAACGCACGGTGTTCTGCCTCCCGAAGTTCACCATCCCCGACGGCAAGCGGCTCGTGGTGGAGATGAACGAGAAGGACGGCGGGCGTCACCAGACGTTCACCGTGGAGAACGAGGACTTGGTGCAGGCTGAAACCATCAACGAACTGCGTGTGCGATGAAAGCGAGAGTCATTATCCTTGTGACGCTTCTGTCCGTCCTTTTCATGGGACGGGCGGAAGCCCAACGATGCCTGCCGAAGATGCGGGGCATCGAGTTGAGAGCCGGGCTGAACGAGGCGGACGGCTATGTGCTGGGAGCCATGCTCTCGAGCTACGCGAAAGGTGGGAACAAGTGGGTGTACGGGGTGGAATACCTGAAAACCAGCCACGGATACCGGAGTACGACCATCCCTGCGGCACAGTTCACGGCGGAGGGCGGTTACTACTACAACTTCCTCTCGGACGCGAAAAAGGTGGTGTTCTTCTATGCCGGCGCGTCAGCCCTTGCCGGGTACGAGACGGTGAACTGGGGCGAAAAGACACTGTACGACGGGGCGAGGCTGAACAACAGGGACGCCTTTGTCTATGGCTGCGCCGCCACGCTGGAAATGGAAGTGTACCTCGCAGACTTCCTCGCGCTGACAGCTTCGCTGCGTGAACGCTTCCTGTGGGGCGGCAGCATGGGCGTGTGCCATACGGAGTACGGGATTGGTGTCAAATTTATCATCAACTGACGTATGCCTATGGACATAGAAACGATGAAACGGTTTCCGTTGGAGGATTTCCTCGCCCGGCTGGGGCATTATCCCGTGCAAAGACGTGCCAATACCATCTGGTACAGGTCGCCGTACAGGGAAGAACACACGCCTTCCTTCAAGGTGAACCCGGAGAAGAACCTCTGGTTCGATTTCGGCGAGGGCAAGGGCGGCAACATTTTCGCCCTTGCCGGGGAGTTCATCAAAAGCGGCGACTTCCTCACGCAAGCGAAATATGTGGCGGAGGTGGCGGACATGCCGATGCAGGATTATGAGCCGCGCCGCCATCCCGAAGTGTGGCAACCTGTCGGGCACAGCTTCGAGGATGTGGAGGTGCTGCCCTTGCAGAACCGGGCGTTGCTCCATTACCTGCAAGAGAGGGGCATACCGTCCGCCATCGCCGTTGCGAACTGCAAGGAGATGCGCTATACCACACACGGGAAGCGGTATTTCGCCGTGGCTTTCGGCAACGAGGGTGGCGGCTATGAGATACGCAACCCGTTCTTCAAGGGCTGTGTGCCGCCGAAGGACGTCACCCTGCTGTCGGTCGGCTCGGATGCCTGCAACGTGTACGAGGGCTTCATGGACTACCTTTCCGCCCGTACATTGGGCATCGGCGGCAAGGAAGACCACCTTGTGCTTAACTCGGTGTCCAACGTGGCGAGGGCGTACCGGCATCTGGACGGTTACGGAAAGGTGCGGTGCTACCTTGACAACGACGAAGCCGGGCGGCGGACATTGGAAGTCCTGCGCACACGCTACGGGGAAAAGGTATCGGACTGCTCCGGCATCTATGGCGGATGCAAGGACTTGAACGAGTACCTGCAAAACCGCCTGAAACAAAACGAGAAGAACAACAAGAACATCAAACTTAAAATGTAACAGATTATGGATATGAACAAATTGAACAATACACGGAAAGTGAAAAGAAACATAGTGAAATCATTGGCAACTCTTTGCCTGGGGCTGCTCTCCATAGGCTTCACCGCCTGCGACGACGATTTGGACGTGACGCAAGCCTACCCGTTCACGGTGGAGACCATGCCCGTGCCGAAGGAACTGGCGCAGGGCGAGACGGCGGAAATCCGCTGCGAACTGGTGCGCGAGGGCGAGTTTGACGGGGCGGTCTATACCATACGTTATTTCCAATACGACGGGGAAGGCACGTTGAAGCTGGACAACGGCTTGGTGTTGCAGCCCAACGACCGCTACCTGCTGGAAAACGAGAAGTTCCGCCTGTACTATACCTCGGAATGTGACGAGTCGCAAAGCCTGACCATTACGGTGGAGGACAACTTCGGCAATGCCTGCGAGTGGGAACTGGAGTTCAATAACGACTCCGATGCGGAAACGGAGGAAGGTATTGTCGTGTCGGACACCTTGAACGTCAGCCGATGATGCGCAAGGCGTTGCTCCTGCTGCTGGCGGCCGCCTTTTGCGGCAGCCTGCTGGCACAAGGCACGGACGGCATGGCGGAACTGCTCGTATCGTTCAACAGTCACCCAAAAGCCAACATTGCCATCGAACTGATTAAAAAATACGAGGGAATGCACGACCGTTCCGATTATCCTTACTATGGCTACGGGCATCGCAGGTTGCCAAACGAAAACCTCTCCTATGACATGACGGAGGCGGAAGCCGAAGCCCTGCTCCGCAAGGATTTGGCGGTGCGCTACAAGCTATTCCGCAAATTTGGCAAGGATGACTTGCTCCTGACCGTATTGAGTTTCAATGTGGGTCAAGGGGTATTGCTCGGTCACGGCGGACACCCGAAAAGCAGGCTTGTCCGCAAGCTGGAAGCCGGAGACCGTGACATTTACAAGGAATACATATCCTTCCGCTGTTGGAAAGGCAAGCCCGTCCGCTCGATAGAGCGGCGGCGCAAAATGGAGTTCCTGCTGCTGTATGAGCCGTGATGTCGGCTGGCAGCAAAACAAATCCGATGGAGTCCTCGTTAGCTTCATCGGATTTGCTCATTTTATTGGTATTTAATTTTTACTTCCTTCCCTTTAATATGTATCAAATCCCCCATAATTGTCATAGGACACATCTTTCCATTCCAAGGTTCATCATAGCACTCGTCTTTATCACAATTTTGTTTCTCACAAAATGAATGCAATGGACAAATATAACCGCATTTATGCAATCCCGTTAAATATGTGAACATAGCATTGTGTCCAATTAAAGCCAACATATCGCCAGATAATTTATTGGGATCTGCTGGGGATGAAGGCGGTAAGTTAAAATCTCCGTTATCAGTATAGCTATAAGGCATTCCTAAAAAATCTATTAACGTTTTGACTCTTTCTTTAGATAAAGGCTGATTATCAGTAATCAAGGTTAGTATTGGAACAAATCCTCTGGCTAGTCGAATTCGTTCAAGAACTTCATCAATATAATCTATCTTTACTTGGATGCTCTTAGAAAATACTTGCTTGAATGTATCTATAATAGCATCAAAGAAGTCACAAACTGACATACATTTACCTTTGACGGTTATTTTATCCTTATTAACAAACTGTTCAAACAATTCTATTGCTGATAAATCCGGATTCTCATTTGCGTATGCCAACTTATTAATTAAGATTTCAGCAGGAGAAAGACTAAACAAAGACATGTAACAAATTGTTATCAGTTTCACATTGTCTGATGCTATTGCTGAAAAATGTTGCTCCGCAAGAATCTTAACTAAATTATACGGGAGGTCGAACCCTTCATGAGTTGCAGTTTCATCAATTAGCATTTGATATAATGCAGCCATACTTTCCTTAATGATATTAGCTCCCAAGGCTATTGTTTGTTTTGAATTATCCATAAAACAAACGTCTAATGTTATTATGGGCAGCCTTCTATTATTCATAGTTTTATAACTTCGATGGATGCAAATACGTTTATTTACATCTATATAGAAATCATTCCTTCGTGTATTTGAAAGCGGACAATCTCCGGTTCCGCATTGCACAATAGCTATTTTATTTCTCAATCCTTGAGAATAATCAATACTTAATGGGAGTGTGATAGTAGTGGCATTTTCTACAAAAGCATATGTTTCAGCCATTATATTATATCGAACCATACTATCATATAGTCCCCATGGGGTTGATACATTTTGAAGAAAATGAATATACTCGTGAACAAGAGTTCCTAATGTTGGAATATCAAGTTTATCTATATTTCCATCATAAGAATCGTGAATATGAATCTGCATAAATGCAGGTTTGTATTCACCACGGGAACGGCTATAATTCCGTTCTGTTATGATGTGTTTTTGACTTATTGTTAAATCACACATGTTACTACAATAATTATGAGTACCAATTTTTAGCAAAGGTACTTATAATATCTGTATATATCGCCAAAGACGATTGAAACAATGGTTTCTTTGCTACTTTCTTATCCGCCCGACCTGCTCATGAAAGAAAGTAGCGGGCGGCAAGCCTGCCACGCGCCAAAGGGTCAGAAACGGGTGTAAAGTCCCGTAACCTGCGTGAAGATGGATTGGAGCATGTCGAAATACACTCCCTCGTACTTGGCAATCTCCTTGACCTTAATATCTAAATTCTTGGTCACGGACTGGCGGTAGAAGCACATCGTGTAAGTGTCGGTCGCTTCGTCCAATATCACTCTCAATCGGTTGGCGGAAGTCTTGTTCCTCGCAAGGCTCATTTGCAGCCCGTTGCCCAAATCAATGAAATTCTTGCTTCCCGTCATGGCGGCAAATCCATGTCCGCCCATCTGTTCCAAAATCGTCTTTGCTATCATCTTTTCTGAATTTGAGGTGTTCTTAATTTGAGGGTGGCTTTTGCCACCCCGATTTTTATCGCTTCATCCTTTGCAGCACACGTTCAAGGGTACGCTCGGCAATGGGACGTGTGTCCTTGTTCCAAAGGTCATAACCGTGTACGGATATTCCCACGCTCCGCAAGTCACGGATGTAGCCGGACACATAATCTTCCGTGGGCAGGTAAACGAACTGCATCCATGCGTCCTTGCCGTCTGTCAGTATGAAGTAGTATTTCATTTTGTTTCTTTTTAATGGTTACAAATGGAGTGTGGGCGGTGGCTTTCCACCGCCACGCACTCAAAATTCCTTCATGTCGGCAATAGCCGTGCAGCGTGTGAGCCATTCCTTTACGCAGGACATGTTGTATTCGGAAGTGATGACTGCCGTATGCCCGTCTATCTGCGTAAACCTCGTGCTTTCGTAGTCCTCCACCCATCCTTTGAGGCTGTCCGTTCCCCATGCGTCCGCATCGGCGAACATATTGTCCAAGACCTTGATAGGGTCGCTGAACGTCACTATCAGCGTTTCGTATCCTGCGTTCATCGTCTGTCCTCCTTGCTTTTAAGGTTCAACCATTCGTCACGCAACCGCCTGCACTCGTCCAACGTGGGTTTCACGGAGGAAAACAGTTCTCCCGTTGTGGTGTCCCGATAGTCATATTGGTACAGCGTGCGGACTTTGCACCCGATTTTCAGTTTGAATTTCTCGTAGTTCTCACCTGCCGTGCAGGTGCTCACTCCGTTAATGGTCATTCTTGTTGTCATAGCCTTATCAATTAAAATTCAACAATCAGCAATCTGTTCTCCAAACATTGGTCAGGGTCGGATGCCTTTTTCTGCGTCATCAAATTATCAAAAGGTTTTGATAATTGGCTTTATCACAAGAAAAATAAAATCAAAAGTAAGTAATACTACTTTTTATAATTACTTGTTTTTCAGTGATACTTATGATAATCTTTATAGATAATATCACTCTAAATTCTTATTATTGCATTGGGTT
>ENA-OQBV01001726-OQBV01001726.1-human-gut-metagenome-genome-assembly--contig:-NODE-1726-length-10324-cov-2.837109_pt1 | contig 10324 bp, 8 predicted proteins | sample MGYA00242750_ERZ504559 | MGnify/ENA primary metagenome ERZ504559 (study PRJEB26092, sample SAMD00036230) | human gut metagenome | host: Homo sapiens | study: EMG produced TPA metagenomics assembly of...
TCTTAAATGTCCATGCTGCGGTGAGACCATGACTTTTCTTGACCTTTATTATAATCATCAGCATATTTCTCTGAATGAAATGTACGAAAGGACAATGCACAGATTTCATGCACACTCATCTGCCTGACCACTGTTCATGTTTCTCCGTCTGTGATAGAATAATTTAAAGATCGGAGGTACAAAACTATGTCAAAACATTCAGATGAAATCAGAAATAAATATATAAAAAATCCACCAGAAGGCATGACCGCTGATGACATCCGTCACATGGGTGAGGATGATTTGCTTGATATGGATTACTTTTTAAACGAAGACGATGTGTTTGATGAAGATTTTCCCGGTGCTGAAGGTTTTTATATCTTCTAAAAACTTATCGTTTATTTGCTATGCCCGCCTCTGTGCGGGCTACTTTTATATCAAGAGTTCTCCAAAGGAGAACTTTCCTATAAAGCAAAAAAATGGAGCACTGCTCCGCAGATATATTATCTGCGTTACAGCGCCCCACTTCTTCACTTTCCGTTATTACAAACCGCTTCAGAAGTTATTATTTCTGAACTTTACCGTTAACAACGTTGTGTGTTCCGCCATTGTAAGAGAAGTCTACTTTACCATTACGGATGTACCACCAGCCATTTTCATTTTTAGCGATTCCGTTATAGTTGAAGTTTACTTTACCGTTTTCAACTCTCCACCAGCCGTTCTGGTTCTTTGCTACACCTGTGTAGGAGAAGTCTACTTTACCATTGCGGATATACCACCAGCCGTTTTCGTTTTTCTCAATGCTGTTGCAATTGAAATCAACTTTACCATTGACGATTCTCCACCAGCCGTTTTTGTTCTTTGCAACTCCAGTGTAACCAAATGTCTACTTTACCGCCGCGGATGTACCACCAGCCGTTCTCGTTTTCTCAACACTATTGCAGTTGAAATCAACTTTACCATTGACGATTCTCCACCAGCCGTTTTCGTTCTTTGCAATTCCTGTGTAGCCGAAGTCTACCTTACCGTTTGTAATCTTCCACCAGCCGTTCTCATTCTTTGCTACGGTGTTTGCTTTGAAATCAACTCTGCCGTCTGTGATCTTCCACCAGCCGTTTTCATTCTTTGCTACGGTATTTGCTTTGAAATCTACTTTACCGTCTTTTACATAGAACCAGCCGTTTATGTTCTTTGCTACGGTTGTTACATCAGTTGCAATCTTGCCATTCTTGTAGTAGTACCAGTTGCCATCCTCATTTTTCACATCTGCCAGACCATCCTTCATCTGTAATCCGCTCATAGCGTCTTTCAGATTTGCAAGTGCCAGTTTTACATCATACTGAGTCGCATCGGCATTCGCCATAACATCTTCTGCTGCTTTCAGTTTTGCTGCAAATGTCTTCCAGGATTTTGCAGAATACTGTTTCTCTTTGGAGAGAAGTTTGTTTGCGGTTGCAATCTGTGTTTCCAGACTGGATTTATTGATTGTGTCTTCATCACCACCACCGGTATTTCCGTTTTCTACTTTACTCATAACACGGATTTCGGAAGCTACTGCCCACCAGTTGGTAGATTTTGCTTCTGTTGCAAGTAATCTTACGTTTGTTACATTCTCTACCGGCTCAAACTCTGTGGTCTTCCATCCTGAGGAGTTCTCCCATTCTCCTTCCTGAACTAACTGATACTCATCAGAACCAGCTGTTTTTACAGAAATTTCGAATTTTGTGATTGTTGTAAGGTATCCGCCCATATTCGGTCCCGGTAAATAACGAAGTCCGTCTACCGTATGTGCCTCCGGGAATTCGAAATCAATCCAGCCTTTTCTGTTTTTGATTGCGGAACTATATTCATCAAAGTTTGTCATCCAGTGTGTATTGGTATCACCATCAATTGCATATGCCGGGTTACCGAAGTTAGAACCATAGTGTGTACCATTGTCCTGACTTCCTGCTGTTACTTTCACGCCTGCAACCGGAATGTCAAATTCTTCACCTGCATTTGCAGAAACCTCACGAGTTGACAGATACTCTAATACTGCATTCAAATGACGATAGCATGTTTCGATTTCTTCGGAAGAAGTTTTGTCTCTGTTTAATGCAACATTTGCATCGTCAATTGCTTCTGTCAGTGTCTTCCAATCAGCTGCATTATATTTTTCTTCATCAAGACCTGTTGCTTTTGTAACCAGTTTCTTTAAGGATTTTGCTGTAATTTTCTCATCTACACGCTCAATTACAAGGTTATCAAGAACAAGCTCTTTATATCCGCCGAAGTTCTGTGCACTTCCCTGGGATCCCTGCAGATCCGGTGCTTTATCTGTTGAGTAAATACCAAACCATGTCTGTCCGGAAAGGTCACCTGTGATTTCACAGATATAATGTCCGTCTTTGTTTTTGCCCATGTGTTTGTTCAGTGTATCAACTTCTGTTGCTTCTGAGAACTCGCCACTGCCTACTACAACGCCGTATGTTCCATCACTTCCTGCCTGGTAATCAAAGCTTACACGATATTTTACACCTGGCTCAAAACGGAAGTTCTGAGGAATTGTCTGATATGCAAGAGTCTGTCTCTGTGTCAGGCCCATTAATCTTACTGACCAGTTTCCATCCAGAACGTCATCCATCTTCTTAACATCCAGCCTGCCTGAGTATATGGTCCATGAAGCTCAGACAGATGGATTCTGTTATCTTCTACGCCTTCAATTCCGCTGACAACGAATGGGTAGATTCCCTGTACGTTATTTTCGAAATCTTGCTCGAATTTCACGATATTGCCGTCTTTGTCTCTTGTGATATTCTGTGCATCATTTTCTACGATACGAACATCATCAAAGTAAGCATCTCCTTCGCCTGCTGCTTTTGCAAGTGTCAGAGTTACTTTTCCGCTTTCCGGAGCAGTAAAGTATACATACATATTCTGGAAATAGCTGCTTCCGTCAACGGTTGCACTGGAATTGCTGTGTGTATATGCTTTTACAAAGTTCTTTGCGATAGAACGCTCTGTATAATTTGTTCCCAGGACTTCATCTCCGCATTTTACGGTCATAGATGCTTTGCTGTCACTTCTGTTGTCCACACCTACGAGTACTGCATACTGCTGACCCGGTTTCAGATCTGTCAGTTCCTGTGTCATAGCTACATCACCGCTCAGTTTCAGCATCGGATTGCTGTACTGACTCTTAGCGATCTCAGCTGTTCCATCACCAACTTTTGCCCAGTTTGTAGCAAGAGAAGCTGCTCCACCGTTAAATCCGGCATCTACGATATGCATTCCCTGGCTCCAAGTTACATCGATATTACCTTTCTCACCTTTGTATACAACATAAGGTACCTCAGCTTCTGCTGTAAGTGTCAACTGGCCATTTACGATATCAACAGTCTGCTCATCTGTCTTACCTTCATCGGTCAGACGATATACTTTAACATTCTTTAATCCGGCCCAGCATGTCCGGAACATCCCATGTCGTTGTGCCGCCCTGTGTATTCCAGTGATACATCTTCTCATCAGCAGATGCTACTTTCTCACCAGTCTCAGCATCCCAGTTCCACGGAATCAGGTAGCTCTCTGTTCCGCGGTTACGTTCATTCTGGATATCAGAATCGGAACGGTCACCTGCAGAAGGTGCACCCTGTGCAACAACTTTTCCGTTTAATGTCATGGTTCTCTCTCTGTAAGCAGCATCAGATGGATCATTAGAACCTCTTTTCAGTACCAGTTTATTTCCATCATCATCTTTCAATGTGATTTCCATATCCGGTGTCCAGTTTGCAGCTCCGCCTGCATTTACCGGTTCTCCATCTACCCATTTGATTACTTTGTAATGCTGGATAAATTTGGTTGTTACATCATGTGTGAACAGGTTTGTGATATATGTATCATAATCGTTACGTCCCTGCCATCCCTCAAAATCTTTCATGTTATAGCCGCCAAGCAGTGGCATCATAGCTGCGCCGCCATATTTCGGATAATCAGCTACCCAGGAGTCTTTCTGATGGTTACGAAGGAATCTCATAACCTCACTGTTCTGACCTTTCTGGTTTGATCCACCATAAGTTAAGTCAGCTGCCCAGTGCTGGAATGTTGCATCATACTCGTTTGCTACACCCCACTCATTTGCCATACGCCATCCATTGCTGTTGATCTCTTTTGACAGTTTACGTGTCTGCCAGGAGTCATCATCATTACTTCCGGTATTATTTCCCCAGATATCTACATATACGAAATCAAGGTTTGTTCCTACCAGTTTCTCAAGGTCATCAAAACGTGTTTCACGCTCACCGGTTGCCAGATCATAAATACTGTCAAGACCTACGGCCTGATCCAGCCAGTTCCATCCATAGCGGAGGTTACCTGCTGTGTCACGGCGAACATTGTCATCTTTGAACGCTTTTGCTTCCGGATACATCTCGCCGGCATTTACATGGATACCGAATCTTGCACCGTATTTAGCACCCTCTGTCATCAGAGTATTCATGTCATCAGCACCACCGATACGTTTACCGATATCAGCATAATCCGGATGTGCGGAATCGTGACCTTCATTTGCGTAACCTTTTAACAGTACGGACTGTCCCAGACCATCTGTATTCAAAGCTACTTTCTTTACATTATCAAGAGTTGTCAGGAACGGGTTCTGTGCCTGTCCACCAAAGTTCATGGCGATACGGTATGCTACCAGCTCCGGAACTTCTTCACTCTTATATGGGTTGTTCATGATAGAACGGTATGCTACTGCACCATCCTGCCAGTCAATCTGTGCATCCTCATTCATATCACCTGCTATAATTACTTTTGTACGAGGCATTTCTGTCTCTTTTACCATATAAGATCTGTTGTGAGAATCTGTTACTACGCGATGATAATACCATGCACAACTGCTCAGTCCCAGAGATACATAATCCTGTTTTTTCTGTGTGGTTGCCTGTACACGGGTATTATGAGATCCTCCGGATACAGTTGTTGATGCTGTGTATCCATCATGCTCGGAATTACTCCATAATCCGGCACTCATCTCATCATTGGATACAAATCCATATGCATAATCTCTGTTGTGTGTTGTATTGTCTTTAATTTCCAGATAGTAGTCACCACTGGTCTTGGTATTAGAAGACATAGAAGCACCTTTGAAGTTAGCACCATTCTGTGAACTTCTTACAGAAACAAGGCTCTGGTTCGGAATCTCGATTGTCTGGATCGGATTTCCATCTACTGTATCCTCCAGATTATTCTTGATATCTGTAATGTTAAATGCCAGTGTATTACCTTCAGCAACCAGCTCAGATGTGATCACTGCATCAATTTTGTCACCTTTGACTGTCATTACATAAGTCGCTTTTGCACCGTCAAAAGTAGCTTTTACATCAGCATCATCCAGCTCTACAGCTGTTCCGTTGATCGTTACTGTATTGATCTTCTCGCTCTGTCCATAGAACACTTTACCAGCCAGATCACCTTTTTTCATATCGTATCTGACAACACTTGGAAATGTCTTGGAAACAACAACATCCATGTCTTCTGTGGAAAGTGTCTCTGTCTCAAGCTGAGCTTCCTGTGTCAGAACGATATTTTCAACATTCACATTCTGCTCACCTACAGTAACATCCTGTGTTGTACTTACATATCCATCACGGATTACGCTAAGCTGATACTGACCCGGTTTTACGTTAATGCTGTAAACGCCGTCCTCGTTTGTTTTTATGCTCTGTTTTCCAACTGCAACTGTTGCATTGGCAATCGGTTTACCTTCTGCATCTACAACTTTACCACTTACTGCAAAAGTCTTGATCTGATCCACTGTCTTCTGTCCGGTATAGTGAATATTCTTTACAAATACATCTGTCGCATTTCCGCCGTAGCTTCCGCATTTGAATGCGATTTTATTGCCCAGACTACCGATTTCACTGAAGTCTTCATTCTGGAATGCAACTGTATCACCAATCTTAACTGTTACTTTTTTAGCTGCAGTCCACTCGATGTGTACATTTACTTCCTCACCACTGGTTGGTGATGCAATTCTGTCACCAGTATACCACGGACTTCCACTTGCACCGTATTTCTGCCAGAACCATCCGCCTGCATCAAAGCCGATCATCATACCAACAGAATCGGTATTGTATCCAAGATATACACCAAAACGGTTGTTTGTAGCTTCCGTTGCGTCTGTTTTGATTGTAAAATCAAAATATCCATCTTTGGAAAAATCAATGTGGTTGGATTAACAAACATTGCCGGTTTGGAGCCTGGATTATTTCCATTTCCAACACCTGATTCAAATGCAGCCATTCGTCCTCTACTGCACAAACTGCATCATCCCCAACTTTATTCTCCAGTGTCCATTCATCATTGACACCATCTTCCAGCTCCGCCTGAACTGCAATCTGATCCTCATTCTGATCAGATGCTTCCATATCCTGATTAGCCTCTGCTGCTTTTGCTGTAACCGGATACAGACTTGTCGGAACCATTGTTCCGATCATTGATGCCGCCATTGCAAGGCAAAGCATCCGGACTACAATTTTTTTCCTCATACTTTTTCTCCTCCTGCATGATCCCCATAGTTGCCTTTGTTACCGGATGTAATAAACTTGTTTCACATCCTTTTATATTTATATAGAGAGCAAAATTCCCACACCTTCGGCATGGGAATTTTACTATATATAATCATTAAAAATGGAAAAGAAGATCCTTCCTCACTGGCAATGGACAGACAGATGTATCTGTTTTCTCCTCATCTGTTTCATGTTCCCCGATCCTTAACATAAGTAATGTCTTTTATCAATTCCGCAGGTACAACCGTCCTACCTTTGCCACAATATACAGTTCAAATATTCAACTTCTTTTTGTCGCTCTGTCTGTTTCACCAAATTTCATTAAGTACTCTTTTTTTCTCGCCTACACCATATTGTTGTCTGCTCTTTAAAGGTGAAAAATGTATGCCAATCCCCATTTTAACATACATGTTCTTTTTCTATGTCACAACAATGGCTCCTCATTCTCACAGTTGCACACATAACACCTCTTAATGAATTTTTTCTTTGGATTACATATTTTTATATATCTGAACTACTTTACATGCTTCATTATATACCCTTTCCGGATTGAATGCTTGCCGTTTTCACTTGCCCGGGCAGACCTTTTTATACAATTCGGAACAAATAGAAAAAGATCCAATCTCCATTTCTGAAAATCGGATCCTTTTTCTGACTCCATGTATTACACCTCTGTTTTATCCACAAAAACAACTTTATTCCCTGCCAAGTTTGCGATACACGGTCACAATCATGGTAATAAAGCATGCCAGTCCACCGATGGCATTGGAAATCGGCTCCGCAATAAACACACCATGCACGCCCAGGCCAAACAAATGCGGCAGGATCAAAGTCAACGGAACCACGATAATAATCTTTCTGAAAATAGAGAAAAACATCGCATGTTTTGCCTTTCCAAGTGCCGTAAACGTCGACTGTCCGCAAAACTGAAACGCCATAAAGAAAAATCCGAAGAAATACAAATGCATTGCCGAAATTCCAAGCGTCAGTGTATCACCACTTCCGCCAAACATCCGGATAAACGCTCCCGGAATCGCGGAAACCAGCCCCCAGACTGCCAGTGTATACACAATCGTCACTCCCGCTATGGTTCGGATCGTCTTTTTCACACGCTCATATTCCTTCGCACCGTAGTTGTAGCCAAGCACCGGCTGACTGGCACTGGTAAATCCCTGCACCGGCAGAGAAATGATCTCACGCACGGAATTGATGATCGTCATAATACCGACATACACATCTCCGCCATGAGTCTGCAGCGTCGCGTTGCACACCATCTGTACCGTTGAGTTTGTGACCGACATAGTGAACCCTGCCAGACCAAGTCCCATGATGTTCTTCACACGCGCTCCCTGTAACTGCATAGAACGTCTCTGAATTCGGATCAACGCTTTTTTCCAGTCAGGAAACGCACCGTCCACACGGCCGCTGCCGCCTGTGAGATTACCGTTGCGATTGCCGCCCCGCGCACACCCATATTCAACATAAAAATAAAAATCGGATCCAGCGCAATATTCAAAGCCGCACCGATCACGGTTGTACACATGCCAATTTTTGCAAAGCCCTGTGCATTGATAAAGTTATTCAGTCCCAGACCGAACATAACAAAAATCGTTCCAAGCAGATAAATCGTGATATACTGTTCCGCGTAAGGAAGCGTCACCTCACTGGCTCCCAGAAGCATCAGCAGCGGTTGCTTGAAAATCAGTCCTGCCACTGTCAGTACTACTGCGAAAATCAAAAACAGAACCACGCAGTTTCCAAGAATATATTCTGCTTCCCGTTCATTCTTCTTTCCACGCTCAATGGAAAACAGCGGCGCACCGCCCATTCCCACCAGATTTGCAAATGCGATCACAATTGTAATCATCGGCAGACACACACCAACGCCCGTCAGCGCATCCATGGAATCGCCGCCGATCCGCCCGATAAACATACGGTCCACCACGTTATAAAGAACGTTCATCAGCTGCGCCAGCGTCATTGGAATTGCCAGACGCATCAAAATTTTAATAATACTTCCCTTTGAAAAATCTCCATTCTGTGTCATTCCTGACTAAGCACCTGCTTTCTAAATCCCTCCAAAATACATTTTTTGTGCTTTTTAGTGCCCACAATTACAGCACTTATGAATACTTCCTGCTTGGAGCTGCATTGGAAGCCATTGCTTTCCGTCCTTTTCATACAACTCACCACTTGCTTTAAATCCAACTGTCTCAAAAAGCGGTACCGCTTCCTGCAACACATCCGCATTGATCATCTGTGCTCCTGACATCATCGCTTTATCGATCAGCAGACGCACAATGAAATCGCCATATTTTTTCTGCGAAACTTCGGCAGCACAGCCACTTCTTTCATCTGATAGGATTCTCCATCGAAAGAAATCCCGCCGGTTGCAACTGCCGTTTCCCCTTCATACGCCAATGCATACATACAAAACGCATCCGGCTCTTCCTTTATCGAAAGCTGCAGTTCCTGACCTAACACCGCATTGCGGATGTCTGTCACCTGCTGCATCTGCTCATTTTTTTCACTCCCACTTACTAATTTCCCGAATACCATATCCGTTTCCCCCTTCTTCTGTCGTTTCCGTCAAAATCCCACATCCATTGGCAGCCTGCCATTCATAAAAAAGATTTTTTTCGGCACGCCGTATCGCTCCATAACAGACATAATTGTACCACCATGGCACACAATTGCAATCTTCTCCAGACCTTTTTCCCTTGCCTCTGCCACACATTTCTCATATGCCGCACAGCACCGCCTGCGAAAATCCGCGCCGCTCTCTCCGTTTGGAATCAGCATCTGACCATTGCTGTCAATCCAGACCTGATACAACGGATCATCTTTCAATTCTTCATAATTTTTATATTCAAAATCCCCGAAATCTGTTTCCTGCAGTCCGTCCCACGGCACTTTTCTCTGTTCCGGGAACAAAAGATCCGCCGTGTCCCGACAGCGAATCATCGGACTGACATAAATCAGATCCGCTTCAAATCCAATCCCCTGCTGCTTTCGCATTTTTAATTTTTCTTTTGCATCTGCGGTCAGCCCTTCATCCGTTCTGCCGACATAACGCCGCTCAACGTTACCCTGCGTCTGACCATGGCGAATCCATAAAATCTGCATGTTTCATGTTCCTCTTTATTTATACTAAATGGATATTCGCAATCCATTTGCACCACTTGCTCATCCCCCAGCAGCTGCTCTGTGATTATTCATCTGCAGGATCAAAACATGTAATTTTCCTTACTGGTTCAAGATAGACTCTGTCAGTTCTTTCGGCGTTGACACAATCTGTATTGCTCCATTTTCTTTTAAAAACTCTGTAGATTTGAACCCCCAGTTTACACTGACGCACGGAATTCCCGCATTTGCTGCTGTCTGGATATCTACTTCAGAATCACCAATGTAAATACAATTTTCCGGTTTGACATTTAATTCACGCATTGCCTGAAATACCGTATCCGGAGCTGGTTTCTTATGAATAGCAGGTGACTCACCGATAGCAACTTCTATTTCATCCGCAAAGAAATCTTTGCAAAGTCCTTTTACAGCAGCATCAAATTTATTGGAAACAATAGCCAGTTTATAGCCATGTTCTTTCAACGTATGAAGCATATCAATAATCCCATCATATGGTTTCGTGTTATCCAGCATATGTTCTTTGTAATGCACCGGAAAATCTTTCATGCAGGCATCATAATTTGGATTACTACGTCCGTCCGGCAATGCTTTTTCCATCAGTACATAAATTCCATTGCCAACTTTTTCTCTGATTTCTTCGCATGTATAAACAG
>ENA-OQBV01001727-OQBV01001727.1-human-gut-metagenome-genome-assembly--contig:-NODE-1727-length-10321-cov-2.879635_pt1 | contig 10321 bp, 10 predicted proteins | sample MGYA00242750_ERZ504559 | MGnify/ENA primary metagenome ERZ504559 (study PRJEB26092, sample SAMD00036230) | human gut metagenome | host: Homo sapiens | study: EMG produced TPA metagenomics assembly of...
CAACGAATGGTTTGAACCGGTCGATGCGCAAGCGTACGAGTCCCTTGCCTGAACAGACGGGCGCATGCATGTGATTCAGCCGGGGTCAAGTCAGACTCGGCTGAATCTATTCGCCACTCACATGCGAAAGGCTTATCTCATGTCTGTCCTAAGGCGGGACGGTGGGAATCGAGAATAACCGCAACTTATCGTCAATTGCCTGCCGTTGACGCCATCCGAGCAAGCGCAGTTTATGCGTGCAGCCAAAGGCGTGCCGCAAGAATTCGTAGGCGATCCGGCACAGCGTGGCAACATGGCATGGACGGCCATCATCCCCGAAGAGCTCAAAGCTCAAGTCACCGCCATCATCGGCAATGTTGATCCGGGAACATGCCGACAGTGTCCCAACTCGAATGGTTGCAAACCTGGAGTGCCGGCGTCGACAAATACCAGCGACCCGGCATTCTACAGTCCGGATCCATGCTCAGGGTGGAATTCACTTTGATTGGTCGGCGCACCGGGATGCAAGCCAGGCGAGGATCTGCTGTTCGCTGACGGGCTTGAAATCCCATGCGTCGAGTCCCACGTTCACACTTCGCGGATCGGTGCCGTCGGGAACGTCCTGATGTGTATGGCCGTAGAGCAGCCAGCCTTCGGTGGTAGGCGCCATATCGGCGAACTCGTTCCAGTTGCTCGGCCAGTCGCCGTGTTCTTCGGCCAATGCCGAGAGTCTGGGGAAGTGGCTCATGGCGATGCTTTGCTGCGTGGTCGCCACCGTTATTTTGCCGGATTCATCGAGAACGGGAAGTTCCATGTCGATTTCGCAGTAGTCGTCGATGGTCTCGAACACGTCTTCGTATAGCATGTCATTGAATCGGAGACGGAAGTTGCGGTCGTGGTTGCCGATGATCAGATGCAGATGTTGGCAGTTGATTCGGCGCAGGCATTCGAGTGTGTGCTCGACGGTGCAACGGTAGGAGAGGTCGCCGAGAATCCACAGTTCGTCGTCGTGCCCGACGATCTCGTTGATATTGTCGATGATGGTGTTCTCATGACGTGCGATGTCGCAGATCGCTTTGAACGATGTCTGATTGTCGTGCACATATTGTTTGATCCACGCGTGTGCGGCGGTGCGGGTCTGCGTCTGCCAGATGTCGAGGTACTCAGCACGTAGCCTGCCATTGTTCAGGAACCCGCGCAGCGCGGTGACCAGTGGGTGGCCGAAATGCGTGTCCGAAGTGAAATAACGCATGCGATTCCTTACTATATGCGGTTGCTGGATGCCTTTATCAATGATAGAGCGCAACATCGCACGAATAGGCCCTCCCCAAAAATGCTTGTTGGCTTGTTTGTGGCACGTGTTGATGATGGTCAGATGGAAGAGTCCCGCGAAACGACAAAAGAAGCTCGGTGCTCACGGCGTGACTCTCCGGCTTATTTCTTGCCCCACCCGAACTTGGGCAGTTTGATCTCCGGGAGCTGTTTCAATCCGTCTGCTATTCCTTTGCCAAACTGCTGCACTCCGTCGGCGATTCCGGCGCCTGCGTCCTGAGCGCCTTTCGCGATGGCGTCGCCCGCATCCTGCGCGATGTGCGCGGCCTGGTTTCCGGCGTCCTGCATTCCCTTGGCAACGGCGGCACCGGTGCCTTGAGCGCCCTTCGCTATCGCATTGCCGACGTCTTGGACGGCGTGTGCGGTCTGCTGCCTGGCATTCTGCAAGGCCTTGCCGGTGTCGTCTACGGCCTTGCCCGCGGCTTCGATCCAGGTGGGACCGTCTTCGACATGCAGATGAATGTGCTCAAGTTGCAATGTGCTGGCGAATGCATTGAGATTGCTGGTGATGCTTTCGATGTTGGCAATGGCATGAGGTGAACTGTATGGGTTCAGCAGCACCTTCCCACCTACGATTCCAGCCTTCGTTTCCAGTTGTCTGCCCAATGCGTTGAGTGACTGCTCGATTTCCGCAAGACGCTTGTTCCTGGCAAGCACGATGCCTTTCTTGTGTGCTTCGAGCTGTTCCGGCTCCTCTTGGTATACGCGTGCGAGCTCGATGCAGGAGACCTGATCCTGCATCCTGACTGCGGATGCGAGCATACCCAGCCACTGGTGAATCTCCTGACGAATCTGCTGGGTCAGCGGGCGAACCTGCTTGGGATCCTGCTCGCGTTCCACTTTCTCGGTGAGGCCCTTGATTTTGGCGATTGCATACGCCTGGATGGTGGCGATGTCTTGCGGGCAGCCTGACACCTTAGACCATGTGGTTGCGCTGATCGAACCGACCTGTCGGTAGATGAGCATGGTCTCGTCAATCATGTGGGAGATTCCGGCGAGCTTGCTGACGGTCTGGTCTTTTTGATCGCGCAGCAGGTCGTCGAGCTTCGCATCGATTTCCTTCAGGTAATCGGTGATTTCGGAGACGGCCTGTTCCAGAGCCATCTGTGCCATGACGCCGCTGACACCGGTGAGTAAAGCGGGGTTGAGCTGCCCAGGCTGGGTAAATTTCAAATGTTTGATGATGCGCCCGTTCGGTTGCCGTACAACACCGGCTTGGAACGGTCCCTTCTTACAGTTCTTGCCGTATTTGGCGACCAGTTCGGCCGATTCTTTGGTGAGTTTTACCCAACGTCCGCTTTCGGCCATGGCATTGCCGGCCGCCTGTGCGTCTTTGCTGGCCGACAAGACGGTCTGCACGGCTTTGGCTGTGAATGCTTTGGAATCGAAGCCTTCGTCCTTGAGCCAGAGATCTATGGTACCGGCGTCGCCGAGGAAGACGATGCCTTGTTCGTCTTGGATGATGGTGACGCTTTGCGTGTCGTCTGGATTGTTGTTCCCGGTGCTGGCATCGGCATCACTGTCTCCGCCTTCGAATGGGATGAGTTCGTTGGAATCGTCGTCGATCATGGTTATTCCCTTCAAATCCACCTGGTAGCAGTATACGACCGGTAAGTGCGTTGATGTGCTTGGGAGTGGCGGGGAACAGGTATGCAAGCGGTGGGGAAGTGGTCAGTCTTCGATCTGGGCATCGCCCGAGTCAAGGGACTGGAAGATCTCGTTGAACAGGGCTTCGGTTTGCGTCTGAAGTTTCTCGAAGCGGTTTTTGTGTTCTTACCCAAGAGTGATATGATAATTAAAAATTTCCGGTTTTATACAAAGAAATGAGGATTTGTGGTATTAGTTCAGCCTGATTTTGCCGGCAAAGTATCTTGTTTAGAAGGAGAGGATGCCCGCGAAGAATTCCAGCGTATTTTTGGTTTTCCTGCAGAATATATAATTGTTTCTGCCATGAGAGGTCTTCGCCCGGTTCATGAGGCGGATCACCTTCATTCTCAAGCAAGTGCTGAGGGGTCCGGTTTTTATCATGCATTTGTGAGTGGGGTAGAGACAGAAATCGACATGCTAGACCAGTGGGAAGCAAACAGAAAAGTCGATAATCAGATGTCTCCGCGGGCATATCGAGCAGATGGCCTTGCTTTGGCATTTTGCTCGGGGGAATAGTGCAGCAGGTCACTCTATGGAAAAAAATTTGAGAGTGAAAATTGGACGTGTGACTGCTTTGGAACTGCAGAAACTGAATTTTGGATCCAAACAGCTGACATTCGACTTTCTTCAGGAGTCCACGAAATCCTCATCGCGTTTGCGATCGATGTGGCTTATTATCTATAACCGAAATAAAGATCGGGTTTCATTGGAAGTGTCGCTCCCGATCGTAGATTCAATCAAGCATACAATCGTTGGATGGGATGAACGCCTGATTTTTGGTGAGATCACCCAAGATATGCGTATTGCGGAGGCAGAGATTAATGACGAAAGTGCTGGGATCGGAGACGTGGCCGTCGCCATTTCCGCTAAATAATGAGCAGCGTTTGCTGCTCAATCCAGCTCGTATTCGTTGCGCTCGCGAAACAGCAGGTTTAAGCAAAGTCCAACTTGCGCAATTGTTATCTGTTGACCCTCGCACGATAACGAACTATGAAAAAGATGGTGCCCCTCAAACTAAAATAAATGCTTTGTCTGAGATATTGAAGGTTATGCCTTCGTTTTTCACTGTGCACCCGTCTGATCCGGCTATTGGAGATCTTTCTGAAACGCAGGTTTGGTTCCGCTCGATGCGTAAATCAACTGCAAGACAGCGCAAGTCTGCAGTGGGGCATGGGAAGAGTGCCCTGTTGCTGTTTCATTGGATTGAGAATCATTTCAATCTTCCGTGTAATGACCTTCCAATGGAAGATATAGCACAGATGCCGCCTCGTTCTTCAGCTTTGGCACTTCGTGGAGACTGGGGTTATGGGGAGAATCCCCTTCCTAATATGGTCAGTCTGGCTGAATCGCATGGCATTCGTGTTTTTAGCTTGCCTTCAATGGGTAAGGAAGTTGATGCGTTTAGTTTTGTATTTGCTGGGCAGCCGTATATAGCGGTTGATACGCACAAGACCCCGGAACGAGTCCGATTCGATATATCGCATGAGATTGGACATCTTGTGATGCACGAAGCTTCGATGAGCGAGCTTGACGCAGGTACCCGTGATATTGAGAAGGAAGCTCATGATTTTGCTTCAAATTTATTGATGCCTGAATGCAGAGTGAAGTCTTTGATTCCGCATCATGCGTTAGTCAGTGATATCTTCAAAGCGAAGAAATATTTTGGTGTGGCTGCTATGGCAATGGCGTACCGCGCGCATGCGTTGGGAAGACTGACTGATTGGGAATACCGTTCGATGTGTTCCCAGCTTACCAGCATGGGGTACAGGACGGCTGAGCCTGAGGGTATCAGTGCTGAGAAGTCGCAGGTCTTTGACTTTGTGGTCAATACGAATCGCACGAAGGGTATCTCGGTAAATACGGTTAGCGAAGAAACCGGATTGACCAGTCAGGAATTGCATGGTCTTTCGTTCGGCAATTTCATGACCGTCACTTCAGGCAGTGGGAGAACAACCGGGGGAATTGTTGTGAATAAACCCAAGCTGGTTCTGCATGTCAATAAGAATTTCCCAGTAGGGGAGTAGCAGTGGGCTCTTCTCTACGGCAAAGTAGCGAATTTCGTTTTTGCTGGAATACAAGTGCGGTCCTCACATGGATAGTGACGTGAGGGTCGCACTTACGGGTTATGGTTTTCGGACGTTACCCGATTATGACGCGATTGCAGCTTGCTTATTCCCTGATTCCATACTTCGTTGTGCGTTTTACTGCTTCAGGTGACTTATCCTTGTGCGGTTTAATAAAGAAAGAGCCTCCGGATTTGAGCATTGTTAAGAGGCTTGGAGACTACTGTTGCCGCTTATAGTAGCAAAAAGACAGAAGAGACCCACCGCATTTCAGGACGTAAACGTAGTCTCGGATGGCGCTGATATAGGAAACTGTATATTCTTTACCGATTGAACATGCCGCATGAATAGAGAAGATGCAATCGATGTATGTCTGGCCGCGATGTTCGTCGCTTCGGATACGGCGATGATGCCGCGGTCGCGTCTCGGATACTGTAGTTATTCCAGACCAGGGAATATTCCGAAATATTCTTGTGCCTGAGCAAAAGGGAGGATTACATGGCGGGCTCATACGGTGCGGAGACGATGCAAGGGGAGCGGTATAGGCTTTCCTTCACTGTCGGCGGACTTCTTGCCTCGCAGGGCTGGGCGTTTGCGGAAATGTATCTGAATCATGCAGGCGTCGGCAACGCTGAGTGTTCTTCCTAAACCGAGGTGGGCAAGTCCATTGCCGCGATTCGCCTTCCGCGAGCAGGCGCGTTGTGGCGGAAACTACTAGGCGGCTCAGTGCGCTCACGGTCGGGGAGCTTGCATATTTGGCAGTCCCATATTCTTCCATATCCGACCGCGAGGCACTTATGTGGATCGTGATGTGCCGTTATTACGCAATCGTCGGGGAATTCGCCGGCGAAGTGCTCAAAAAGCATTATCTTGTAGGCAACCTGCATCTTGGTCTCGAGGATTATGCCCGGTTCATTGCGAACAAGGCTACATGGCATCCCGAGTTGGAAGCCATAAGCGAGGGAACGGCTAAGAAACTTCGGTCCAATCTGTTCAAGGCTATGGTTGAAGCCCACCTGTTCGATAAAAATTCCGACACGGTGGTCTCCTTCCTGCCCAGTCCCTCTTTGGCGGATCTTCTTATGAAGAGACCGGATTCATTCGGGTTTTCCCGATGCGTGAATCATCCTTGTGAGCGCGAATGGGGGATAGCGCGACTGATTTCATCGCAGGCGTTGAAGCTGCCGATGAGCACCGTGATATTGATGATTTCGCTTATTTGCACGAGATTATGGAGCCCCTATTACATTTGTGATTACCCGCTTAGACAGGAGCTTATCGAAGAGTCCTACCAGTATGTGCTGTGCGACATTCATATGGGTGTCTGGTTCAAGGGTGTGCACTGGCAGGACGTATATGAGATTCCGTCGGATGCCATTTGCGAGCTGATTGTCAACGCAAGTGCATTGCAGCTACAACTATTCGAGCATTCAGATTGAGATTTATGACAATCGGCTTGAAATCACCTTGTCAGAGCGCTTGCCGATGGGTAGACCATTGAACGCATGAAGCGGGGCTATTTGAAAATATACGTAACGATGCCTTGGCCTCTGCTTTTGAGTACATGGGTATATCGAGCATGGGGGCAGTATCCTGCGTGTGATGCAGAAGGTATGTGGTGCCGGATTGCCGGAATCAAAATTCCTTGGCTGCGATACGGATCTGTGCATCAATATCTATCGTAATGGCTCAGAGACAGTTTTCGACGACGGGATTGTGACGGGATTATGACGCGATTCGGGTCTTGGTGACGCGATTATGACGCGATTCGAATTCTGATGACGCTATTGCAGAGGAAAACCCAACATCTGAAAGTTTTTAGGAACTGATTTTCGATGAGCTCTGAAAGAGGGAATGGGTGACTACTGCGTATGCCGTGGCTCTTAAGGAAACGCTGTCGGAAACCTCTGTCGCCCTCGGAACGAGCGGTTGGAAGTGGCGAAGCGTGTGCCGAAGTTCTTCGACAGCGAAGAACGCGCCAAGCGTCTCGCGAGACGTCTCAATGCACTACTGATTTTCAGGCGAAGATGGTTGCCGGGTTGCTGCAGCTGCTCACGTAATCTTCGCAGGGTGGCGAATCCGGCATTGTATATCACTTGAGTAAGTGAGCATGCCGTACATGAACAGAATATGTAATCAAGATGTTGGTACGCGAGAATGCGTGAAAGTACGCGAGAATGCGCGAACGCATTCTGACGGATTACTAACCTGGATGCAGGTTCTATCTGTTGGAACCCCCGTCGCGCTCGCGAAGAAAACGTGGCTCATAGTGAATGCAGATTGGGCAGCGTGCAACTATTCAGGTGTTACCTACGAACGTATATACAGCGTCAATTGGCTTTATTACTATTGCCGTAGGCAAATTTAACCGGATATCTCTGAGCATTCTTCGCAAGCTTATCGAGGATTATCTCGTCAAGGTCAAATCCAAATTTGTCAGATAGCATGATGCAATACATGAGTACATCTGCTATTTCCTCATGAATATGTTCGATATTGCTGTCTTGTGGCTCGTCGTTTCATTGAAAACATTCCAGAAGTTCTGCGGCCTCAATGCTGATAGATTTGGCAAGATTGCCGGGAGTGTGGAATTGAGACCAGTCCCGCTCTGCTACGAATTTACGGATCGCGTTGATGCTTGAATCGGAAATCATAATACGTAAGTGTATGTCGAATCTTTTCTGAAGGCCTCTCTCTCGGGTGCATAATGAGCATATGACGAAAAGCGCGCTTCCAAAGCCAATCATTATAGATTTGCCGTATCAGAGCATTGATGACAAAGCAGAAATAGAGAAAGCCTTTGTCGAGCAATTAGGATACGAGACATTATCTGCTGTTGAGCGTGAGACTTTGCACTATATTTTCGATTATCCAACGGTGTATGTGGTTCATTCAAAGAAGAGGAATCAGCATACTTTACGTCCCGAATATACGGTGTATGTGGGAGAGACGAATAATATTCGTAGTCGAACAATGCAGCATCTGAGGGAAGATCCCAAAACGAGAGTTGATTGGAAGGAATTTCAAGAAAAATTGCAGAGCGATGCTCGTTCTGTGTGGCAGTATGTCATTGGCAATCCGCATTTCAACAAATCTCTGACTTTGGACGTGGAGAACCGGCTGATGCATTATCTTCTTGGCCCTGATGCAGTCAAGAATTTGAACAATCGTCGCACCAATGCGCAAGGCGACTACTATACGCAGGATGAATTCAACCATATTTTCTCGGACATCTGGTTGGAACTGAACCGACAGAATCCGGAACTATTTCCGGCTGAGGAGATTATTCGCGATTCTGCGCTTTTTAAAGCATCGCCTTTTCACCAATTGAGTGATGATCAGATAGCTGCGGAGGAATCGATTATGGACGCGCTTTCTGAAGCTCTTACCGGCTCTGGTGATTCAGCCGATTCCGGTTTATCGAGACTGATTTTCGTGCAAGGCGTTGCGGGTACTGGAAAGACGGTTTTGCTAAGTCACCTGTTTTATCGCATAGCAACAGAAATGGATATCAATGGGCGCATCAATGACGAAGATGATGAAGATATTCTGGAAACCGATTCATCGCCAAAAATCAGTAAGGAAGATCGCAGAAAAGCATATATGGTTGTCAACCATAACCAGCAAATGCACGTATATAACCAAATTGCCAGCAAATTAGGTTTGCAGAAACATTTTGGCGAGGTGGCTCTTAAACCGAGTCAATTCATCAATCGATTTAGTGAGAAAACAGCAAGTAATCGAGCTATTGCGGACCAGCCCCGAGGCAAAGCCGATGTAGTGCTTGTTGATGAAGCTCATCTGCTGTTGACGCAGGGTGACCAAGGATACTCGGGCAAGAACATGCTGCACGATTTATTACGCCGTGCGAAAGTGGTTATTGCGGTATTCGACCCGAATCAGATTTTGCAAACTTCGCAACGTTGGAGCGAAGAGGATCAGGACATGCTCTTTCCGCAGCAAGCAGAAAGCGACGTGCAAAAAGCTGCTGCTGGCTATAGCGGGCAGTTGGAGCGATTTGTGCCATTGAATATGTGGGGTGATCACTATTTGCTAAGTCGCCTATGCTTGCATAGGCAATTTCGCATTGCTGCGGATGATGCGACGATTCGATGGATTGATGACTTCGCTGATGGTAAGAGAATAGGTCGTATTCCTCAAGACATTGGGGAGAAGGATAGAGAAACAGGCGAATATGTCCGCGAGCCATTTGAAATCAGAGTATTCGATTCGCCGGTTGAACTGTTTAAAGCCATAAAAGAGAAGACATATCTAAAGGCTTCAGGCGTTGACGGATGCGGGCTTTCTCGTGTGGTTGCTACGTATGATTGGGAGTATAAGGGCGGCAAAATCAACGATTCCAGTGCCGATGGTCTTTGGAATGTTGAGATGCATCGCGATGCACAGGGAGTATGGCGCATGGGAGCGGCTCCGGGAATGCAGAGAGGATACGATGCGTTTAATCCTGATGGAAGAGCTGATTATTTCTGTCATCCATGGAATTACGAAATCAAGGTAGGGGATAAGGGTCTTTCCCTAGATGCTGTCTGGGCGGAAAGTCCGCATACGCTTAATGAAGTGGGATCAACGTTCTCTATTCAGGGGTTTGATCTTAATTATGTAGGTGTCATCATTGGACCGTCGGTTACCTATCGCGAAGGGAAAATCGTTTTTAACGAAAAGGCAAGTTGTAATAAACGTGCAGTGAGTAAGAGGAACGGCTCAATCAGCTACGCGCAATCCAATCTGCGTAATGAACTGAATGTTCTACTCAAACGCGGTGTGCATGGATTGTATTTATTCGCCGTTGATCCTGAACTGCAGGCCGCTCTCAAAGAAGCTGCCAGTAAGTAATTGCTTGACCGTACTTGATGTTCATCTATGTTCGTCTTTGAGTTTATCCAGCCGATGCGTATGCAATGTTGATCGATACATAACCGTCCGAAAAGAGGCCGCTATGAAATATGGGATGAGGAAACCCAGCTGGAAGAAGAGCCTGTCCGCGCGCACGAAAGGCCGTGCCACCCGCGCGGTCAAGAAAGCGTTGATCCCCGACTGCGGCAAGAAGGGCATGGGATAGCTGCATCCCAAGCGCAAGCTGTACAACACCATCTACAAGAAGACCACGTTCAGCCTGTTCGGACCTGTTCAAGTAACCAGGGCTAAAGGGGGAAATCACATGTGTTCCAATCCAGACACATACGAGTTCCGACTTTCATTAGACCTTCCTCAACAGAGCGCCGTTCCTACTGATACGTTTTCTGCCTTGCGGGAAGTCCATGAATATTCAGCGGAGAACG
>ENA-OQBV01001729-OQBV01001729.1-human-gut-metagenome-genome-assembly--contig:-NODE-1729-length-10314-cov-3.586434_pt1 | contig 10314 bp, 8 predicted proteins | sample MGYA00242750_ERZ504559 | MGnify/ENA primary metagenome ERZ504559 (study PRJEB26092, sample SAMD00036230) | human gut metagenome | host: Homo sapiens | study: EMG produced TPA metagenomics assembly of...
AAGCAACGAATTTAGTTCTGAAAGGTGCAAAGCTGATCGGAGCAAACTCAGATGTTTCCGGACCGATTGAGAACGGCATTGCTCCTGCTTGTCGTGCATTGATTGCACCTATAGAAATGGCAACAGGTACACAGGCATATTTCTGTGGAAAACCGAATCCACTGATGATGAGAACAGGATTGAATATGCTTGGATGTCATTCAGCAGAAGCTGTAATGGTTGGGGATCGTATGGATACAGATGTGATTTCAGGAATGGAAAGTGGTATGTCTACTGTATTGGTTCTCTCTGGATGTTCAACGAAGGATACACTCAAAACTTATGCTTATCTTCCGACAATGGTATTGAATGGAGTGGGAGATATCGCCAGTATGGCAAAAGCAAAAGAGGAATAGTGTGATTAGGCAAATACCAGGAGGTAAAGTATATGATGAAACTTGATAATTTTGTAGGAATGATGACAGGACATTTTGATAATAAGGATCAATTTAATAAGATGCAGGCAGAAGGGAAAACATATCCATATGCGGAACATGTAAATACAATCTGTAATGACAAAATAAATAACCTTCCTGAAGATTTCAAAGGAAAATTTGTTGTTGAAGAGAGTTATTATGAAATTAATGGAAAACGTCATGCATCTCCACATCTTTTCCTTATCACGGAAATAGAACAGGGAATTTTACTTTCTTCTTATAAAATTCCAAAAGGAGAAGATAAAAATACATTTTCATATGATTCTATGAAGAATGTTGATTACTCTAAATTAGAAAAATCTGAAAAATTTAATCCGGCACTTTATCATGAAAAGGACGGAATCTGGGAGGGAGGCAGCACAAGCCAGTTCTCTCCGGTAATGACATTCAAACTTTGGGAAAAGTTTTCCAACAATTTTCTGGAAGTATCGGAAAGCATGGAAGTTAATGGAAAGAGAACTTTTGGATATGATGAACCAATAATTTATAAGCGTGTATAATCAAAGGTCTGCATATTGGGATGAACTTCAGTTTGTAGAGGACTCGATGAATTTGCGTAATATTGGGCGTTACATGAATGTTAATTTAAGGAAATAATATGGTAAGCAAAAGCGGGATAACTTTTCAAATATAAAAATAAGCGATATTATAAAAATTCTTTTCAATTAAAAATAAGAAATAATTATCTGCCGCACGACGGCAAAAGAAAAAAGCCGTCGTACAGCAGTCATTTGACACGCCCGTATAAAACGGCGGCTTTGACTTTTCAAAGTCGCTGTTTCTTTGCGTTTACGCCAACTTATCATATTGAGTGAAGTATCGAAAGTGATTGAAATAGACTTAATCCTGGAGGAATATTTCAACGCAGCATGATAAAAAATAGAATAGTAGTGATAGAAAAAAGTACAAATAAGAATCGAACATTTGTACTTTTTTCTTGCGTTAATCTATATACTTTCAAAAATTTATTTGATATAATAGGGACTGTTACAAGAACAAACAGTAAAAATATGACAGGACCGGAGGCCAGTATTTTCAGGTATTTCCGAGTGCTGTTTTATCCGCAAATATTAGTTTTGTGACTTTTATTCGTAACGAGGTGAGAAACACATCTATTCACTATAAAAATGAGCTTTTCGTTACGAATCTGGATACGAATTTTTAGCTGATAATGATCATAGTAAAAGTCACAAATGGAGGGATTTACCATGAATGAGTTCAAATTAAAAGCCCCATACAAGCCAACCGGCGATCAGCCCCAGGCCATCGAGAAATTGGTCGAGGGATTTAAAGAAGGCAACCAGTTCGAGACTTTGCTTGGTGTTACTGGCTCCGGTAAGACTTTCACAATGGCGAATGTCATTGCCCAGTTAAATAAACCAACTCTGGTACTTGCCCACAATAAAACACTGGCGGCCCAGCTTTACGGCGAGATGAAAGAATTTTTTCCTGAGAACGCAGTGGAATATTTTGTCTCCTACTACGACTACTACCAGCCGGAGGCTTACGTTCCGTCCACAGACACCTACATCGCTAAGGACGCATCCACTAACGATGAGATCGATAAGCTCCGTCTCTCCGCCACAGCAGCCTTATGTGAGCGCAAGGATGTGATCGTGGTTTCGTCGGTATCCTGTATCTATGGCTTAGGTGCACCTCAGGAGTTTTTTGATATGATGATCTCTCTTCGCCCTGGAATGGAGAAGGACCGTGATGAGGTTATCAAACAGCTGATCGATATCCAGTACACAAGAAATGAGATGGATTTTCACCGTGGAACCTTTCGTGTCCGGGGTGATGTGCTGGAGATTTTTCCGGCGAATTCTACAGACCGGGCAGTACGGGTGGAGTTTTTCGGAGATGAGATCGAGCGTATCACAGATATCGATGTGCTTACCGGAGAGATCAAAAGTGTGGAAAGCCATGCAGCGATTTTCCCTGCATCTCATTACGTTGTGCCTCAGGAGCAGATCCGTCGTGCAGCAGATGCCATTTTGGAAGAGATGAAGCAGCAGGTGGAATACTTTAAAAGTGAGGATAAGCTGATCGAGGCTCAGAGAATTGCGGAGCGTACCAACTTTGATGTGGAAATGATGAAGGAAACGGGATTCTGCTCCGGGATCGAGAACTACTCCAGGCACCTGACAGGGCTTGCACCGGGGCAGCCACCGTATACACTGATGGATTACTTCGGAGATGATTTTTTACTTATTATAGATGAGTCCCATAAGACAGTTCCCCAGGTTGGCGGTATGTATGCCGGTGATCAGAGCCGTAAACAGACACTGGTGGATTACGGCTTCCGACTTCCGTCTGCTAAGGATAACCGTCCATTGAGCTTTGATGAATTCGAGAACAAGCTTGACCAGGTAATGTTTGTATCTGCGACACCGGGAGAATATGAATATGACCATGAGCTTCTCCGCGCAGAGCAGATCATCCGTCCTACAGGGCTTCTTGATCCGAAGGTGGAGGTGCGTCCGATCGAAGGACAGATCGATGATCTTGTAGCAGAAGTAAATAAGGAAATAGAAAAGAAAAACAAAGTCCTGATCACGACCCTGACCAAACGTATGGCAGAGGACCTTACCGATTATATGAAGGATCTGGGAATCCGTGTCCGATACCTCCATTCAGATATTGACACTCTGGAGCGTGCAGAGATCATCCGCGATATGCGACTGGATGTGTTTGATGTGCTGGTTGGAATTAACCTTCTGCGAGAAGGGCTGGATATTCCGGAGATTACACTGGTAGCGATCTTGGATGCAGATAAGGAAGGCTTCCTTCGTTCGGAAACATCCCTGGTACAGACTATCGGCCGTGCTGCCCGGAACAGCGAAGGCCATGTGATCATGTATGCGGATAACATGACAGAATCCATGGAAAAAGCAATCTCGGAGACAGAAAGAAGGAGAGCGATACAGGAGGCTTACAACAGGGAGCATGGCATCACTCCGACCACGATCAAGAAGGCGGTCCGTGATCTGATCGCTGTTTCGAAGAAGGTGGCAGAGACAGAAGTGAAGCTTAAAAAGGATCCGGAATCCATGAACCGAAAAGAACTGACGAAGGTGATCGCTCAGGTAGAGAAGCAGATGCGTGCTGCGGCAGCAGACCTGAATTTCGAGCAGGCTGCTGAGTTGAGAGACAAGATGCTCGAATTAAAAAAGAATCTGGAAGAATTAACGGAATAGGCTGCAAAGCAGCTGACAGTACAACACCCCTGGCTGTAATAGCCAGGGGTGTTGCCGGGTATGCTCGATCTGTTTTAGGAAAAGCTTATTTGTAGTTGAAAAGCCTAGGGAGCGCAGGGTGATGCCGGAGCCCTTGAGAAGATCAGCCAATATGGAACAGCCATATCCAGAGTGTCGTTGGCAAGCTCGGAAGCATCTTTTTGTGTCAGGACCTCATAAGGATCTGTAAGCTTCTGGAAGTGGAAGGATAAATTAGAGGATTCATTCCTGATGGCGGAAAGCGGAGCGGAGCTGCTCATAGTGGCGATCAGTGTACCGGATTCATCATCAGGAAGTATGCTCATGTAAAAATAAAAGTTTAAAGAAGCCGCAGTAGAATTCATCGGGAAAGTCAAAGTAATATCACTTTTTAAATCATCATGGCTGGAAAACCGGAAATAGAATTTAAAACTGTTGGTTTTTGGAATGTATGTGATACTTCGATATTCATCTACGGAAACCTGCATAGAGAAGATGACGACCCCAAACCGCCTAAATCCATATCGACTTTTTTTGATTCATCGTGTGTATTAAGTTCAATTTTTACGCTTCCATCACTGGCCTTTTTGCCTTTGCTCAGAATGTGATTTTTTAATTTTATGCCGGGCTTCGGAGCTGCGGTAGGGGTTGGTTTTGCCGGAGCAGCAGTGGGAGCTGGCTTTGCTGGAGCAGCTTTTTTCTGTATCTTAACCTTGCAGACAAAGCGGATTCCGTTTACCTGAGCAGTAATTGTAGCATTTCCTGCAGATTTTGCAAAAAGCTTGCCTGTTTTGTTTACAGTGACGATTTTGGAATTGCTGCTCTTCCAGGTGATCTTCTGATTGGTACCACTAAGCTTCAGCTGATATGTCTGACTGACTTTCAGAGTTACTGCGGTTTTGTTCAGCTTCGGGGCATGTACAGTGACTTTGCAGGTGTATTTCCTTTTGGAAACGGTTCCTGTAATGGTGGCAGAGCCTTTAGCCTTAGCCTGAAGCTTGCCAGCTTTGTTTACAGCGACGATCTTGGAATTGCTGCTCTTCCAGGTGATTTTCTGCCCTTTTTTGAGACCGGTGATCTTCAGTGTTCTGCTCTGCCCCTTGATCATGGTAAGCTTGGAAGAACTAATCCTGGGAGCGGCCTCTGTAACACAGACTGTGCCAGGCAGAATTGCCGATTCTGCCGGAAGCATGGTCAGTACAAAGACTGTTATCAGAGATATCAGGATTTTTTTCCATTTTTTCATAGCGATCCCTCCTTCGAAAAAATATGATGGTTCTCTTTATTGATTGATTATAAGTAAAATTCCGGAGAAGGGCACTGGCATTTGTGCCAGTAACTTTGTTATAAAGAAGAGAAGAAGTTATGTATGCTGTTCCCGATAGGCGGAAGGTGTGATCCCCATTTTCTTTTTGAAGCTGGTGCTGAAATAATATTGATTGGCATAACCACATTTCAGGCTGATCTCCTTCAGACTCATAGTAGTCGTAGTCAGGTAACGGGCGGCTGCGGAAATTCGCTGAGATGTGATAAAGTCACTGAGACTGATTCCCTGATTTTTTTTGAAAAGAGCACTTAAATAAGCAGGGCTTACATTGGCAGAGGCAGCAATATCATTGAGGCAGAGCGTATTGTCAGTGTAGTGTTCGTTGATATAGGAAATCACCAGTTCGCAGAGCTTCTGGTGATAATCATTCATGGAGGAATCAAGCTTCCGACATAAAAGATGGCACAGATCCTTCAGCCATTGACATAGCTCTTCCGTATTATGAAACTCATTTATGTGGTTGTAAACATACAAAATTTTAGCTTCAAGGTCATGCGTATCCAGATTTAATTCATAGAAAAATTTCAGGATCCGGCCAAGAAGAGAATAAATCTGTATGAAAGCGAAATTCTTTGTGCGAAATTTCTGAGTGAGCCAGTCGGAAAAATTCTGAAACCAGAGATCTATGGCAGCGGTATCCTTTTTGCAGAGAAGCCGGATCAGTTCATCCTCCTTTGTATCTGAAAAATCTGCAACAGACAGATCGGAACCCAGAGCCTCTCTTCCGTCAAAGATATTCTGATGCGGGAAAAAGAATCTGTATTCCAGTGCATGTACGGCGCTTTTATAAGAATGGTTCAGGTTCCAAAAATCTTGGACAATTGTTCCAATGCCTGCGTTGAGAGAAAGTCCCAGTGGCTGGCAGGCATCTGCGATTGAGGAAATAAGTCCGCTGGTAAGCTGGCGGAAGCTGTTGGACTGACAGCCGCTGTGTCCCAGAATGCACAGATAGCCATCCATATCCGGGAGAAGATACACAAAATCAAGAGAAGCGGTTTCCTCAGTTATCAGATCCTGAAGGTTGAAAAGCTCCATCTGAAACTTTTCAATCCCGTAAACAGCTTTTAGATCCGGAGCATTTTCAAGCTCCAGAATAACAACTGTATAAAAATCATAATTCAGCTCCAGGTTCAGATACTTAAGATAAGGCTTCAGTCGGTAGGCTGCTTCAGAAGACGGAAGGTGTGTGATCTCGCGGAAAAATTTTTCCGTAAGAAGAGGCCTGCTTTGTTTCAGAAGCTGGAGATTTTTCTGTTCCTTTTCCATCAGTGCAAAAGCGTTTTTTACCTTCTGGATAAGATAGGCATAATCCAGAGGCTTTTCGATATAATCCAGAGCACCGAGGAGCAGAGCGCGTCTTGCATATTCAAATTTATCATAGGCACTGATCAGGATGATCTTCACCATAGGATTGATCTCAAGAGCTTGACGGCTCATGGAAATGCCGTCAAGATCAGGCATTTCAATGTCAGAAATGATCAGATCTGCCGGTTCTTTTTTCATGGCTTCGATAGCAGAGGTTCCATTGTAGCAGACATGGATGATCTCTGCATTCAGTGTTTCCCAGTCTATGTTTTTTTCGATACCTTCTGCAGATAAGTAATTATCATCTACGATCATTATTTTTTTCATCGATATCTTCCTCCATCTGTTCGAATTCAATGGTGACGTATGTGCCGTTTCCGGGGTTGCTGCGGATCCTTACGGAACCGTTTCCGTATAATGGGTTGGAAATACGGGAACTTACGTTGGAAATTCCAAAATGCTTCTCATAATCAATAACATTATGCTCAATAGCATGGCGCAGCTGTGCAAGGGTTTCGGAGTCCATGCCGGCACCGTTGTCCTCAATGGAGATCACAACCGTATCATCGCCATAAAGAACATGGATCGAAATGAAAACAGCTGGTGTGCCCGAAGAAATCCCGTGCAGAATGGAATTTTCGAGAAATGGCTGAAGTGTAAACTTGCAGATCAGGAAATTTTCGATTCCATCTTCTGCTTCGATCTCCCAGTCCAGATTATCTTTATGACAGAGCTTTTCCATTTCCAGATAAAGCCGGGCAATTTCCAATTCATCTTTAATAGGAATAAGTTCCTTTGATTTACGCAGGGTAAGACGGTAAAAGGCAGTCAGATTTGCAATCATCTGATCAGCAATGTCAAGCTTTCCAAGGGACTGGCAGGTACGGATCGATCCCAGGATATTGTAAAGAAAATGCGGATTGATCTGTGACTGGAGCAGCTGGTATTTCAGACGTTCTTCGTTTACGGAAAGATTTACAATGGACTTCAGGTTTCCGGCTATTGTGTGCTGCATATCTTCAAAGGTGATGCCCAGTCTGTCAATCTCATCATACCTGGAAGGATCATCCGGGTGGGGAACAGTAACGATAGATAGATGTTCCGGGTCATATCCCAGCTGAAAGGCTTCCATTGCATAGGAAAGTGCAGTGATCTTCCGGGTAAGATTTTCGGAAAACAGGATAACGATGATAACAGTAAGGAGCAAGAAAATAAGGACAGTGATCAGTAAGGCACGGATCAGGATGTGCGTGTTGCCCTGAATATAGCTTTCCGGGATTTCGGTAACATGAAGCCAGCCATTGCTTAAGGTGCAGCAGTTATAATATTTGTCGCCGCTGTGAAAAGAAGAATCTGCATTTCCTTTGAGTTTCTGAAACTGTGCTTTGGAAATTCCGGATAAATTCAGTGAGGATGTATTTTTTGCTGCAATCTCTCCGTGATCTGTGAGAATGTAGCTGTATATGCGGGAATCCAAAGCAGCAGGCTGCAGATAAGTGGTAAGCTCTGAGGTGTCCAGAGCAATGCCGTAGGCGTATTCCAGAATACCGGTGGCCTGATTTTTCAGTGCCCGGACGCAGAGGATCACATCGGCAGATGATTTTTTTGTGGACAGTATTTTAGGCAGAGGCATATTGGAAACCGGATATCCAGACAGAGGAAAAGCCTGAACCGGAAACAATATTTTTATCCAGACCATATGCAGAAAGCTCATCTGTGGAAAATGAAGTACAGGCTTTCTTTTGAACCGAGCTGATCGGGCTGCAGAAAAACATATATATGGAAGAAATCGAATGTGGATTTATACAGCGAAATATTGTTTTTTTACAGTGGTGAAATTTTTTCAGTGCATCTACCTTATTAGAGGAAGGCTGATTTAGGGAGTACATTTGAAACTGTATGGTATCTGCTACATTTTCAACCTGACCGAGGCGGTCGTTCAGCTGAGAGACCAGCTGCTTGTCAGTCATTACGGCAGAATCGATGATACGATCTCTGGCAATGTTATAGGAAATGTGATAGCTGATGAAGGTCAGGGAAATCAGAGGTACCATAGTTGCGATCAGAAATGCGAGCAGGAGCTTATAGCGAAATGAGGAAAAAATGGGTGGGATACATTTGTGGAATTTCATAGTACATACTCTCCTTTATGTCGAAAACAAATTAATGAAACCGAATCCAGCTGTGAAAAAAAAGCCGTTACAAATATAGATTATATAAAAGGATTATAAAAAATTAACAACAAAAATACAAAAGAACGAAAAATAATATAAAGAAATCATAAAATATTGTATTTAGAATGAGGGGGCTCTCTGGTATCCTTAAACCATCAAAAACAGGTGTGGACAAACACGAAAATGTCCAGAAAGGAAGAAAGATATGAAGAAAAAAGTAATGAGTGCAGTTTTGGCAGCAGCGATGGTTGTGGGTATGGCAGGTAACGTGGTTACTGTTTCCGCAGAGGAGAAATATGATCTTACCTTATACAGCATCGACACCACAGACCCGGATTTTGAGGACTGGCTTGCAAATGTGGAAGATGCCACGGGCCTGAACATTAATGTAATTGCGGCACCTACAGATACAGATACCCGTCAGCAGAAGATCACCACAATGCTTTCCACAGGAGATGCTTCCGTGGATGTCATTCAGATCAACGATGAGATGAGTGCGGCATTTAAAAATTCCGGATGGCTGGAAGGACTGAATGATACAGTAATGACAGATGATATCGCTGATCAGTTTGCCCAGGGATATGTAAAGAATATGATCACAGATAAGGACGGAAACATTATCGGTGTTCCAGGCTATACAGGATATTTTGCATTCTGGGTAAATCAGGAGATCATGGATGAGGTCGGAATCAAATCCATTGATACAAAAGAGGATTTCATGAAGTATATGAAGGCTGTTTCCAAGGACGGAAGATTCGGCTACGGCGGTTCCTGGGAGAAAACTTATGCATTTAACGAGCTTGCACAGTTTGTAAACATGTTCGGCGGCGATTATTTTGACTGGACCAAAGAGGAAAACAAGGAAGCAGTTCAGTTCCTCCACGATCTGGTTGCTGATAAAGAAACATCCATCGAGCAGATCGCTGATAAATATGAGCAGATGAATCCGAAGATCAATGACGGAAAATACGGATGCTGGTTCATGTGGGGCCTTGGAACAGATTATGCAAAGGCAGATATGCTTGGCGCAGATAAGATCCACATGGAAATGGTACCGGATTTCAGCGGCAAGGGAGAGCGTGCGATCTTTACAGATTCCTGGAGCTATGTTCTCAACAAAGCATCCAAGAATAAAGATGCAGCTGTGAAATTCCTCCAGTATATGGCTGATGAAGGCGGAATGGAAGCTTCCTATAAAGCATTTGACAGATATCCTGCAAGAAAGGATGTTGCAGAGAAGGTAGTTCCGGATTCTGACCCGGCAAAAGAAATGTACAGCAGATATGCAAATGAATGCAATGTACAGGGACGTCCGATGGTGGCACAGACAATGGAATTTATCAGCGATATGGGAACAATCTTCCAGTCCTGTATGAAAGACGAGATTACAGTTGATGAGTTCTGCAAGAAGGCTCAGGATGTGGTAGATATGTATAAGTAAAAGATATAAAAAAACAGCAATGTAAAGCAGAGGTAAAAGTCTGCTTTACATTGCTTGATGAACAGGGAGGAAAGTTCCATGACAATAAGCAAAAAAAATATGAAGTGGATACCATGGCTTTTGATCCTGCCGGTTGTACTGATTCGAGGTTTTACAACAGTATATCCCATTCTGATGACTGTGAAAAACAGCTTCTTTAAATATCAGTATCCTTGCAGGTATCAATGAATTTATAGGCTTCAAGAATTACCTGAAGGTATTTTCTGATCCTAAAGTGCTCACATCGATCAGCTTTACGGCAATATTTGTGGTTGCTTCCATGATCTTTCATGTGATCCTCGGAGTTATCCTGGCACTGATCCTGAATATGAAATTC
>ENA-OQBV01001731-OQBV01001731.1-human-gut-metagenome-genome-assembly--contig:-NODE-1731-length-10293-cov-2.694373_pt1 | contig 10293 bp, 11 predicted proteins | sample MGYA00242750_ERZ504559 | MGnify/ENA primary metagenome ERZ504559 (study PRJEB26092, sample SAMD00036230) | human gut metagenome | host: Homo sapiens | study: EMG produced TPA metagenomics assembly of...
CTCCGCAAAAGTCGAACACGGGATTCTGTCCATTGAAATCCCGAAAATGAAGGAGGAAGAAAAACAAAAAACTTTCAAGGCTATCGAGGTTAAATAATTCCAGATCTGGAATGTCGTAAGGTCGGACAGGCTTTTCTTGTTCGGAAAAGCCGTCCGACCTTTAACAGACACTTCCGGAACAGGGAACCGGCACAACCGATGAAGGAATTCAATTTTGAAAAAGAACTACTTGGCGTACAGGACGAACTGTTCCGTTTTGCGTACAAACTGACAGCTAACAGGGAGAAGGCGGAAGACCTGTTGCAGGGATACCCTGCTCAAGGCAATGCTTCACAAAGAAAGTTACAACAAGAACACGAATTTCAAAGGGTGGCTGTTTATCATCATGCGCAACACGTTTATCAACGGTTACCGGGCGGAGGTCGGTCATACCCGCCTGTACATATCCTCCGATCCTGCATATTATTCGCGGATCATGGACGAGTCCCGTACAGAGGAGGTGGACAAGAACTATGACCTGGAAAAGATACGTAATGCCATCAAAAGTGTACCGGAGTCACATTTCATACCTTTTGAGATGTACCTGTCAGGATTCAAATACCGTGAGAATAGCGGAAAGAACCGGCGTGAGTTTTGGGAACTATAAAGAGCCGTATTTTTTCACTGCCGGAAAAAAACTGAAAAGCTATATTTGGCAGAATGAAACAAAACAAGACTGAGATAGATGAAAAAAGATGAATATATAGGAATTCTGACTTCCGGAGGGGACGCTTCCGGAATGAACGCGGCTATCCGTGCCGTGACCCGCGCCGCTATTTTTTAACGGATTTAAAGTGAAAGGAATTTATAGAGGTTACGAGGGGCTGATTGCCGGTGAAGTGAAAGAACTCACTACGGAAGACGTAAGCAGCATTATCCAGAGGGGAGGTACCATACTGAAAACAGCCCGCTCCGAGACTTTCATCACTCCCGAAGGACGCAAGAAAGCTTATGAGATCATACAGAAAGAGAACATCAATGCATTGATAATTATCGGTGGAGACGGTTCCCTGACGGGAGCCCGGATCTTTGCGGAGGAGTATGATGTGACGTGCATAGGATTGCCCGGCACCATTGACAATGATCTGTACGGCACCGATTTTACCATAGGATATGATACGGCCCTGAACACCATCGTGGAGTGTGTGGACAAAATCCGGGATACGGCCACCTCGCACGACCGCATTTTCTTTGTCGAGGTGATGGGGCGTGATGCGGGCTTCCTGGCACAAAACAGCGCAATAGCTTCCGGTGCTGAAGCGGCCATCATTCCGGAAGACCGGACGGACGTGGACCAGTTGGAAACATTCATCGGACGTGGATTCAGAAAGACGAAAAACAGCAGCATCGTAATTGTGACCGAAAGTCCTGAAAACAAGAATGGAGGTGCCATGTATTACGCCGACCGGGTAAAGAAGGAATATCCCGGATATGATGTCAGGGTTTCTATCCTGGGCCATCTGCAACGGGGTGGCGCTCCGAGTGCCAATGACCGCATACTGGCAAGCCGGCTGGGTGAAGCCGCAATCCAGGCCTTAATGGAAGGCCAGCGAAATGTTATGATAGGCATACGGAACAACGAGATTGTTTATGTTCCTTTTGTCCAGGCAATCAAAAAGGACAAGCCTATTGACAAAAGCCTGATCCGGGTCCTTAACGAATTATCGATCTAAAATAACCGTTAATATGTCAGAAGTTGCTCCTTTAATATCGGATCTTGCCATAATTCTGATTATTGCCGGTATTGTAACCGTCATTTTCAAGTGGCTGAAGCAACCGGTCATATTGGGCTACATTGTAGCCGGTATTATGGCGGGTCCTTCCGTTTCCCTGGTCCCGACTGTTTCCGATCCTGCCAATATCAAAATATGGGCGGACATCGGTGTCATTTTTCTGCTGTTCGCGATGGGACTGGACTTTTCGTTCAAGAAATTGATAAATGTGGGCATTACGGCTATCGTTGCCACTGTCACTATTGTATGTGGCATGATGTTCATAGGCTATACAGCGGGGAATGCAATGGGGTTCTCCCACATGAGCAGTATTTTTCTGGGTGGAATGTTGTCCATGTCGTCCACGGCCATCGTATTCAAGGCCTTCAATGACATGGGACTTCTCCAACAGAAATTCACCGGCATTGTCTTGGGGATTCTTGTCATCGAAGATCTGGTGGCGGTAGTGATGATGGTTATTCTTTCCACGTTGGCGGTAGGCAAACATTTTGAAGGGAAGGAGATGCTGGAAAGTATATTGAAGCTGGCCGCTTTCCTGATTTTCTGGTCGGCATTGGGCATCTATCTGATACCTACCCTGCTGAAGAAGATACGCCGTTTCACCAGCAACGAGATTTTATTGATAACCTCTCTGGGACTTTGCCTGGGAATGGTGATGATTGCGACAAAAGCGGGATTTTCTGCCGCATTAGGAGCCTTTGTCATGGGGTCCCTGCTGGCAGAGACCGTTGAAGCGGGAAAAATCGCACATATCGTACAGCCGGTAAAAGACCTGTTCGCTTCCATATTTTTCGTGTCGGTGGGAATGATGATCGATCCTGCCATGATGTGGGAATATGCTGTCCCTATTCTCACCCTGACATTGCTGGTACTGTCCGGCCAGGTACTATTCGGGAGCTTTGGTATCCTGCTTTCCGGCCAGCCGTTGAAAATCGCCATACAGTCCGGCTTTTCACTGACACAGGTCGGTGAGTTCGCATTCATTATCGCATCTTTAGGCGTCAGTCTGAATGTCACGGACAAGTATCTCTATCCGGTCATAGTGGCCGTATCTGTCATAACGACTTTTCTTACCCCCTATATGATACGGCTTTCGGAACCTGCATACCGGTTTATAGACAGCCACCTGCCTGAATCCCTGAAAGATTATCTCGTACACTATACGTCCGGGGCAATGACTGTAAAACACCAGGGTACTTGGCATAAACTGATCCGGTCTATGCTGGTGTCTGTCACACTCTATCTAGTCGTATGCGTTTTTTTCATCACTTTATATTTTTCCTATGTACATCCTTTGATTAGGAAAAGTCTGCCGGGAATGGAAGGGAACTTGTTGGGCTTCGTCATCATCTTTCTTGTCATATCCCCGTTTCTATGGGCCATCATCATGAAAAAGAACAATTCAACCGAGTTCCGTAAACTCTGGACGGACAACAAGTTCAACAGAGGGCCTTTGGTATCAATAGTACTTGTCAAAATACTGATCTGCACGATTATCATGATGAGTATCATTACCCATCTTTTCAATGTTGCCTTGGGAGCCGGGCTGGTAGTCTCTTCCATTATCATTGCCGTCATTTATTTTTCCAAGCGGATCAAGAAACGGTCGCTGACTATAGAGAGACAATTTATGGCAAACTTTCAAGGGACGGATGGGAATGGACTTTCTACAGAAAGTGATACAGGCTCCACCCTTGGCAGCAATATCCCGTTCAAGGAATTACATTTGGCGGATTTCACAGTATCCCCTGATTCCATATATGTGGGCAGAACATTAAAAGAAAGCAGACTACGCACCTTGTTTCAGATAAATGTGATTTCAATCACCCGTGGAGAAAAACGCCTGGATATACCACAAGGGGAAGAGCATCTCTATCCATATGACAAGGTTACGGTCGTAGGTACGACCGGCAGTTGGAAAGCTTCCGGACATCCATGGAGCAAAAGAAGGTAGAAAGGAACGGGAACGGAACATCCTCGCAGGATGAGATGGAAATAGGGCAATTTCCTGTCGAAGGAGGTTCACCATTGATCGGAAAGACGATCCGGGAGGCGGACATATCGGATAGCATCATTATCGGAATAGAGAGGAGTACCGCGAATATTATGAATCCAGACCCTGATACAATTTTCAAGGAGAATGATACGGTATGGATTGTCGGTAAACGAAAAATAATAAAAGGATTGAATAAAGATTAGAACTTATTTAATTTAATATAAAATGTCATGGAATATTCAAGTTATAATGTAAATACCCCTCAATGGAGGGAGATTACAGTAGGTTCACATCTTCCTGCAGAACTGCGGAAGCTTGCAGAAATCGCACATAATCTCTGGTGGACATGGAATGATGACGTAAAGAAACTGTATTGTGATTTGGACCCGGGACTTTGGAAAGAGGTGGAACAGAATCCGGTATTGTTTCTGGAGCGGATAAATTATGAAAAGCTGGTAGCGCTGGCACATGATGAGAACTTTGTCTATAAAATGGATGCCGTCTATTCCGCCTTCAAAAAATACATCGATGTGGAACCGGACCACCAGCGCCCGTCAATAGCTTATTTCAGCATGGAATACGGCTTGGATGAAGTTCTTAAGATATATTCCGGTGGTTTGGGAATGTTGGCGGGGGATTACCTGAAAGAGGCGTCGGACAGCAATGTGGACCTTTGTGCCATAGGACTTTTGTACCGTTACGGTTATTTTGACCAGTCGCTTTCCATGGACGGCCAGCAGACAGTCAATTATAAAGCGCAGAATTTCGGGCAGCTCCCGATTGAAAAGGTAATGCAACCGGATGGGAAACAACTGGTAATCCACGTCCCCTATGCCGACAGTTTTGTGGTACATGCCAATGTTTGGAAAGCCAGTGTGGGGCGTATCCCCCTTTATCTGCTGGATACGGACAATGAACTCAACAGCGAGTTTGACCGCCCTATCACTCACCATCTGTATGGAGGTGACTGGGAGAATCGGCTAAAACAGGAAATTCTGCTTGGCATAGGCGGGATGATGACGCTGAAAGCTTTGGGTATAACGAAGGATGTATATCACTGTAATGAGGGGCATGCCGCATTGATCAATATCCAGCGGCTTTGTGATTACATAAATGGCGGCTTGAATTTTGGGCAGGCCATGGAGCTGGTACGTGCTTCCTCACTTTATACCGTACATACTCCCGTACCCGCTGGTCATGATTATTTTGACGAAGGGCTTTTCAATAAATATATGAAGGGATATCCTGGCAAGTTGGGTATAACCTGGGATAACCTGATGGATCTCGGGCGTCACAATCCGGGAGACAAGGAGGAACGTTTCTGCATGTCTGTCTTCGCCTGCAAGACCTGCCAGGAGGTAAACGGCGTCAGCAAGTTACATAAATCGGTATCCCAGCAAATGTTTGCGCCGATCTGGAAGGGATACTTCCCGGAAGAGAACCATGTGGGTTATGTAACCAACGGGGTACATCTGCCTACCTGGTGTGCGGCAGAATGGAAAAAGCTTTTCAAGGACAATTTTGATGAGAACTTTTTCTGTGACCAGTCCAATCAGAAAATCTGGGAGGCTGTCTATGGCATCCCAGATGAAGAGATATGGAATACCCGGTTAAAACAGAAAGCAAAATTGCTGGACTATATCAAAAGCAAATGCAGCAAGGACTGGCTCAGGAGTCAAGGTTGATCCGGCATTGAGCGTTTCCATTTTGAGAGATTCAATCCGATGCCCTCTAATAGGTTTCGGACGCGTTTGCTACATATAAGAGGGCTCATCTTCTGTTCACGGATATAGACCGACTTGCTAGGATCGTGAATAATCCGAAATATCCGGTACAGTTCATCTTTGCAGGCAAAGCCCATCCCAATGACGGTGCCGGGCAGGGACTGATCAAGCAAATCGTGGAAATATCCCGGCGCCCGGAATTTTTAGGTAAAATCATATTCTTGGAGAATTACGACATGGACCTGGCGCGCATCTTATCTCGGGTGTGGATATCTGGATGAATACCCCTACGCGGTTGGCAGAAGCTTCGGGTACGTCGGGCGAGAAGGCATTGATGAACGGTGTGCTTAATTTCTCCGTGCTGGACGGTTGGTGGTATGAAGGATACCGCAAGGATGCCGGATGGGCACTGACCGATAAAAGTACTTATCAGAATGAACAGTACCAAAACCAGCTGGATGCCGAAGCCATCTATTATTTGTTGGAGCATGACATCCTGCCACTATATTACGAGCATGGGGGGAAGAACTATTCGGAAAACTGGGTCAAGTATATCAAGAACTCAATCGCACAAATCGCTCCCCATTTTACCATGAAAAGACAGTTGGACGACTACTATGACAGGTTCTATAACAAGCTGTCAGAGCATTTCCATATTCTGGCAGCCGACAACTTTGCGAAGGCGAAAATGATGGCTGACTGGAAAGCAAACGTCCGGAGCAGATGGGATGCCATAGAAATCAAATCCATAGAGGCTGGGAATGGGCTGAATGCCACGGTTGAAGCCGGAAAGGAATATGAGGTGACGGTTGTCGTTGATGAGAAAGGCCTGGATGACGCAATCGGAATAGAATCGGTCATTATCAGGCATGAAGGCGGTCAGGATCACATATATGAGGTAATTCCCCTTTCGTCAGTTTCCAAGAATGGGAATTTATATACCTTTAAGGCGACATCCGGCATTTTCAACGCCGGAAGCTTCAAGCAGGCCTTCCGTATGTATCCCAAGAATGCTTTGTTACCTCACCGGCAAGATTTCTGTTATGTACGATGGTTTTAATGAACAGTAAAAGGAAATGCAAAAACAACGTATGAGCGGGCAAAATCAAAAAACAGATAAACGGAGAGCATGGCCGATCATCATCATGAACTTCACGGGAGTGTATGACTACGAGGCGTTTGCCCGGAACAATAAGTTTATATGGTTGGACTGTCGTCATCTTTATGGTACAGAGGGCTACTGTGACAGGGATGGTACTTTGGCTTTGAAGCGGATGATTGCTGATTATCCGGCGGAGGGAGTCCATTTCATCGATTCAGGCAACTATCATTATTTGACTAAATTCTGGACAGACAAACTCGAAACTCCGTTTTCGCTGATTGTGTTCGACCACCATCCCGATATGCAGCCACCGTTGTTTGACAACATACTTTCTTGCGGAAGTTGGGTAAAGGATATATTGGACCATAACAACAACTGCAAGAAAGTAATTATCGTAGGTGCTTCAGACAAACTGATACAGGCTGTGCCGAAAGGATATGAAAGACAAGTCCGGTTTTACAGTGAAACTACGCTCATGCACGAAGAGGGTTGGCAGGACTTTTCTTCCGGACATATCAACGGGCCGGTTTACATTTCCATAGACAAGGATGTCTTGAATCCGGCTTCGGCAGCAACAAACTGGGATCAAGGTTCTCTCAGCTTATGGGAATTGGAGAAACTGCTGGCTGTTATTCTTCAGAAAGAACAGGTAGTGGGCATTGACATCTGTGGGGAATGCTCCACAACACTCAATCTTTTTGAAGAAAAACGGGAAACCATCATGGATAGCCGGGCAAACAAAGAATTGCTCAGACTTATCCGGTCATCCTCCGGCCTTCAATAGAATTAGTTTTTTCTTGTTATTATAATTTATCATATAAAAATAATTTAGCTTAATGAAAACAATTGTTCGAAGAATTGGGCTTGTTGCACACGATGCAATGAAAAAAGACATGATAGAGTGGGTTCTCTGGAACTCGGAACGTCTGATAGGACATAAATTCTATTGTACGGGTACAACCGGTACACTAATTAAAAAAGCCCTTGAAGAAAAACATCCTGAAATCAAATGGGATATCACAATCCTGAAATCTGGTCCTTTAGGAGGTGACCAGCAAATTGGTTCGCGGATCGTAGAAGGAGAAATAGACTATCTGTTCTTTTTTACAGATCCGATGACACTACAGCCGCACGATACGGATGTGAAAGCATTGACCAGACTGGCTGGAGTTGAAAATATTGTTTTCTGCTGTAACCGTTCGACTGCGGACCACATTATTACGAGTCCTTTATTCACTGACCCAACTTACGAACGTATTCATCCGGATTATACCAATTACACGCAGCGTTTTGAAAACAAGGGAATCATATCTGAAGCAGTGGAGCAAGTGAAAAAGCGGAGGAATAAAAGTGAGAATAACATTTCCAAATGAACTGTAATAAGTAGTAGCATATTTATAAGGCTATCTAAGAAACAAGTTGTTTACATCTTTCAGAACTGGTATCTACTGAATGGTAATCTGCTTCCACCAACCAGAAGGGTTGGTGGAAAGAAACCACTTATAAAATATTTCGCTTCCTTTATGCATCCCAGTCGAAAAAGGACAAGGGCATTGCGGGTGTACATCACTCCTTTCACCTTCTTGTTTAGTCCTTCCAGCAAAGTCTTGCTACCAGTTTTTTCTGGAACTACCTTGTGGAAAATTATGCGAAAATCGCCTTTCTGTGCCCGGATTCATCCGCAGGATCCCATGCCAAAGGGACATGGAACATGCCGGTAGCTTATCCCCCACGACTCCGGAGCATCAGGGGGTAGGGACGGTTTGGCGGCAGGTTGCCGTTAAACCGTACGATTTTCGTTTAACGAAAACACAACTTGCTGTCCGCAGGGGCGGACCATGTTTCTCCAATAATTATTGTGTATCAGACCATTGTGTGGCTATTTTCCTGTGGTTTGTGGGGCTTTTCCATCAGATATTTGCCGGCTGTTCTCCCCATTAAAGGATAGATATATCTCCATGACCATGTGACTTACGCCCCATAATTCGGGGATAAGGAGGCGAATATACGGAAAATCTGCCCTTTACATGCCCTATTGTCCATTAATGGATTGCTACTTCTACACTTCTGCAAATGGAGAATAACAGGTAACCGTATACGCCTTATTGTTTTTTCATCGTCTCCATTAATGGATTGATACTTCTACACATCTGTAAATGGAGAATAACAGGTAGCCGTATACGCCTTATTGTTTTTCTTCATCGTCTCCATTAATGGATTGATATTTATACACTTCTGCAAATGGAGATTTTGAGATATCTATATCCGGAAGGATGCGTGCTCCCTTCGCTCCCGGCTATCCCTATTTTGATATCCGGCTATATCGCAATTCTGTGATAGCATTATCCGGATAGCGTATCATACGGCTATATACAAATATGGCTACACTATAATTCATGGTTGTGATGGAGATGGCTTTTCCTATCAGGTAACAGACCATGATGCCACGAGGAAAAAAGCGACAGCCGCAGAGAAAAAACGGATGGCAGGAACCATTATGGAATCTGGTAAATAGAAAATCCGGTACATGCGAATTCAGGCGATCATCCCGGATGGTAACCTGTCAAAGAGGCTTTTGAGACATTTGAAATACCGATAATAAAAAAAACGAGATCAGGTATTTTGGCGGATGGCGGCAGGATTGCCGCCTCCGGCCCTTCCGAGTTTGTACGCGTCCTGCGTGAGGGCAGCTGGTTTGACAGCGGGTGCACCGACGGGGAGTACATGGTGAATTTCTCCGGGCGGTACAGGGAACTGCACGGGGTGACGGTGAGGACCGACACGCCGGAGCATTTCATGGACGACCTGAAAAAGTACGGTTACATCAAGGGCTGAACAGTCCGTTCCTTTATTTTTACACTCCCTGCCGGTTTGGGGTCGCTTCACTTCCGGTGGGGATTTTTCTTTTTTCATCGCCGTGACGCACCCGTCCTTCAGGTTTTCCAAAGGGGGTCGTGAAAACCGACCGGCTACGGAGTATTTTTCCTTCCCATATGACAAAAACCGACTATCCATGACTATTCCTGCCAGTGTGCCGGTCGCGCTTGCCTCTCATGGTTTCTTCCCTTATATTCGCACTGACATTTAAACAAGTTGAAATTATGGAAATATGCTACATCGAGGCCGGTGTCCTTGAGAGGATGCTGGCACGCGCCGAGAACCTGTCCGCACATGTGGACAGATTGTATGAGAGAAACCGCCGTAAGGAACCCCGGAGAGTGACTGGACGGCCCAGGATGTCTGCCTGCGCCTTGACATCTCGCCGCGTACCCTGCAGACCCTCCGCGATACCGGACGGCTGGCGTTCACCCGCCTCCAGCGCAAGTTCTATTACAAGCCCGAAGACGTGGAGAGGCTGATAACCTACGTCGGCATCAGACGCAAGGAGAAGGCTGTGAGAGAGGGAAGAAAGAACGGAAACCTTTAAAGAGCGGAAGAGATGGAAGGCATTATCGACAAGGAGAACGAACGTGTCCGCAGGTTCTTTGCCCTGCTGGACGACATGGAGAAAAAAGTGGAACGTCTTGCCCGTGACAACGTCCTCCCTTCAACGGGGAACGGTTCCTGACCGACAGGGAGCTTTCCGGGATGTTGAAGATCAGCCGCAGGTGCCTGCAGGATTACAGGGACCAAGGACGGATTCCCTATATCCAGCTTGGCGGGAAGATCCTGTACAGGCAGTCGGACATCGAGAGGCTG
>ENA-OQBV01001732-OQBV01001732.1-human-gut-metagenome-genome-assembly--contig:-NODE-1732-length-10291-cov-3.217336_pt1 | contig 10291 bp, 16 predicted proteins | sample MGYA00242750_ERZ504559 | MGnify/ENA primary metagenome ERZ504559 (study PRJEB26092, sample SAMD00036230) | human gut metagenome | host: Homo sapiens | study: EMG produced TPA metagenomics assembly of...
AATCAGACGCAACATGAAAATGAGGGGAACGCTGTCCTTTTTTTATTTTACTGATTGGTGTAAGACTCTGTGCCCAATCTGTGCAAGATACCGATGCTCCTTTACACCGGCTGGCTCTCAAGACCAACCTCCTCTATGACGCCCTCCTTATGCCTTCTTTGGAAGCGGAATACCGCATCAGCAGGCAGTGGTCGGTTAACCTGGAAGGGGATATGGCCTGGTGGAAGAACAACTCCCGGCACAAATATTACCAGCTGGCCACCGTAAGTCCTGAAGGACGCTATTGGTTCAAGACCCAAAAGCCGTGGCATGGCCACTATGTGGGATTGTTCGGCGGATTCTCCTGGTACGACCTGGAAAACGGGAAACGGGGTTACAAGGGAGAAGCGGTTACTGCGGGAATATCCTATGGCTACATGTTTCCCATCGGCAGAAACCTCTCACTGGAAGCCGGAGTCGGGGTGGGAATGATGTTTACCGAGTATGAGGAATACCTGCCCGACAAGGGCTGTTATGTATATGAGCAGACCAGACAGATGACTTATTTCGGCCCCTTGAAACTGAAATTTGCCTTGGTATGGCGGTTGTGGGACCTGAACAGGAAAGGAGGATGCCGATGAAACGGAGGAAGAAGATAGAGCTGGGATGCGCGGTCGCATTATGGGGACTGATGTGCACGGGCTGCCGAAAAGACCTCTGCTACAACCATGACGAGCACTCTCCTTCCGTCAGGGTGTTTACCGAATTTTCATGGGACCGTGAATGGGAGCGTCCCTATGGATATGAGTGGAAGCGCGACTGGCCTGCCGACTGGGACGTAACCTACGATGAGCTTCGCCCGGATCCGTCGCAAGGAGTCCGTGCACTGGTCTATTCTTCCGGAAAGGGATATACGGAAGACAATCATCCGGCCGGGGGAGGCAAGCTGACGTTGAAGGAAGGGGTGTCTTCTATCCTGTTCTACAACAATGATACCGAATTCATTCTTTTCAATGAACTCAACGCCGTAGCATCCGCTTCTGCCACCACCCGGACGGTTTACCGCAACAGCCTGGAGGATCTGCACCCGAACGAACGCACCATGAGGCAGCCGGACATGCTCTACGGGCACTTTGAACCGGACTATGTGGCGGAAAGGAAATTGGAGAAGGTCATCCTGCCCGTCACCATGAAACCGCTGGTATATACCTATCTCATCAGGTACCGCTTCACCCAAGGCCTGCAATATGTGGCTCTGGCACGCGGCGCAATAGCCGGCATGGCCGAAAATGTGTATCTCAAAGACGGGCACACCGGCGACCTGGCTTCCACCATTCTCTATGATGCCAGGGTAAAGCCCGATGGGGTGGAGGCCAGGGTGCTGACATTTGGGGTTCCCAATTATCCGGGTGACCATTATACCCGGGGAGACGGAACACCGGCTCACTTTGCCCTGAACCTGGAAGTCAGGTTGCGGAACGGCACTTTAAAAGCTTTTCTTTTGATGTCACGGAGCAACTGCTGAAACAACCGCGTGGCGGTGTCGTTCAGGTAGAGGGCCTGGAAATCACAGAGGAAGAAGGGGATTCCGGTGAAAACGGATTTGACGTGGATGGTGGATGACTGGGGAGACCGCATCGACATTCCCCTGGCCTATTTTTATGGATATACGCAAAATCATTTATATAAATCAAATAATCAATTATTCATTTAAGCTATTAAGGTATGAAAAAGAGAATGATTCTGTTAGGCATGGCTGTAGCTACTTTAGGCAAGCTGTACCAATGAAGAAGTGATGGAAATGGCAGAGAACCGGGCTATTGGCTTTACCACTTTCGTAACAACAATACAAGAACAGCGGATATACCAATGCTGACATCAGTGCATTTTGGGTGTTTGGTAATTATGCCGATAGACCCCAATACGGTAGATGTGATTCAATAATGTAAAAAGTGAACGGAACAGGAGCGGGTGAAGCTAACAGCAAGACATGGAGTTCTGAACAGACGGCTTATTGGCAAAAAGACAAATCTATCAATTTGCCGCTTATGCCAATGGTACAGCCAAACTGGAAACTGGGGTTGCTTTTGATCCGGCCGGCAAAACGCTGAAATTTACCGCATACTCAGCCGGAGAGAACGACCTGATAGCCGGATTGGATACTGATAAAAGCTGGAATGGAACAGGTGACCCTGACAAAGTATCTTTCTCGTTCAAGCACATGCTGTCAAAGATTACCTTTACTTTCAAGACCAAGGCGGCTGATACCTATATCATGAACGTCACCGGACTGAAAATTGCACAGGTTACAGCTTCATCTACCGTAACAAATCCTGCTGCTCCTGTCAAGACCGCAAACGGCAGCTTGGGCACAGACGATGCAACACCGGTATCATGGGAAACGACAACCAATACCTCAACCGGTGAATATACTTATGAAAACATCGATGACTATGCAGATGGAACAGCTGACGCTTTGGGTTACTTCTCAAAATCTACTACCGGTCAGTACGTAATTCCACAAGCTAACGAAAACCTGTATGCCACCTTTACCGTGAAGATGTCCTCTCAAGGAACGGATCAAAGCGGAAATCCTACTACAGTAGAGCTTGGAAGTAGAACCTTTACCGTCAGCTTGAAGTATGCATCCGGTGAGACCGCTGAACCCTGGAAGCCGGGAATGCACTACAACTACATTGCCGAAGTCAATCCGGACCATGTGACGGATGAAATGAAACCCATCGAATTTACTGTGCAAACTGTGGACGGCTGGCAGGATCCCAAGGACATAACAACTGAACCGAAAAAAGTTCAAGTTAATCCATAAATCCGCCAACATGCTTTTTCTTCTGTAATCGGAAGAAAGAAATGCTACAGGCTATAAGGAGTTGAATGTCTCCTTATAGCCACTCTAAATGATAAACATCCATAAGCAACCGAACGATGAATAGAAGTGTCTTCTTCTCCACTTTAATAGGGCTGGGGTGTATGTTCACCGCAGCTTGTACCTCCACCTCCGTAGTAGAGGAACCCATTGTGCCGGAAACGGAAGCTCCCGTTTCCTTCCGCAGTGCCGTGACCAGGGCGGTAGTGGATGCTGACAAAGAAAATCTACAGATTTATGGTGTGTGGGGGCGGATTTGATGGAAAGTACAATCTGTTTACGGGGAACCTGTCCAGACGGACGGCTCTTACAACGGAGTCCGCTATTGGGTCAATGGCAAAGTGCATAACTTCTATGCACTTCACCCGCATCCTCACCCGCATCCGGATAACGGGGGACTGCCTGCAGCCGGCGTAACTTGTGGTCAGGATGGCGATGGCACCTTTACCATCTCTTCCTTTAACGCTGCCCGGAACAGAGGAGAGAATGCCGTTGACCTTATGACGGCACAGTGCACCGGACTCAACTACACCACCGGAGAGACTCCGCCGCCGGTAGGTTTTACGTTCCGGCATGAGCTGGCCTGGGTGGAATTCGAAATCAAAGCCGCGCAAGCCGTTACAATAGATTTTATCCGATTGAGAGGTATCGTTTATCAGGGAGATATCTCCCTGACACCCGGCATCACTTCCTATGAGGCATCCTGGAGCAACCCCGTCCGTTCTGACGCTGACACCGGAGAACCGTTTGTGGAAGATACTGTCAATATTCCTCAGGATAAAACCAGTCAATCCATATTCCTGCTGGGCGGCAACCTCCTGCTGCCACCGCAAGACCTGACCGACCAGCAGGTTTTTACCATGAAGTGGACGTATACGGGAATGGAAGGGGAAACGCGGACCGTGAACGTAAAGATGCCGCTGGCGGGAGTCAGCAGCTGGGAGAAAGGAAAGCACTACGTGTATTCGGCTGTCATCCCGCCCACACCGGTTGACATCACATTCAGCGTATCGGTAAAGAAATGGAAAAAGACAACCGTTTCAGCCGACTTGTAACAAAACAGACCCGAAAAAATATGCCTATGATAAAGAGTTTACGACAGATGGTTTATGGATGTCTGTGCGGCTTGCTGGCAGCCTGCTCCGCATCGGAAGAAATCCGGCCCACGGAAGGGACAGAACGGGTAAATGTCACTTTCCGGCTTGCCCGGTTTGAAGAAGTTATACCGCAGAATGAGATGGAAGAATGGAACATCTATACCATCCGCGTCTATGCTTTCCGCGGGAATAAGGTGGAAGGTTATTATTATTATAATAATGATATAAAGACGCAGACCAGGCATGTACGGGGCACAGAACGAAGCGTATAAAACGATATATTGAATAAAACAACACATCGCTTTATAATACAATAGGTTACGGGGAAGGATAGAAGGAACTTCCGCAAAACGAAACGTTTACGCAGGTTTAATTTCTGTTTACGTGGAGGGCTGTTTTGGTTGCATCGGTTTGGCGATTGCTTTAAATGGGCTTACATGAAGTTTACATGGTGTGTAAGCAGGAGAGGAAGATAGCGGTTGTGGCCGCTTTTTTTATGCCTTGTTTTGGATTATATGTTTCTAAAATATTCCATATAATGATTATTTAGTATATTTGTACTATAAAATATAGTGATATGGCAAAGGTTGTACATGTGCATTTGACGCACGGAATAGACGGAACAAAGCGAAGAGATTGGTATTTTAGTAGTATTTCGGCTGTTTATACGGTTTTGACGGCGGAACAGGTGGGTGCGACCAAGAATTATTTGTTACATGCCGGTCTGTCCGGTAATGGTACAGTATGCACTAAAAGGGCTATAATCAAGCAATCTACGCTTATTTCAGGGAGTAGGAGGGGAGAGTAGGTGAATAGATTAGAATGGCATTAGAACGAAAGAAAATCACCATTCGGCAGTTATTCTTGTGGGGGAGACTTATGGTCTCCTTTTTTTGTGCTCTCAGATGGCGATTTCTACATTTGGTGTGACACTTGGAGTGGCAATTTTGGAGGTGGGGATAGTACTGGGGTTAGAAAGTGGGGTTAGTTTTTATAAGAACTGGGGTTAGTAAACATGGTTTTGAGAGGGGGTAGTTGGAAGTATGGTAAAATATGGTTTTTTGAATGATAGGTGTAAAATATGCCTTGATACACCCACCCTAAAAACCACCACCTATAAAAAGCATACATTATTATATAACGGATTATCAGTCCTTTTCAGGCGATTATATGGGGTGGATGGAGGGGGAATACCGAGAGAGGGGAGTCTGAAGGTATAATCGGGGGTATCCTCAGGGTAACGTTTCATGTTCTCCGGATGGTAAAAGTGCGCTCTACCCTACATTTGCATCTCCAGAAGTGTACGCATCCGATGCAGGTTTCCCTTTTTCAAGATTCATTTGGCGAATTTGTTCTTTGAGACGGCCGATTTCTTCCGCTTGTTGGGTTATGGTTTGTACGAATAAGTGTGCATCTGTGGTTTCCTGCTTCTCTTTCATTGTTATGAAAGCATCCCCTGTTCCCATGATGATCCAATCAATCGAAATATTAGGGTATGAATATTTCAGACTTCTGAGTAGCTCTATTGATAATTTCTTCCGACCACTTTTTATGTCGCTTATGCCAGCTTTATTTGTGCCAAGTATGCTTGCTGCTTGTACATAATCGGTTATTTGCCCTTGAGCTTTTAATTCGTCAAGTATTTGAATGAATCTGATATTTTCCTCCATAAAATGAGTTTGGTATGAAAAATTACGCTTAAATATTTTGTAGTATGAAAATCTCATACTATATTTGCATCGAGTTAAGAAATTAACGAGCGGCCAAAGATACAGAAAAGGGTCGAGAATAACGAATTTTAGCACTTAAAGAAAATGAACGAAGAAATCAAAGAATGGCAGACACAAAGCGTGAAGCACAAAGTAGCTTACGTGTTGATGATGGACGGTATCAGTTTCAGATACACTGAAGAGACCGGGATTGTGTTTTCCGCACCTGATTTTTATGTAAAGAATCTTATTCGGCGCTTGATGAGCTGCTACGGCGTGAGTTTGAAACCGATTATAAACGAATTTAAATAAGTGAGATTATGGAAAATAAGAAAATGGATTGCTGGGATTTTGTATTCAGTTTTGTGAAGAACCATATAGACGCTTTGGTACAACAAGCTGACAAGTACACCAAAGAGATGAACGAGGACTATGAACACTTCTTTTGCTGGTATGCTGAAGAGATGTACAAAACACAACGAGAGCTTGCTTGTTACCGCGCTTTGAAAACGGTTTTATCCGTTGGCAGTCATGAGGAAGCAAAGTTGTTTATAGAAAACAAGATAAGCAGTTTGACTGACAGTCTTCTTTCCGGAAGCATTCGCAGGAACAGTACCAGTGCAGCTTCAAATCTGGCGCATACATTAGAACTGGAGATGAAGCAGTCTGTACGTGAGAAGTTTATAATGCTTCTTGAAGTTATAGAGAAAGGTGAAAGTGTTGAAGGATAACGGAAAACCGAGCGTGACAACCCGGAAGGCGTCAAGAGACGGGTGGCGGTGTGGAAAGACACACGGGAGTGTATGGTTCTTGCGCCAGGGTTCGATTCCCTGGACTCCCTCAGATATAGACACTAAAATGAGTGACTTATGAAAAGAACAATCAATTCCACGGAGAAGGGTAAAGATGTCGGTATTTCTCCGGCAGAAGAAACACCCATACCGGGCTTCCCAACTGACTATGAGCAAAGAGTCCGCGAACGGCTTTCTCGAACACCTTTTGCGTCATTAGTGAATGCTTTGAGAAGTGGAACCAGACAAGATCAGCTGTCGTGTATGCTCCAAGTCGAGCGCCGGCTTCTGCAATATCGTCAGGTAGCGTTATGTTGTCGATACACACGCAGTCAATTTCTTGAAGAGATGCAATCGCTGTCAGGGCTGTTTGGATTAGAGGTCTGCTCTTCGCTGATGAGAGAGTATCAGCGTAAGATACCAAGAAAGGCAGTGATGTCGGATTTTGAGGCATAAGTCGGTTATTTTTTTAAACGCAACAAATATAACGAATTAGGATATTAAAATCAAGTGAGATATGAAGAAGTATATTCATGTAACAAGTGAGGATCGCCAGTTTTTGGCCAAGGCTTTCAACGTAAGCAGCGTGACGGTTTGGAAAGCCCTGCGTTTTGAACAGGATACGGATACCATCCGTAGGATCCAGAAGGCCGCCCGTGAGCGTGGTGGTATTGTAATGGCGGTGGCTCCGGTTATGGAGACACTACACGACCATGATAACGTGATACGCCAATATTTTCCGAACGGCGCATTGTTAGAGATCAGTAAAAACGACAGCACGGGTGTGGTGACTTATAAAGGGGAAGAGGTGAGACATTATGATAATGTGACATTTTCCAATATAGACAGCATCCAAAATTTTGCGGCCGCATTGAAATAAGGAGGTGTGAGTATGGAATTTTTCGATAACAAACTTTGCATATCGTTTCGTGAACTTGTTGATGGCGGAATAATGACTGTTCCGAATTACAAGTATATGGCATCCAGTGGCCGGATAAAGGTAGCACGTCGTGGTGGTGGAGCGAAAGGAAATGGAGCTTTGATTGTTATTGATAGTCTGCCTACCTCTTACAAAGAAAAAGTCGAGGAGAAATATCCTGGTGGCAATGCCGTGCTTTTGCGTGGCTGGATAATATCGAATTACGAGCTTGATCAGGCTGCCGTCGCTTTCTTTATGGATTGGGCTGCCCGGCAGTCCAGCGATAAGGCTTCTGACGAGCTTGCCAGAAAGTATGCGATAAATGCTTCAGTACTGAATACTTGTATCAAGTTGTACAATCGTAGTCGTGATTATCGAAAGTTAATGGGAGAGAAGTATGATTGGAGCATGATGGCTACTACCATTGAGACGCTGCGCGAAGAGTTCGGGCATGATCTGCCGGCGAGTACCTTGCGTTTCCGAAAGAAGGTGAACGAGTACAAGCAGTACGGTTATGAGTGCCTTATCAGTGGAAAGTTCGGTAACCAGTGCGCGAGGAAAGTGGATTACAAGACCGAGCGTCTCGTGCTGAGCATCACGGTGCTGCCGAACCAGCCTTATGGCAGTGACGTACACGAGATGTATATCTCCTTTGTGTGTGGTGAGTTGGAGGTATGGGGATTTTGGAAACCGGGGAAATATTCAACCATAACGATTTTACGGATAAGAACGGTGATCCGAAAGAACTGAGCGAAAGTACCATTCGCAACATCTTGAACAAGCCGGCCAACCAGGTACTCATAGAGAAAAAGCGTCGTGGGTGGTCGGAATTCTACCACGAGCAATGCCACACATGCACCGCCACAGTGGAGAGTTCTCCTTGTCCCAGATTACGATGGATGACGTGGATCTTCCGCGTCGCATGAAGGGTGGTGAATACGTACATGCTTATTATGCCTACGATATGGTGAGCCAGTGCCGTGTGGGGCTTGCTTACGGCCGTGATAAAGACGAAGCCCTTGTGGTTGCCTGTTTCCGGGATATGTTCCGCCTGATTGAGCGTAACGGGTGGGGGATGCCTGCCGGTATCGAGGTGGAGCAGCATTTGATGAGCAAGTACAAGGAGGGCTTCCTGAAAGCCGGTGAGGTGTTCAAGTTTGTGCGCTTTTGTGCACCGTTGAACTCTCAGGACAAATATGCCGAACCGTTGAACGGCGCATTCAAGACAACTATCGCCCATAAGAACCATGAAGGGGTGGGTCGTTGGTACGGTAAAGGGGCACGGCGTGTGGATCAGAAGAAAATCAGCGACAGTGGGAACCATACTTACGAGGATCGGAAATATTATACGTTTGAGGAACTTGTGGCCGATGACCGCCGGGACTGTGCGGAGTGGAACAACACGCTGCACCCCAACCAGAAGAAATATCCGGGTATGACCCGCTGGGATGTGCTTGTGGCGAGGATCAACCCGACTCTGCGCCCGCTTGACAAACTGACCCTGAGCCGTTATATCGGCGAGAGGGTGGAAACAAGCGTAAGACGGAACAGTACGGTACGTGTGGCGTACGCTGACTGGTGGCTGAGTGGTCCGGAGGTTCTTGAGAAGTTGGAGCCTAATAACCGCAAGGTGACGGCTTTCTATTTGCCGGATGAGGAAGGCAAACCGACCGATGTGTTCCTGTATCAGAATGACCGCTATATCGACAAGGTGCGCCCGGTTGTGACTTATAGCCGTGTAATGGCGGAACAGACCGAAGAAGATAAGGCAGCTTATACGGAACAGGCAAAGATAATGAGTCACTTTGACAAATGGGTACGTGATAACGCTATCGGTCAGGTAGGTGTGGCACCGGTCCAACGTGAGGAAGAAGATGAGGAAACGGAAAGCCTTGTATTACCTACGGCACCTGTTCCTGAAGAACCCGATGAAGCTTACGAATGGCAGCCGACCAATATGGCGGCAATGGCTATTGGAGATATGTAAGAATACGATTAGAATAACATTATAACAGCGTTTGAATTATGATTACAGAAGCGCAAAAACAGAAGATTTTAGCAGCGATAGCCGCCAACCGTGCGAACTATCCGAGTGACGCGAAACATGCCGCCTCCCTTGGCATCAGCACATCGGTGTACAGTGCCATTAAGAACGGACAGACGGATAAAGCCCTTAGTGATGCCAACTGGATAAGTATAGCCCGTCGTTTGGGCTGTGGGCCTCCGTGCCGATATGGAGTGGAAGGTTGCCAAGACCGCCACGTTCGAGTATATAACCGCCCAGCTGGAGTTCTCCCAGCAGTCGAGCCTGTCGGCTATCCTATGCGACATTCCAAACATCGGAAAGACTTTACCGCAAGGTATTATGTGCAGAACCACAAGAATGCCGTGTATATCGACTGCTCGCAGGTGAGACCAAGCTGAAGCTGGTGCGTAAGATAGCTGCGGAGTTCGGAGTGGATGCCAAAGGTAAATATAGCGATGTATACGAGGATTTGACTTATTACCTCCGTTCCATTGAGAATCCGCTTATTATTTTGGACGAGGCCGGGGATTTGCAGTATGAGGCGTTCCTTGAGCTGAAAGGCTTTGTGGAATGCCACCGAACGCAGTTGTGCCTGGTATATGATGGGTGCGGATGGTTTGAAAGAAAAGATCAACCGTTCGATAGAATGTAAGAAAGTGGGCTATACCGAGATGTTGAGCCGTTATGGAGACCGTTACAGCAAGGTGACACCCGATGACGGCAAGGAGCGTGAGGCGTTTTTGAATGCCAAGCTCGGACGGTGGCTAAAGTAAATGCCCCGGCAGGTGCGGATATAGCGCAGATTGTACGCAAGACACGTGGAGTCTGAGGCGAGTATATACCGAGATAGAGAAACTTAAAATGGCATAGGAAATGGTTAAGATAG
>ENA-OQBV01001733-OQBV01001733.1-human-gut-metagenome-genome-assembly--contig:-NODE-1733-length-10287-cov-3.713091_pt1 | contig 10287 bp, 6 predicted proteins | sample MGYA00242750_ERZ504559 | MGnify/ENA primary metagenome ERZ504559 (study PRJEB26092, sample SAMD00036230) | human gut metagenome | host: Homo sapiens | study: EMG produced TPA metagenomics assembly of...
GCTTGAACGATTTATTTGCGTGTCTGGGATTGAGCCAAACACGCAATTAATTGACAAACTTTTCAAAGAACTCATTTTATTTACCGCCAAAGCCGCTTAGGCTTGGCGAATTTTTAACGAACTATTGTAAATATACCTCGCAGAGAAATTGTACAACGAATTGCATAAATACTATACAAGGCTTTCTGGTATACGGGCTATTTTTGTGAACAACACTCAAAATTGTATCTTATGCATATCCTGAAAACTTCAATTTTAAGCGGTTTACTGCTGACAGCCGCTGCATGTATATCCTGCCAGACATCAGAACCGTGTTCATGGAAGGAGATGGAAAAGGTGTACAACCAGATTTCTCCTCCAACTTTTCCCGACAAGACGTATGTGATAACCGATTATTACAACGGAAAAGATTCACTATATACCGATGCGATTAATCGGGCCATCGAAGCCTGCTCTTCACAAGGAGGAGGAACCGTACTCGTTCCCGACGGCGAGTTTCTCACGGCTCCTATCCGCCTGAAATCGAACGTCAACCTTCACCTGTCGAACAGTACCATTCTGAAATTTACAACCGACTACAATCTGTTCGAAACCGTACTTACACGTATAGAAGGCATCGACTGCCATAACATATCTCCGCTGATTTATGCATACGGAGAAAACAATATTGCCATTACCGGAAAGGGGAAGCTAGACGGACAGGCTAGTACAGACAACTGGTTTGCAGAACAGCGCATCCGTGGCATTAAGTCAGAAAACGGAGAAACGGTCAACGAAAAGACCTTGCTATACCAGATGAAAGAAGATTCTATCCCCGTAAAAGAACGCATCTTTGAAAAAGCGAACGGTATCCGCCCGCAGTTCATCAATTTATATAAATGCAAGAACATTCTGCTGGAAGGATTCACCATCAACCGTTCTCCGTTCTGGCTTATCCATCCACTGCTGTCGGAAAACGTAACCATAAAAGGTGTGAAAATGCAAAGCCACGGTCCGAACAATGACGGATGCGATCCGGAATCGTGCGAAAACGTGCTGATAGAAGACTGCGACTTTGACACGGGCGACGACTGCATAGCCATAAAATCGGGACGCGATGAAGACGGACGTTACTGGAACATTCCCTGCAAAAAACATCATCGTACGTGAATGTCGCATGAAGGACGGACATGCAGGAGTAGCCATAGGAAGCGAAATAACCGGAGGATGCCATAATGTATGGGTAGAGAACTGCCAGATGGACAGCCCCGAACTGGACCGTATTATCCGTATCAAGTCCAACCCCTATGCGTGGTGGAAACGTAGAAAACGTCTTTGTACGGAATATCACCGTAGGCGAATGTAAACAATCTATTCTGGGTATAGAGCAAAAATACTGGCATGTAGACGAAGGTCCGTATCTGCCTCTCTTCGAGAATATCCACCTGGAAAATATTACCAGCAAGAAAAGCCAGTATGTGCTTCATCTTGACGGATTTGACGATAAATCTCAGATACGCAACATCTACCTGAAAGACTGCTCATTCGAAGGAGTAGAAAAGCCGGAAATCAACAAAGTAACAGGAGCTGAAAATATCCGTTTCGAAAATGTAACTGTAAACGGAGAACCATTCCACGAAATGTAATTATTTCGTGGAATGATTTTCCTTATATTCCGTAGGCGTACATCCCATTGCAGCCTTGAATACACGACTGAAATACTGGGGAGAAGAAAATCCACACATATAGGCAACTTCCGATACCGTATATTCTCCCGACTCCAGTAGCTGCACCGAACGTTTCACACGCATATCTTTCACAAAGTCAATCGGTGAAACACTCAGAATCGATTTTATCTTCCGATAGAACATCGAACGTCCCATTCCCATCGAGTCGGCAAGATCCTCTATCTTAAAGTCCGGATTATTCAGGTTATCTTCTACACTCTGTATGATATTCTTGATAAACTCTTCATCAAAATGAGTGATTTGCGGAAGTGAAGGCGACAGATCCTCCAGCCGGTGTTCCTGCTTTTCTTCAGTTGCCGTTACGGTCACCTCGTCCAGACTACGCCCTGCCAGCAGGAAGTCTTTCAGGTGAGTGCGCTGCAACAATACCGATTTCAGACGTGCACGTAAATAAGCAGAACTGAACGGCTTCGTAATATATCCGTCGGCACCATACTCCAGTCCCTTTATACGATCGTCCAGCGAAGCCTTTGCCGACAAGATAATAACAGGAATATGGCAGACATTATGATTTGTCTTGACAGCATTCAGCAGTTCAATACCATCCATTTCAGGCATCATGACATCACTAACCACTACATCGGGCATTTCTGCCAGAACTTTTTCCAGTCCGATTCGTCCGTTCGGAGCCTCCAGTACACGATATTCTTTCTGAAGGATATGAACAATGAAGTGACGCAGCTCATCATTATCTTCTACAACCAATATCGTTATATCCTTCTGATCTTCCAGTTCTTCGGGCATCTGAACTTCGGAAGAAACATCCCGGCTGCCGTCATCCAATATAAACTCTACATTCTGGTCATTGCGATAAGCCTCAGCCCTCAAAGGCAATGAAACAGTAAAAGTACTTCCTTGTCCCAACGCCGTATCAACTTCAATCTTGCCGTGCATCATCTCTACCAGATTGTGTACCAGCGAAAGTCCTATTCCTGTAGAAACCGCCGAGCGTTCGCTTCCAAGTGTTTCAAAACGGTCGAACAGCTTGCTCAGCTTTCCGATATCGATGCCTTTTCCCTCATCTTTTACCCGGATCAGTACATTATCCGCCTGCATCTCGACGATAAGCGAAATAGATTTTCCCTTGGGAGTATATTTGAAAGCATTCGAAAGCAGATTGAACACCACCTTCTCTACCTTATCTACATCTGTATAAATCTTGATTTCTTCCTGAGGTGCGACAAAACGGAAATCTATCTCCGACTGATGTGCCATGCCTACGAAATCGGAGTATGCCTTGTGGGCCAAAGATGCGATGTCGACCAGCTCTATATAAAGCTTCATCTTATTGTTCTGGATCTTACGGAAGTCGAGCAGCTGATTGATGAGCTGAAGCATACGTTCTGTATTACGCTTGGCCACCTGCATGTTCTCCTGTCCTTCGGGTGAAAGCTTTTCCTGTTCAAGTACTTCTTCAATCGGACCTTCGATAAGCGTAAGCGGAGTACGGAGTTCGTGCGATATATCAGTAAAGAAACGGAGTTTCATATTTGTAAGCTGTTTCTCGAAACCGATTTTTTTTACGCAACCCCCATATATACACTACAATACCCGAAACCAGGGCCAAAGCCAGCAGAAACAAGATAATGTACAAGACCCATGCCCAACCTGTTTCCCAGAAAGTAGGTTTCACATGAATATGCAATACCTTGATATTATCCGACCATACTCCGTCGCTGTTGTTCGATTTCACTTCCAGATCAAAATCTCCTGCCGACAGATTTACAAGGCTTACCGAACGGTTCTTTCCGATATACGTCCATTCATCACTCAAATTCTTTATCCGATAAGCATATTCCAGATAAGCAGGCTTGGTAAAATCGAGTGCAGCAAACGAAACCGTAATGTTACGTTCATCGGGTTCCAGTGTCAGCGTATCGTTTACCAGTGAGTTTCTGACTGAGATTCCTCCTCGTTTCTGAATGTTGAAACTTGTAAAGGCTATGTTTGGTGCATAAGCAGTCTTTTTCAACTGTTCCAGATCGATGCGTAACGCTCCTTCATTGCAGCCTACATACATGTTACCCGAACGGTCTACCACCGGAGGTACTTCGGAAAGAATTAAATTGGAGTTGACATTAAAGTGGTCATACACTTCGAAATCAGGCTTTTCCGGAGAGAACTTACAGATAATATTCTCGAACATAATCCACAGTCTGCGTTTGTTATCCTCTACCATGGCAAAGGCTATGTCCGAAGGCAGACCGTTTTTCTTATTGTAATGGAAAAAGTCAATCTTGTCGGACAACAGTCCTCCCAGTTCCACCTGACTGATTCCTCCACAGAAGGTAGTAATGTATACTTCTCCGTCGGAAGTTTCCAGTATATGCATCACATCGTTATCACTCAAACTGTTCTCACGGTTCGGTTCACAGTAATTCAAGTAAAAATGAATATCCTCAGGATTGTCAAACTGCGAGGAGAATGAAATCAATCCGTCGGTCGTACCCACAAGTATCACATCATTCGACAACGGACAGACGCTGCGCACACGCATACATTTTCCGGAGGGATAATTTTTTTCAGCTTGTTGGTAACATTTATAAAGTGCAGATTCTCCGGCTCACCTACGGCAAGATTCAAGCCACCCTCATATGTTCCTACCCAGATATGCCCGAAACGGTCTTGTGCTATAGAATAAACCGAATTACAGTTTATCCCGTCCGGATTGTTTTCCTCAATCTGATAGTGTTTAAAGACATACCCTTCTCCACGAGGTTTGCCTACAAACAACCCGTTACCGCGGCTTCCTATCCAGAAATTTCCACGGCTATCTTCAAAGAAAGAATAAATGTTAGCTCCAAACACCACCGAACCGTCTTTTACGATTCTGCCGTCAGGACTCAGGTTTCCGCAATATCCGAAATCTTTATCGTACACCTTCACCATTCCGTCCTTCGATGCCACCCAGATTCTTCCGCGCGAATCGATGTACAAGCCCCTGACCAATGCACTGGACGTGTTGAGATACTCAAAATTTGTATTCAGAAAAGCAATACGGTCAATTCCACCTTCCTGAGCCATCCATACATTTTTATGATTGTCTATGTAATAAACCCGGTTGATACCTTCGTACATCGTTTTGGTAGCATCGTTCAACATATAGCTCTGTTGAAACACATGCTTTTTAGGATTGTAATACGAGAAAAAGCCATTATTAGAATACGCCCATATATGACCATACTCATCTTCATGGATAAAACAGGCTTCATCTTCACTTGCCTGTCGGCGGGGATAGTCCAGAAACTCAGCTTGCCGGCACTTCGGATCCAACCTGACTATATGCTTGAACTTGTTTTGCACCCATATATTCTTTTTCGAATCCTGAAAAATATAAACCGGCTGAAAATCCTCCTGAGTTTCGTCGAGTAACAATGAAACCGACTTTCCGTCTGCCGGATTATAAACCGCAAAGCTTCTCTTCATCAATATACCCAGCAATCCGTCGGAAAGAGGAAAAATCTGCCGGATATTTTCTGCCGGACGAGATAGACGTACGTCAGACAGTCCCTTTTCCGGAAGGTATTCCATCAGCTTGTTTCTACTATCTGCCACGAAAAATCGCTTGCCGACACTAGCGGTATATCGATAAGCATCATTTCCTTTCAGTGCGTTATTGCCATATACAAAATATCCTTTGTCTGTCAGCACCCACTCATTGCCCTGCATATCGAGTGAGACTGTGAACACATATCGTTTGCGTTCCGCATCCGAATGGGTAGGCAAGTATACCAGCCCTCCCTTGTCTTTATACCTGAAACAATCGATACGCCACAAATCACCATTCGTACCTACAATCCACACCATTCCGTTTGGAAGGGTGATAATTTTCGAGGCAGCCGTACACAACTTTACCTCCGGATGATAGACAAATACATCCTCAAAACACTCCCGGCGTATATCGAACAGATACACCCTTCTGTCGTAACTCTGGCACACCAGCATCTGATTACCTCCGAGTTGCAGATTCACCAGACGGTTATACTGAAGCTTGACCTTGTCTGTAGGATATGTCTTATAGTTTTTAAAGGAATAGCCATCAAACTTTTCCAGTCCGTTCCAGGTAGCCATCCAGATGTAACCCTCATTGTCCTGCAAGACTCCCTGCACCGTATTCTGCGACATACCGTCCTTCACCGAATAGTGCTTCACATTGACAAGTCCTTGCGCTGCCATGTAACACAGGCTGCACACAGCATATATCACCGTTAGAAATAAACTTTTCCCCATACAAATTCATATCGTTTTAGATACGGCAAAGATATAAGAAAGTTTATAACTAAAAAAAATCCTGAAAAACAAATTTTCCCATTGCATCACGAAAGCTTTCTTCCGGACAAGTCCGGCAAAATATCAAGATAATGTATGGAAAACTACCCGACGTTTTTTTAAAACTTCATATAAAAACTTGCTGTATTTTCCTGACGTATGATATACTACCTGCCTAAACCTTACCGAAAACCTCGGCAAAGCTATTAAAAAGTGTGAAGTAAACGAGAAAATATCTGCAATCGGCATTTTTCGATGTAACGCACGAAAGGGGGATTGCATTTTTTTATACCTTTGCTTCAGGTAAGTATGAATAATAATAAAAACAAGCATATCTACACAATGAAAAAACTGATTGCATTATTCTGCCTGCTGGCTTTCGTTATCGGAGCACAGGCACAGCGTAAGGTCAGCCTGCAAGATGTGGCACAAGGAACCTACCGTGCACAAAGCATCTACGGCATCAAACCAATGCTGGACGGAGAACATTACACGCAGATGAGTTCTGACAAAAAACGTATCGTGAAATACTCGTTCAAAACAGGCAAGGAAGTAGAAGCGATATTCGATGTTACTACGGCAAGAGATTGCCCCGTGAAGTCGTTCGACGATTATATCATGTCGCCCGACGAAAAGCTGATTCTGATTCAGACAGACACGAAACCCATCTACCGTCATTCGTTCACTGCCGAGTATTACATATACAACGTGAAAAACAACAAGATGGAATCGCTTTCTAAAAACGGTCCTCAGCAAGTTCCACTGTTTTCACCCGACGGCTTCCAGGTTGCTTTCGTACGCAACAACAATATTTTCCTTGTGAAGCTGCTTTTCGGCAACAGCGAATCGCAGGTTACAAAGGACGGTGAATACAACAAGGTACTGAACGGTATCCCCGACTGGGTATATGAAGAAGAGTTCTCTTTCAACCGCGCTTTCGACTTCAGTGCCGACAGCAAAATGATTGCCTATATCCGTTTCGACGAGAGTCAGGTTCCCATGTTCAGCTTCCCGTGGTACAAAGGTATGGCCCCCGAAAAGAGCCAGTATGCCACTTATCCGGGAGCTTACGAATACAAATACCCAAAAGCCGGCGAAATGAATTCGAAAGTCAGTGTGCACGCATACGATATCAAGAGCCACGTTACACGTAAAATGGATTTGCCGCTCGACGAAGACGGATACATTCCACGTATCAAGTTTACTTCCGATCCTGAAAAACTTGCCATCATGACACTGAACCGCCACCAGAACCGGTTCGACATCTATATGGCCAATCCGAGAAGCGCACTGTGCAAGCTTACTATACGCGACGAAGCCGAACAGTACATCAAGGAACAGGCTTATTCTGACATTGTTTTCTATCCGGAAAATATCGTAATGATGAGTGAACGCGACGGATACAATCACTTGTACTTGTATACTATCGGAGGAAACCTGATCAAACAAGTTACCAAAGGTAAGTTCGAAGTGAAGGATTTCCTGGGATGGGATAAGCCAACCAATACGTTCTACTATACCAGCAACGAGGAAAGTCCGTTGCGTACGGCTGTCTACAAGACCGATGCCAAAGAAAAGACTATCAAACTTTCTACTCGCACCGGAACCAACTCGGCCATATTCAGTACCAACCTGTCGTATTATATCAATAACTTCTCTAATATCGACACTCCTACACTGATAACGATAAACAATAACAAGGGTAAGGAGCTGACTACACTATTGGACAACTCGAAACTGAAATCGGAAGTTGCTACACTGAACATGCCGAAAAAAGAGTTTTTCAGTTTCCGTACAACCGAAGGTGTAGAGTTGAACGGCTGGATGATGAAACCTGCCAACTTCGATCCAAGCAAGAAATATCCGGTCATCATGCACCAGTACAGCGGACCGGGTTCGCAGCAGGTACTCGACAGATGGGGCATCGGAAGCTTCAGTGATGGAGGCATGTTCGAAGCTTACATGTGCGACAAAGGTTTTGTCATGGTATGTGTCGACGGACGTGGTACAGGCGGACGCGGTGTGGACTTTGAAAAATGTACATACTGCTTCCTGGGAGTAAAAGAATCGCACGACCAGGTAGAAGCTGCCAAACATCTGTCCTCACTGCCTTACATCGACGGAAACCGCATCGGTATCTGGGGATGGAGCTTCGGAGGTTACAATACACTGATGTCGATGAGTGAAGGTACACCTGTATTCAAGGCTGGTGTGGCGATTGCAGCTCCAAGCGACTGGCGCTTCTACGATACAGTATATACTGAACGCTTCATGCGTACACCGAAGGAAAACGGCGACGGTTACAATGCCGGTTCGGCTATCCTCCGTGCTCCGAAACTGCATGGCGACCTGCTTCTGATACACGGAACAGCCGACGACAACGTGCACTACCAGAACTGCGCCGAATACAGTGAAGCACTGGTACAGGCAGGCATACAGTTCGACATGCAGGTATATACCAACCGCAATCACAGCATCTTCGGCGGCAACACACGCAATCATCTGATGAACCGTGTAGCCAACTTCTTTATCGAAAAGCTGAAATAAACATCATAATCATACATTGAGAGTCATGAGGAATTAAAAATTCTACTGCCGATACAAGGCGGCGGTTTTTAATTCCTCATTTCTCATTCTTAGACCAATATACTATGGAACACGTAAAAAAGCCTGAATGGCTGAAAATAACTATCGGAACCAATGCACGCTATACCGATACAAAACGCATTGTCGATACGCATAAACTGCATACGATATGCAGCAGCGGCCGTTGTCCGAATCTGGGCGAATGCTGGGGAAAAGGAACGGCTACTTTCATGATAGGTGGTGCTATCTGTACCCGCTCATGCAAATTCTGTAACACCCTCAGCGGGAAACCGCTTCCGCTCGACACTCAGGAGCCTGAACGGGTAGCCGAATCGGTCCGTCTGATGAAACTGGATCATGCCGTTGTCACCTCGGTAGACCGCGACGATCTGCCTGATCTGGGAGCAGCTCACTGGGCTGCCACAATCAAAGCGATAAAAGAAGTCAATCCGAATACAACACTGGAAACACTCATCCCCGACTTTCAAGGCAGGGAAGAACTGATCCGCATGGTAACCGACGCCCGTCCCGATATTATTTCACACAACATGGAAACCGTACGCCGCATCAGCCCGCTGGTAAGAAGCGTGGCAACCTACGACCGAAGTCTGGAGGTTATCCGCCAGATAGCCGAGAGTGGAATAACGACCAAGTCGGGCATCATGGTAGGACTGGGAGAAACTCCTGAAGAAGTAGAACAGACCATGGACGACCTGCTGGCAAACGGCTGCCGCATTCTCACCATTGGACAATATCTCCAGCCGAGCCGGAAACATTATCCCGTTCACGAGTATGTCACACCCGAACAATTTGCCCGCTACAAGGAAACCGGAGAAAAGAAAGGATTTGCCACAGTAGAAAGCGGTCCGCTGGTACGTTCTTCCTATCATGCCGAAAAACACATCCGCTATAAGTGAACAATTCGGAAAAGAACCTTGTTACACCTATAAAAAAGACCACGGCAGATGATGAAACTTATATTAAAATACAGAAACAAGATAGTATCGCTCGGACTGTTGCCTATCATAGCAACACTGATATGTTTGCATTTTTTCCAAAATACAATAGTGCTGGGAATAGGTTTTATAGTCTGCCTCGGTCTGCTGTTATACGGCATTGTACGCCTGAAGGATCTGAATTTTTTCCTTCTGCTAGGTAGTATAGGCATAGGTTCCTGCTTCGTACTTCGCCTGTTTACAGGCTACAAATTTATTCCATACGGAAGCATTACTCCCATACTGGAGCTGTTGCTGCTCATTGTGGCATTCATCCATATCACAGCTCCCGAAATCTACAAGGAACTGCAAGAACGGCTGCATCTGAGAAACTGTTTTTCTTTTGTTCTGGAAGCAAAAACCATCGTAATACTTTCATCACTGCATCTTACTATCCTGCTTTTTGTAGACCATATCGAACATCTGTTTTCGGAAGACGGTTCTTTCTTCCTGATGTACGGCATACCGGTTATTATCTATGTGCTGTGCCTGGTCATCAATGTAGTAGGAATCCATCTCGCACTTCAGGAAAACTTCCGTTATAGTCTGGTGCGCATTGCAGTAGTACACGACGGAAAAATCTACCCTTAATTCCGCAACACTTTGATTTAACTTTATTTATAAGTTCCTGAGCAACAAAAAGTTGCTCAGGATTTTGCCATGTCAGATTTTTCACTTATCTTAGTGTTGCAAATCAAAACAAGCGTAAA
>ENA-OQBV01001734-OQBV01001734.1-human-gut-metagenome-genome-assembly--contig:-NODE-1734-length-10286-cov-1.759130_pt1 | contig 10286 bp, 15 predicted proteins | sample MGYA00242750_ERZ504559 | MGnify/ENA primary metagenome ERZ504559 (study PRJEB26092, sample SAMD00036230) | human gut metagenome | host: Homo sapiens | study: EMG produced TPA metagenomics assembly of...
GTTTAACCTGGCAAGATCAGTGCTGGTGTGAGGTTGAGCATGGGTATTGAAAATGATGTCGGCCTGGCTGTTGCTGTTCTTAGGGGCCAATGCAGCTGCTTTCGGTTTGGTCATGCCTCTGGAACGACTAAAACGGAAGCAAAATTCCAGAAACAAAACACCGAAGAGAAAGCCGCTGCCACTGAAGCAGTTGCAGAACGCCGGGTAGACGTTACGAAAGAGGCCAGCAATGTACAGCAGACTGTTAACCATATGCCTGATGACGATGTTGATCGCGAGCTGCGTGACACGTGGAAGCGTCCCGGTGGTGGTTGATACCGCCTGTGACTGGGTAAAGCCAATCTACCTCACTGATCACGATATCGATGTTATGGACCGTCAGACGAAGAAAGACATCCTGACCCATAACAAAGCGTGGCAGGCGAACTGCCAGAAACCAATAGAAGTGAGGTCCAAATGATCGCAGCCATCGGCACAATTCTGGTCTGGTTGATAATTGGCATTGCTGGTATTGGTGCTATTTTCTGTGCCTTCATTGGCTTGCTGTTTCTCATCAACTGGCCTAAATAAATTCCCCGCCTTAAACCGAGTGGCAACCGGCGCAGGCCCAGCGAACAGGGTAACCAATAGCCTCGCAATAGCGGGGCTTTTTTCACATCTGAGGATTACCAATGACCGTACGTGCTAAATTTTTTCTGCCAATCAATTCAGAGGCAGAAGATGATTCATATCGAACCATCCACATGAGCCCAATTACTGCTGACACCGAAGAAAACAAGGCGTGGTCAAAGTACACGCCTGACGGCCAGTTGACGATGCATGTGTCCAACCCGGCAGCATTCGACCAGTTCGAGCAGGGGAAGGAATACTACATCGACATTCAACCAGCTCAGTAAGCATTACAAAGCTCATCCGCTGGTGGGCTTGATAATGGGAAAACAGTGATGCCTATAAATTTTGGTAATTAGAAAAAACCTCAGATAAGTGCTAAAAATTTTCCCAGTAAACAACGATGAGATGAAGAATGAAAATCCTGGGATTTGATGAGCACAGAACAAAACGTGGGAGTGGTGCATTAAAGTTCTTTGAGCTGGAGCGTGTACCAAGCAGTGACTGGGTAAAGATATTCGAAAGCCTGTTCACAGAAAGTGGTGATGAGGCGTGGGTTGAGGGGTATTGCATAGTGACGAACTGCCCAAGCAGTGACATAGCTGAAAGGCTGGTGCAGTTACAATCAAAATGCGAAGAAGCAGAAACCATATTCAGAACTCAGTGCCCAACCCTCTGAACACTAATCGCCGCCTTCGGGCGGTTTTTTATTGTCACAAACAACGCATATCCACTCCAAGGGATGAAGAACTAATTATCTCTTTGAGAGGGTAAAAGCAACAGCCAGCACCCGCTGGAGGGATTGATAATGATGGCTTCGTGATCCCTATGGTTTTTAGGGTATGGAAATAGGCATAAATAGGCTCCCTGGGTAAATAAACGTAGCGAAAGTCACAGACATTAGATTTTTTTCATGTGATTGAATTATTTAAAGGCTAACATCATCCACATAAAATGAATCACTTGAGGAAGGAAATGTTGTGGCTCCGATACTTGTTTTTGCCAATAACGAACATGTGAGAGTATTGAGAATTCGTGATTACAGAAGCAAAATCAGATACCTGCATTCAAACCAAGAAGTAAGATCTCTGGATGTCATAATGGTTTTTTCAACCTTCCTCAACGGGAAAAGCGGTGCTGTCCTGGTGGCAGCAGACAGATATGTAAGCAGGAAAGAAATTCTCGAGGCTTATGATGCGCTGCTCAGTTAAAATCCAGACTGAAGACTCACTAAGAAGTGGATCAGACAGCCTGCTGAACCACAAAGTTAGATATTCACAGTAATAATCTGGTGCGCGGGGTAGCAGGTTAAACTGTTCCGGACGAAGCGTGACGCTGCTACAAGCTGGAGGATGGTGCAGACGACCTATATCTTCTGGCTCAATGGTTCGAATCCATTCCTGATTACCTCATTTAAGCCATCTACTTCCGCTAGTGGGTATGAAAATGGTTTTAACCTCAAGCGTTGAACCAATCAGCTGATTATCTTGCGCAATTGGATTTCTTCCTGCTCGTTGAGCTTGGCGTACTCGCTGATTTGTTTAATAAGTGACTCTTTGTTATTAGACATCATGGATGAAACGTAGCAATCAGTTCTCCATTCGAAAAAACTCACTAAAAACAAGAGGGTTGTTTTTGAGTACTGATAATGTATTGAGAGGTCATTGCAAATTCTTTTCTTTTCCATGGGGTAAGTTTCTACTTAATGCAAATTATCGGCATTTATAATGCTTCATTGGGTTGAGATACATGAATACTTCACTTTGAGTAAAGTGATACTTCATTACCGCTAAAATTAGTAGGATTAATCTTAGGTTATTGTTGTTTTTGGCACAATATGAATAATAAATTCGACTAAACACAACGATAACAAACGATGAAAATTCAATCTATTGCAATCGCTTTGCTGGTGGCGATATCGTCACCTTCATACTCAGCATTTCAGGAAAGGGAATACAATACCTGGTATCAGAAAGATGCAGTGCTTTACGACATTACGCAGACCTCAGAGGGATTGCCCGTCATGATAAGCATCTCGCAACCAGAGCGGGGATCAGCCAATATGCTCGTATCCTATATGTCCGAGGGTAGTTGTGGGGATAAGAAGGATTTTCTTAATGTGAACGGGAAGGATGTTCCTGCAACTTACAGCTGTGCATCAGTCGGGGTAAACAGGATTGATCACTTTGCAATTAATGATGCCGAAAAGGTCAATGAGATGGTTAACCACCTCAAGTCTGATTTCACTTTGTTGCTTCAGAACGATATTAAGGTCTGGGCTGCAAACATAAAGACGCCGAAGTACGGCATAGCGCCAAGATTTTAAATCGCCAGATATAACCGCCTCAGGGCGGTTTTTTATGCCTTAAATTTGTCCATCAGAGGATAACTATGCAGGTCACTATTGATGGTGTCCCATACGTTCCCGCCAGCGTCGTTTCATCACGGATCGGCATTGCCATTTCGACGCATCAGCGCGCAGACGTTTTAAAGCGAGCACTCGAACAGCACATGAAGCATCTTCCCGCCGGTGCGCTGGTGGTGGTAGTCGATGATGGTTCTAAACCTGCAGCGGTAGTTCCCCACGGCGTGCAGCTGCTTCGCAATGAAACATCACTTGGCATTGTTGCTTCGAAGAACGCCAGCCTGTCAGCCCTGATGGATGCCGGATGCGAGCATCTTTTTCTGTGGGATGATGACGCCTGGCCTATCGCCGATAACTGGCATCTTCCCTACATCGAATCACCTGAGCCGCACCTGGCTTACCAGTTTCTGGATCTGGCCGGGCGCAATAAGCTGCACGACATGGCGGAGCTGTACCGTGATGATAAGCATGTTGCTTACACCGGGCAGCGCGGCTTGATGCTTTCCTACCACCGCAGCGCCATCGAGAAGGTGGGCGGATTCGATCCGGTTTATGGTCGCGGCATGTACGAACACAGTGACCTCGCCCTGCGGATTCATAACGCTGGCCTCACGACGTGGGCATACGCTGATGTCGTCGGTTCAGAAAAGCTTATCCATTCTCTCGATGAGCATGAGGCCGTAGAGCGTTCAGTGCCGAGGCCAGACCGACAGGCGCTGGTGGAACGTAACGTGAAGATACACAACGAACGGCGTGATACCGGGTATACCGGTTATGTTGAATACAGGCAGCAGCGCGACGTGGTAATCACAACGCTGCTCACAAGTCAGCCTGACCCGCAGCGCGGTACCAAACTGACGGCCTCGCCTGACATGCTGAGCAGGTGGTCGGCATCGCTTCGGAATTGTGGCCGTATTGCGCTGGTGGATGAATTACTGACGGCCCCGGCAGATGTTGAGCTGTATCTCGTACCTGACGTGAAGATGAATGTCTACTTTCGTCGCTGGCTGCACATCTGGCAGCACCTGCGAGATCACCCGGAATACCGGTTCGTCTGGTGTACTGATGGTACCGATGTCGAAATGCTTCGCGCGCCGTGGGAAGAAATGGAGCCCGGGAAGGTGTATGTCGGTTCAGAACCGAAGACATACGCCGACGCCTGGGCAAAGCAGAATCATCCTGAGCGAATCTATCAGGAATTCATCAAAGCGCACCGCAACGATGTGATGCTTAATGCTGGTCTGCTTGGTGGTACCCGCGCTGATGTAATGGCGTTTGCTCAGGGCATCATCCGTCTTTACTACCGGATTGAGAGTTATCGTTTCTGGAAGAAAGAACAGGCTGGCGCTGCGGTGGGTGACATGCTGGCGTTCGGTATTGTTGCGCAATCATTCGCTGACAGGCTGGTCACCGGCCCTCTGGTTCACACTGTTTTCAAAACTGATGGTATCGGCACAGAGTGCGCCTGGTGGAAACATAAATAACAGGAGGTCTTATGATTTCGTATATGGTTGAGTTTCCGACTCAAAAGTCTGTAGGTTTCAAAATTGATGGTTACTCTTCAGCAGAAGGGCTGGGCTGTAAAATAGTTGAGACAATTGGCGGTGATGTCAAAGTTCAACTCGATAAGAAAACAATGCTGACTGTGCCTTATCGTGAAGACATTACGGCAGACTTCACTCTTGAAGGTTACAAGCAGCGCGCAACGCTTCATGCCGAAGCTGTGGTATCGAAGCTTGTAGAAGCGGCCCAAGAGCAGACCGCTAAAGTTTTTGAAGGTGAAATTAATGTAACTTAAGCTGGTGGTCAGTCCCTAAATTGTACATGTGAACAGTTTATTGTTCAGGTTGAGGGTTGAAGTGCGAATAAAGAGCCGCTTCTTCTTTCAGACCGAACCGTTCCAAATCTTTGATGAATTCATTGCGTTGGAGTGGTGGAAATTTAGCAAGTAGAACTCCGACAACAAACTCAATCTGGCCAATTCCTCATTAACTTCCTCGAAGCTCTTTGTATTTGCTTTGGGTTTAACCTTAATTTCATGATTAGACATAACATATCCTTTTGCTGAGAGGTAATCAGCCATCCCTCCGCGTTGAATGCGCCAGTGTCCCACCACTGACGGGCTGAATGCTTACCTTAACCAGGGTTAATGAGAAGCAACACCCTGATATTCAGACAGTAGCCGCCATCGTGCGGCTTTTTTATTGGAGATTCGCTGGTGGCTGAAGAGTTTAAGTTCTGCGTTGTAGGCCATCACGCCCGACGGAAACAGGCTGAGGCGTTGGCTTTAAGCATCAGTGCCCATCTTCTAATTGATGAGGGCGACGGTGGAGCTAATGCTAACCATCGCCGAGCACTTGAATGGGCTGCTGAGCAACCTTGCCGGGTGGTCGTGCTGGAAGACGATGGGATGCCCGTTCCTTGGTTTGCAGAGCTGGTGGTCGACTGGCTGACCCGCTTCCCTGACGACATGCTGAGCCTTTATCTCGGTACTGGCCGCCCGCCGCAGTACCAGATGCAGATAGCCGAACGGCTGATTATTGCTGATAAGACTCAGGCTGACTACATCACACTGCCGCGGCTGATACACGGCGTTTGTTATAGCGTACCTCCTCAGCATATTGAACGAGTCCTTTCTCGATGGGACAGCAGCAAGCCTGCCGATTATGCCGTTGGTGATGCTTATGGCGGCGCTGTGGTCTATCCGTGTTACTCGCTGGTGGACCATGCAGACTTTGAATCAGTCGAGTGTCACCCTGACTCAGCACCACGAACAGAACGCCGCCGGGCATGGAGATTAGCCTGATGCCTGCGTTAATACCGAGAGCATGCCGCAAGCGTGGCTGTCCTGGCACAACCACAGACCGCTCAGGCTATTGTCCAAAGCATCTTAACGAAGGCTGGCAGCAAGCATCAGCGAGGACAGAGCAGGCACCAGCGCGGTTATGGCAGTAAGTGGGACAGGCTGCGCCCAATCGTTCTCGACAGGGATAAACACCTCTGTCAGGAATGCCTGCGAAATTGGAAGGTATACACCCGCTGAGACGGTGGACCATATCACCGCCAAAGCAAATGGGGGCAACCGATGACCTTTCCAACCTCGAAAGCCTCTGCAAGCCCTGCCACAGGGCGAAAACAGCGGTCGAAAGACTCAAATGACATCAATTCTCATTTGAATAGACCGAAGGGGAGGGCGGGTTGAAAGTTCAGGAACGACGCGCCAAAGGACCGCCGCCTGACCTCTTTTCACATCGCCGCAGGTTAGAAATCTTTTTTATGGGGTCCCCCATTCGATGATTAATAGGAGTTTTCGATTATGTCTGGACCACCGAAAACCCCGACCCATCTACGTTTGGTGAGGGGTAACCCATCAAAACGCCCGATCAACGAAAACGAACCAAAGCCCGCTGCTGGGGTACCCCCAACGCCGAAGCATTTCGACAAGCAGGGCAAATACTGGTTTAAACGGATGGCCGACGAGCTTGATGCTATCGGTGTGATGTCTCAGCTTGATGCCAGAGCCCTTGAGCTGCTGGTTAAGGCCTATACCGAATACCGGCATCACTGCGACACGCTTGAAGTTGAGGGCTACACCTACCGGACCGAAACGCAGAACGGTGATGTGCTGATCAAGGCTCATCCCGCCGCCATCATGAAGCTGCATGCTGGAACGTCTGCGCGCCATGCTTGGTGAGTTCGGTATGACGCCCGCCAGTCGCTCGAAAGTGAATGCAAAAGGCCCTGATGCGGTTGATCCGCTGGCCGAGTTTATGAAAGCGAGGGATTAATGGCTAAGGTTGCAGAAGGCATCCGCTACGCCGAGAGGGTAGTGGCGGGGGAAATTATTGCCTGTGAGTATGTGCGCCTTGCCTGTCAGCGTTTCTTGACGATCTGGCACACGGCGAAGAGCGCGGTATTTTCTTCAGTGAACCGCGCGCGCAGCACATTCTGAATTTCTATAATTTTGTACCTCACGTAAAAGGCGCACTGGCAGGGCAGCCTATTGAGCTGATGGACTGGCACGTTTTCATCCGATTAATATTTTTGGTTTCGTGATCCCGCTGGTTAACGAGGAAACGGGAGAAACCGTTTTACGTAACGACGGCAGCGGTCGTCCAGTAATGGTTCGGCGCTTCCGTACAGCAGATGTTGAGGTGGCCCGTAAAAATGCCAAATCAACGCTTTGCTCCGGCGTGGGGCTTTATATGGCTGGTGCCGACGGCGAGGGCGGTGCGGAGGTTTATTCCGCTGCAACCACCCGTGACCAGGCACGAATTGTTTTTGAAGACGCGAAGAATATGGTCAAGAAGGCGAAAGCCACGCTTGGGCGGATCTTCGAATTCAACAAGCTCGCTATTTACCAGGAGCAAACGGCCTCCAAATTCGAGCCATTGTCATCAGATGCGAACAACCTCGATGGTCTGAACATCCACTGCGCTATCGTCGACGAGCTGCATGCTCACAAAACCCGTGACGTCTGGGACGTTCTGGAGACGGCAACCGGCGCACGTCTGCAATCGCTGCTTTTCGGTATCACCACCGCCGGTTTCAACAAAGAGGGCATCTGCTACGAATTGCGTGATTACGCCATCAAGGTGCTGCGTGGGCTGGTAAAAGACGATACGTTTTTTGCCATTATCTACACCTTAGATGAAGGTGACGATCCCTTTGATGAAAAAGTCTGGCAGAAGGCGAATCCGGGGCTGGGTATCTGTAGCTGCTGGATGACCTGCGCCGACCTGGCTAAAAAGCGAAAGAGCAGGTTTCGGCCAGAATTTAACTTTTTCACCAAGCACATGAACTATCTGGGTTACCGCTGAGTCAGCCTGGATGGACATGATGAAATGGGAGAAATGCGAGTTTATCGCCCCGCAGCACGAACTTAAAACCTATCCTTCCTGGGTGGGCGTTGACCTGTCAAACAAAATTGATATCTGTGCGGCCGCGAAAGTCTGGCGGGCGCCAGATGGCCACGTTCATGCGGATTTCAAATTCTGGCTACCGGAAGGACGCCTTGAGAAATGTTCACGCCAGATGGCAGAGCTCTATCGTAAGTGGGCCGGGATGGACAAGCTGATCCTTACCGACGGTGATGTAATCGACCATGCTCAGATTAAGGAAGAGCTACAGCTGTGGGTTGCTGGCGAGAGCCTGAAAGAAATTGGCTTCGACCCGTGGAGTGCGACGCAGTTCAGCCTTGCGCTGGCAGAAGAAGGGTTGCCGCTGGTGGAAGTGCCGCAGACGGTTCGCAATTTCTCTGAGGCGATGAAAGAGGTCGAAGCGCTGGTATACGGTGGCCGCTTCCATCACAGCGATCACCCGGTGATGAACTGGATGATGTCCAACGTAACCGTCAAACCTGACCGGAACGAGAACATTTTCCCGAATAAGTCCACACCAGAGGCCAAAATTGATGGCCCTGCGGCTTTGTTCACAGCAATGAGCCGCGTTCTGGTTAACGGTGGCAACGACCAGCAGGATCTCTCCGGATTCTTCAATAATCCCATCATGGTAGGTTTCTGATGAAAAAAAACAAACGGCCAGGCAGGGTTAAAAGTGCTCTGCTTAACTGGCTTGGTGTGCCTATCAGCCTGACTACCGGCACGTTCTGGGAGGAATGGTTTGGTACCAGCAGCAGCGGAAAGGTGGTAACGGCCGATAAGGCCATCCAGCTATCGGCTGTATGGGCATGCGTAAGGCTGTTAAGCGAGTCTATTTCAACACTTCCGCTGAAAATATACGTTCGACAGCCTGACGGTTCGCGTAAAGCGGCAACCGATCATCCGGCCTACTCGATACTGTGCCGCCGACCCAATTCAGAAATGACACCATCACGATTTATGTTGATGGTGGTCGCCAGTATTTGCCTGCGCGGGAACGCCTTCATTGAGAAGAAATTCATCGCAAACCGCCTGGTTTCGCTGGTGCCTTTGCTGCCGCAGAACATGGTGGTTAAACGTCTCACGACCGGGGCGCTGGAATACAAATACACTGAAAACGGTAACGAGCGCGTCATTCCCGTCAAAAACATCATGCACATTCGCGGGTTCGGTCTTGACGGTGTTTGCGGCATGATGCCGATGAAAACAGGCCGGGATGTGATCGGTTCTGCAATGGCGGTTGAGGAGTCTGCCGCGAAGATATTTGAACAAGGGCTTCAGAGTTCAGGTTTTCTCTCCGCTGAGGGTGCGCTGGATCACGAACAACGTGAAAGACTTCGCAGCTACATGGCTGCATTTACAGGTTCAAAAAACGCCGGGAAAATCATGGTGCTTGAAGGCGGATTGAAGTACCAGGGCGTCACCATGAATCCCGAAGACGCCCAGATGCTGGAAAGCCGCTCTTTCAGTATTGAGGAAATCTGTCGCTGGTTTCGCGTTCCGCCTTTCATGGTCGGTCACACCACGAAGCAAAGCAGCTGGGCATCCAGTCTGGAGGGCATGAACCTCCAGTTCCTGACACATACCCTGCGCCCCCTGCTGGTGAACATAGAGCAGGAAATAGGGCGGTGCCTGCTGGACAGCGATGATGAGGTGTTCGCGGAGTTCTCTGTAGAAGGACTGCTGCGCGCCGACAGCGCGGGCCGTGCTGCGTACTATACCAGCGCGCTCCAGAATGGGTGGATGTCCCGCAATGACGTGCGCCGTCTTGAGAATATGCCACCGATTGAAGGGGGTGACATTTACACCGTTCAGCTCAACCTGACGCAACTGAAAAATCTCGAAAGCAGCAATCCTGTTGTTCAGGCTCTGGCCCTGAGAGAACTGCATAACCACATATTCCCTGATATTTCCTTTGAACAATCTCCGCTGAAACAGGCCGCTTAGGAGCACTTTCCTGATGAGCAAAAAACAACTTCCGGCAGCACGGCGGGTCGCCCCTGCGCGCGAGGCACCTGTGAAACTTTACCCTCCGCCCTGGATCGCTGGGATGGCGGGATCAAAGCCGCGTCCACCGACGACAACAGTATTTCTGTTTTTGATGTGATCGGGCAGGACTACTGGGGTGAAGGCGTAACAGCCAAACGTATCGCCGGTGCGCTACGGGCGATGAATGGCGCCGACGTCACGGTCAATATCAACTCCCCCTGGCGGTGACATGTTCGAAGGCCTGGCAATCTACAACCTTCTACGTGAATACGAAGGCCGTGTGACGGTGAAGGTGCTCGGTATCGCCGCCAGCGCTGCCTCAGTCATTGCGATGGCCGGGGATGATATTCAGATCGGTCGTGGTGCCTTCCTGATGATCCACAACTGCTGGGTCTACGCGATGGGTACCGCCATGACTCGCGGAACTGGCACAGTCTCTGGAG
>ENA-OQBV01001735-OQBV01001735.1-human-gut-metagenome-genome-assembly--contig:-NODE-1735-length-10282-cov-3.505465_pt1 | contig 10282 bp, 13 predicted proteins | sample MGYA00242750_ERZ504559 | MGnify/ENA primary metagenome ERZ504559 (study PRJEB26092, sample SAMD00036230) | human gut metagenome | host: Homo sapiens | study: EMG produced TPA metagenomics assembly of...
TTTGTATTTTTTTACAGACCTGAGTGATTAACCGCAGCGTGGATCCTTCTTCTTTACTTATCCTCCGTGTTTCTTGTACATCATATGCTTCAAAGCTGTCAAATAACATATCAAAATCCCTCCGTTTTATTTGATCTGTAAAGTGTTCCATTTTTCAAGCCAGCTCAAAAATTCGCCGGACGAGCGGTTTAAGATCAGTTCCTCCGGAAATTCAGCGATGCGGATCAGTTCCATTGCATGATCAAAATTTCCGATATGTCCGGTTCCGTGACTGTCACTGGACAACAGGATTGGATAGTGGAAATGTTTGCACAGGTTGAGCAGCATCATATCGTTAAAACGGGTATCGCCCCGGTAGCCGTCCGGGCGCAGTGAGCTGTCATTGAGTTCCAGAATGACATGATATTCCATTGCAGCTTCTACCAGTGCAAGGTAGTCTACCGGGAATTTTACATCATCACAATGTCCGATGATTCGTACATATGGTTTTTTCATTGCTTCTATATAAGAACGTGTATTTTCTTCCTTTGATCCGGGGCGCTTAGCAGGGCGGTGCAGGCTGGCGATCACATAATCCAGGTGCTTTAAAATTTCATCCTCAAGATCCAGTTTTCCGTGATTGTCTAAAATACTGACCTCGGCACCGTACAGCATGCGGATTCCCATCCGGTTTTTAGGTGCATAAGTAAGATTTCGGAAATATGCAGGTTTTCCGCCGCCAAGTGTGGCAGGACCATGGTCCGAAATTCCGAGCATATTTAAATGCTGTGTACGTGCAGTTTTGACCATATCTGTGATCGTGGCAGCTGAACCATGTCCGCTGGCGATTGTATGAGTATGGATATCAAATTCAAAATGTGACATGAAAAGTCCCACCTTTTCCAGATTTCTGTTTCCAGTATGATGGATTTCTGCAGTTTTGTCAATGCGCTGAGGTGTGGTTTTTTTAATAAAAACAACAAAAACCACATAAAATAAATTCTGATTTATTTTGATTTAAAGGATAAAGACGGGAAATGATATTGTAGTTTTGTTGACTTCTGCTGTTGTGTAAAGTATAATGACGTTAACTGGATAGAGAGAGGGTTTCTTTAGAAAGTTAATACGAATATGAGAAAGGAGCAACAAGGCAGATGGGATTGTATAATTATGACAGCACTGAGATTCCAAAGTCAGACAGAATTCCGAAGCTGGTAGAAAATCTGTATGCAAAGATGCCTGAGATTGAGTCTGCAAGAGCAATTTTGATCACGGAATCTTACAGACAAACAGAGAATGAGCCGATGGTGATCCGCAGAGCAAAAGCATTTGCACACATTCTTGAGAATATTCCGATCGTCATCCGTGACCTGGAACTGATTGTGGGAAGTACAACAATCGCACCGAGAGGATGTCAGACCTATCCGGAATTTTCTTATGAATGGCTGGAAGCAGAGTTTGATACTGTGGAGACAAGAAGTGCGGATCCGTTCTATATTTCAGAAAAGACAAAGCAGGAGTTAAAAGAAGCCAATGCTTACTGGAAAGGAAAAACGACCAGCGAACTGGCCACTTCTTACATGGAACCGGAGACACTGCTGGCAATGGAACACAATATCTTCACCCCTGGAAATTATTTCTACAATGGTGTGGGACATGTGACCGTAAAATACGGCGAGGTGCTTGCAATCGGATTTTCCGGAATCAAGGCAAAAGCACAGGCAGAGCTTGATAAGCTGTGTCTGGCAGATGGAGATTATCAGAAGAAGTCCCGTTTTCTGGAGGCAGTGATGATCAGCTGTGATGCAGCCATCGAATATGCCAGAAGATATGCAAGACTGGCTTTGAAAGAAGCAGAAGAATGCACAGATCCTGTCCGGAAAAGAGAATTGCTTCAGATTGCTCAGAATTGTGCAAATGTTCCGGAAAAAGGTGCCACAGGATTTTACGAAGCCTGCCAGTCTTTCTGGTTTGTGCAGCAGCTTCTGCAGATTGAGTCCAGCGGACATTCGATCTCACCGGGAAGATTTGACCAGTACATGTATCCTTATTATCAGAAGGACATGGAGAGCGGCAAGATCACAAGAGAGTTTGCGCAGGAACTGATGGATTGTATCTGGGTAAAACTCAATGATCTGAACAAGTGCAGAGATGCAGCGTCAGCGGAAGGGTTTGCAGGTTACAGTCTGTTCCAGAACCTGATTGCCGGAGGACAGAATGAAGAAGGAATTGATGTGACGAATGACCTTTCCTTTATGAGCATTCAGGCATCCATGCATGTATTTCTTCCGCAGCCGTCACTTTCTGTGCGGGTATGGAACGGAACACCACACGAATTCCTGATCAGGGCAGCAGAGTTGACAAGAACCGGAATCGGACTTCCGGCATATTACAATGATGAAGTGATCATACCGTCTCTGATGAGCAGAGGACTGACTCTGCGGGATGCAAGAGATTATAACATCATTGGATGTGTGGAACCACAGAAGTCCGGTAAGACAGAAGGATGGCATGATGCGGCGTTTTTCAATATGTGCCGTCCGCTGGAGCTGGTATTTTCGAATGGAATGGACAAAGGTGTCCGCATCGGTCCGGCAACAGGTAATGTGGAGGACATGACGACATTTGAACAGTTCTATGATGCATATAAAAAGCAGATGGATTATGCGATCCAGCTTTTGGTCAATGCTGATAATGCCATAGATATGGCGCATGCAGAGCGATGTCCGCTTCCGTTTTTATCGTCCATGGTGGATGACTGTATGAAAGTCGGAAAGACAGTACAGGAAGGTGGAGCTGTCTACAACTTTACCGGTCCGCAGGGATTTGGGGTTGCCAATATGGCAGATTCCCTCTATTCGGTAAAAAACACTTGTCTATGATGAGAAGAAGATCACGATGGGAGAACTCAAAGAAGCGCTTGCAACAAATTATGGCAAGGGACTTGGAGCGGAAGATGTGGCCGCCATGACGGCTAAGATTGCGAATGAGCTTAAAGAAGCCGGAAAGACGATCGGTGAAAAAAGAGGTCGCTGCAATTTTAAATACTGTAGTTGCGGCATCCGAAGCACCGGAAGTAAAGGCAAACGGGGAAAGATCCTGAAGCTGATCGAAGAAGTGCCGAAATTCGGAAATGATATTCCGGAAAGTAGATGCATTTGCAAGAGATGTTGCCTACACCTATACAGAACCTCTTCAGAATTACAAAAATCCGAGAGGCGGTTCCTTCCAGGCGGGGCTTTATCCGGTATCCGCCAATGTACCGCTCGGTGCACAGACGGGAGCGACTCCGGATGGACGTCTGGCATATCAGCCGGTGGCCGATGGTGTGTCTCCGTCTGCAGGAAAAGATGTCAATGGTCCGACAGCGGCTGCGAACTCTGTTTCCAGACTGGATCATTACATTGCATCAAACGGTACCTTATTTAATCAGAAATTCCATCCTTCTGCACTCAGCGGAAGAAATGGACTGGAGAACTTTGTAGGGCTGATCCGTTCTTACTTTGATCAGAAGGGAAGCCATATGCAGTTTAATGTTGTCAGCAGAGAGACACTTCTGGATGCGCAGAAACATCCGGAACAGTACAAGCACCTGGTCGTACGTGTGGCAGGCTACAGCGCATTGTTCACAACACTGTCCAAGTCACTGCAGGATGACATCATCCGCAGAACAGAGCAGGGATTTTAGGATACAGGCAGAAAGGTGTGCGACATGGAAGATTACTTAAAAACAAAAGGACGGATTTTCGATATCCAGAGATATTCGATCCATGATGGTAACGGAATCCGTACGATCGTCTTTTTAAAAGGCTGTGTGCTTCACTGCAGATGGTGCTGTAATCCGGAATCTCAGTCATATGAAATCGAGACTATGATGGTACAGGGAGAGCCGAAGATCATCGGAGAGGATACCACAGTCGGCGAAGTGATGAAGACGGTGGAAAAGGACAGAACATACTACAGAAGAACCGGCGGGGGGCTGACTCTGTCCGGAGGAGAGAGCCTTTGTCAGCCGAAATTTGCAAGAGATATGCTGCGGGCTGCTCATGAGGCCGGGATCACGACAGCGATGGAAAGTATGGGATGTGCAGATTACAGTGTGATCGAGGAGATTCTTCCATATCTGGATCAGTATCTGCTGGATATCAAGCATATGAATTCGAAAAAGCATGAAGAATTTACAGGACGCGGCAATGAACTGATGCTGGAAAATGCAAAAAAAATTGCCGCTTCCGGGATGACAGAGCTCAGTATCCGGATTCCGGTCATTCCGGGATTCAATGATACACCGGAAGAAATCAGGGATATTGCAGTATTTACGAGAGAGCTTGGTCATGTAAAACGACTGCACCTGCTCCCTTATCACAGGTTGGGACAGGACAAATATGACGGTCTGAACAGACCTTATCTTATGGGTGAGGTTAAGCCGCCGGCCAATGAGAAAATGCAGATGCTCCTAAAAGTGGCAGAAGAGTTTTCAGGGGTTGAGTGTCAGATCGGAGGATAAACAGAAAAACAACAAAAACAACACCTTAAAAAGTTGACTGTTGTGGGTTTGTGTGGTAATATAAGACAAGAACCAACAAGAATCAAAAGGTTTGTTTTAAGAATCCAAGGAGGAAAAAAGGATGCAAAACGAATACGAAATCAAAAAAGAGATGTGTGAAATTGGGAAAAGAGTTTATAATCGTGGGATGGTTGCTGCAAACGACGGAAACTTCTCCGTAAGAATCAGCGAGAACGAAGTATTATGTACACCAACAGGGGTCAGCAAAGGTTTTATGACACCTGATTATATTTGTAAAGTAGACCTGGACGGAAACGTACTTCAGGCAAACAAAGGATTCAGACCTTCTTCTGAAATTAAAATGCACTTACGTGTATACAAAGAGAGACCGGACGTAAAATCAGTAGTACATGCGCATCCGCTGTATGCTACAACATTTGCAATCGCTGGTATTCCTCTGACACAGCCAATCATGCCGGAAGCAGTTATCGCTCTTGGATGTGTTCCAATCGCAAAATACGGTACACCTTCTACAGTAGAGATTCCGGATGCAGTATCTGAGCACCTGCAGTATTTCGATGCAGTTCTGCTTGAGAACCACGGAGCACTGACATATTCTGATTCCTTACTGAACGCTTACCATAAGATGGAATCTGTAGAGTTCTACGCTCGTCTGTTATGGCAGACAATGCAGATTGGTGGACCACAGGAGCTGAATAAAGAGCAGGTTGAAAAACTTTATGAGATCAGAAGACAGATGGGTCTGAGTGGAAAACACCCTGCAAATCTGTGTCCAAATGCAAAAGCTGGAAAACCAAGCTGTCATTCATGCGGAGGCGGATGCGGTGCTGCAAAAACAGAAGAGACACCGGATGCAGATCTGGTAGCATCTATCACAAAGAAAGTTATGGATCAGTTAGGACTGAACTAACTTTAGAAAGAGGACTGCTATGAACGAACAGGATATTTCCAAAGCTGTGGAGGCAGTGCTGGGACAAATGAATGGACAGCATGCGCATCACGGGGAAGGACATGTCTGTCGGTGCAATAAGAACAAGATGACCTTAAAGCTGGCAAATGCTCTGATTGAAAAAGTTAAAGCATATGCACAGGAAATGGGTGTCAATGTTGTGATTGCGGTATCTGATCAGGCAGGTCGCCCTGTTGCAGTCCAGTGTATGGATGATGCGTACATAGCAAGCTTTGATATAGCACTTAACAAGACATTTACTTCAGCGAGCCTCAAGATGTCAACGGAAGAACTTAGTCATTTAAGCCAGCCAGGACAGTCGCTGTATGGGATCCAGTTTACCAACCAGGGTAAGATCGTGATCTTCGGAGGCGGAGAGCCGCTAAAAGCAGATGGCAAAATAATCGGAGCTTTGGGTGTAAGCGGAGGCAGTGCTGAAGAAGACACTGCGATAGCAGCCTACGGCAAAGAAATTTTCGAGGAGGTATTGGCGTGTCTGTAAATGAAAAGATGGTACAGGACATCGTGCAGGAAGTCGTGGCGAAGATGCAGATTTCTTTCGATATGTCGGGGAAAAAAGGCGTATTTTCTGACATGAACGAAGCAATCGAGGCTTCTAAGAAAGCACAGAAGATTGTAGCCAGGATGTCTATGGACCAGAGAGAGGCGATCATTTCCAAGATCAGACAGAAGATCAAAGAAAATGCTGAGATTCTTGCAGCAGTATGGGTGTCGAGGAAACAGGCATGGGAAATGTCGGACATGAAAATTTTGAAACACCAGCTGGTTGCAGAAAAGACTCCGGGAACGGAGATATCACAACAACCGCATGGTCAGGGGACAGAGGACTTACACTGATCGAGATGGGACCGTTCGGTGTGATCGGAGCGATCACTCCATGTACGAACCCGAGTGAGACAGTACTCTGTAATACGATCGGCATGCTGGCAGGAGGAAATACCGTGGTATTTAATCCACATCCGGCAGCGATCAAAACATCTATTTATGCAGTGAATCTGTTGAATGAAGCATCTGTAGAAGTTGGCGGACCGGATAACATTGCAGTGACAGTGGAGCATCCGACAATGGAAACAAGCGATGTCATGATGAAGCACAAAGACATTCATCTGATCGCGGCAACCGGAGGTCCGGGCGTTGTGACCGCAGTTCTTTCTTCCGGTAAGAGAGGAATCGGAGCTGGTGCGGGAAACCCGCCGGCACTGGTTGATGAGACAGCAGACATCAGAAAAGCGGCAGAGGATATCGTAAACGGATGTACATTTGATAACAACCTTCCATGTATCGCAGAAAAGGAAATCGTAGCAGTTGATTCGATTGCAGATGAGCTTCTGCACTACATGGTAAATGAACAGGGATGTTATATGATTTCCAAAGAAGAGCAGGATGCTCTGACAGAAGTTGTTTTAAAAGGCGGACGTCTGAACAGAAAATGTGTAGGACGTGATGCAAAGACACTTCTTGGAATGATTGGAATCACAGTTCCGGATAACATCAGATGCATTACATTTGAAGGACCGAAGGAGCATCCTCTGATTGCAGAAGAGCTGATGATGCCAATTCTTGGAGTTGTAAGAGCGAAAGATTTTGATGATGCGGTAGAACAGGCAGTATGGCTGGAACACGGCAACAGACATTCCGCTCATATTCATTCTAAGAATGTGGATAACATTACAAAATATGCGAAAGCAATTGATACAGCAATTCTTGTGAAAAACGGACCATCTTATGCAGCCCTTGGATTCGGCGGAGAAGGATATTGTACGTTTACGATCGCAAGCAGAACTGGCGAAGGACTCACAAGCGCAAGCACATTCACAAAGAGAAGACGTTGCGTAATGACAGACAGCCTGTGCATTCGTTAATGGAATGCAGACAGTTTCGTCAGGAAGTATAAATAGGAGGAAACAAACATGGAAATGAACTCAGCAAGTGTGGAAGCAGTTGTAAAACAGGTTCTGGAAAGCATGCTGGAAGGAAAACCGGCAGTAAAAGCACCTGTAGCAAAAGCAAACACAGGAAGCAATGAAATTCCAAAGACAGCACATGTAGCAATGCTGACAGCTCTGGAAAATTATGAAGTAAAAGAATTCCCGATGCCGGAAGTTGGTGACGGAGACATTCTTGTAAAAGTAGAAGGATGTGGAATCTGTGGAACAGATGCACACGAATTTAAAAAAGATCCATTTGGACTGATCCCGGTAGCTCTTGGTCACGAGGGAACCGGTGAGATTGTAAAAATGGGTAAAAATGTAAAAGTAGACAGCGCAGGAAAACCATTAAAGGTTGGGGACAAAGTTGTTACTTGTATGATCTTCAAAGACAATCCGGACATTACAATGTTCGATCTGAATAAACAGAATGTAGGTGGAGCGGATGTATATGGACTGCTTCCGGATGATGATATTCATCTGAATGGATGGTTCTCAGATTACATCTTGATTCGCGAAGGATCTACAGTATTTAATGTAAGTGATCTGGATCTGAAATCCAGAATCCTGATCGAGCCTTGTGCAGTATTGATCCATGCGGTAGAGAGAGCAAAGACAACAGGAATCTTAAGATTCAACAGCAGAGTTGTTGTTCAGGGATGTGGACCAATCGGTCTGATCTGTATCGCAATTCTTCGTACAATGGGTATTGAGAACATCGTAGCAGTTGACGGAGAACAGAAGAGACTTGATTTTGCGAAGAAGATGGGTGCAGAAAAATCTGTAAACTTCAAAGATTTCCAGGGAGTAGAAGCACTGGCAAAAGGAGTAGAAGATGCATTTGGAGGATATCCGGCAGACTTCGCATTCCAGTGTACAGGATCACCGATCGCACACGCAAATATCTATAAATTCATCAGAAATGGTGGAGGGCTTTGTGAACTTGGATTCTTCATCAATGGTGGAGATGCAACAATCAACCCACACTTCGACCTGTGTTCAAAAGAGATCACATTGGTAGGATCCTGGGTATATACTTTAAGAGATTATGCAACAACATTTGATTTCTTAAAGAGAGCAAAAGGAATCGGACTTCCAATCGATGAGCTGATCACACATGAATACCCATTGGAGGAGATCAACGAAGCTCACAGAACAAATCTTGCAATGGAAGGCCTGAAGATCGCTATTATCAACAAATAGTGACGGCCATTCCAGAGAAGGAGAATGGATATGGCAGAAGCAGTAGGCATGCTTGAAGTTTTCGGTCTGGCAACAGCTTTTGCGGCAGCGGATGCTGGCTGCAAAGGACTGGAAACGTCTGGCTGGAGAATTTTGAATAAAACAAACCGGGCAATGCAGATGAGCTACCGGTACCTTTGATCGTTATGATCAAGTTCGTGGAAGTGTTTCGGATGTGCAGGCAGCCTTAGAGGCTGCAAAAGCAAAAGCAGAGCAGCTGGCAGGGGTTGTGAATGAATATGAGATCGCAAGACCTACAGAAGACACGGAGAAAATGTTAAAGATCAGTGCGTTTGATAAGGGAACACCACACAAAGTAAACGAAGAAGAGATTGAAGAGATTTAATTTTAGGAGGATTTAAAAATGGCAATGGCACAGCAGGCATTAGGAATGGTAGAAACCAGAGGACTTACAGCAGCAATCGAAGCAGCAGATGCAATGACAAAAGCAGCTGAGGTAACATTAGTAGGAACAGAAAAAATCGGATCTGGTCTGGTAACAGTTATGGTTCGCGGAGATGTTGGAGCTGTAAAAGCAGCTGTTGAAACAGGAGCAGATGCAGCAGGAAGACTTGGAGAATTAGTAGCAACACACGTAATTCCAAGACCACACAACGACGTAGAAAAAATCCTTCCAACTGTATAATTTAAGGATTACAGAAAGTAAAGGAGAAGTCTCATGGGACAGTGTTATGGATTTTTTGAAATCCCAAGTGTAACAGCGGCTATTGATGCTGTCGATATTATGTGTAAAACCGCAGATGTTGAGATGATCACCTGGGAGAAAAAACTGGGCGGGCGTCTTGTGACGATCATTATCCGTGGCGATGTATCCGCTGTCACACAAGCCATTGAAGCTGCCGCAGCGAATGGAATCAAAGAGCCGGTGTGTTATACGGTGATTCCAAGTCCCCATGAAGAGATCATCAAATTGATTAACAAGAGCGTCAATCGGATACGTTAGGAGGCAGCCCTTATGGCAGAGGAAAAGAAACCGGCAGAGCAGGAAAGCGCAAAGACAATTGCAAAACCTGCCGCAAGAAAGAAAACAACTGCAGCCAAAGCGCCAGCCAAAACGGTACAGAGAGTAAGGAAGAGCGCAAAAAAGGCAGAGCAGGCGGAAACAAAAGTAGAATTGAAGGAGGAACGAAGAATGGCACAGGAAGCATTAGGAATGGTTGAAACTAGAGGTCTTGTAGCATCTATTGAAGCAGCAGATACAATGTTAAAAGCTGCAAACGTAGTTTTGGTAGGAACAGAAAAAATCGGTTCCGGACTGGTAAACAGTAATGGTTCGTGGAGACGTTGGTGCGGTGAAATCTGCAGTAGAATCTGGAGCAGAAGCAGCAGGAAGACTTGGTGAATTAGTGGCAACACACGTAATTCCAAGACCACACACAGACGTAGAAAAGATTCTTCCGGCAATCAATAATTTTGGTTTCAAAAAATGCCCGAATCATTTCAGTCAGCGGTAACGGTTGCAAATGAGAGCATATGTGAGTGTAAAAACTCACATATGTTCTTGTGCTACAGCCGGATTTAAGGGGCGGGCATGCATTTGATGAGGAGAATTAATATGGACAATAATAATGTAGCTTTGATTACAAAGATGGTTCTGGAAGCTTGTAGAAAAAC
>ENA-OQBV01001737-OQBV01001737.1-human-gut-metagenome-genome-assembly--contig:-NODE-1737-length-10274-cov-1.926185_pt1 | contig 10274 bp, 12 predicted proteins | sample MGYA00242750_ERZ504559 | MGnify/ENA primary metagenome ERZ504559 (study PRJEB26092, sample SAMD00036230) | human gut metagenome | host: Homo sapiens | study: EMG produced TPA metagenomics assembly of...
GGCATCTACAGCCCTGAAGTACTGCCGGAAGAAAAATGATATGATGTGGTCCTATACATTTGGAGATATTGTAATGGACTATATCGGAGACCTTTGTAGCAGTGAATTTGAGCCGGAAGAGCTTTGTGCATATGAATTAAAAAAGCTGAAGGAATAATGATGCTGAGAACCGGACAGAGCTGTACAAAACACTGATGACTTATATTTTAAATGAAAAGAAATACCGTAGCCACTGCTTTCGGGAATCATTTATGTGGGAAGAAGTACTTTGTTTTACAGGCTGCGCAAAATAAAGGAGATCACAGGGCTTGATAATGAACATCTTGCCAGGCCCATAAAAAATCTATATTTAAGACTCTCGATTTTTCTTATGGAGAGAGGATAACAGGAGAAGGGAGATGGCTTTTATGCTGACACCAAAACAGAATTTGCTGGAAACACTGAAAAAAGACGGAAAACCGGAATGTCTCTGTAATTCCTTTACCATGTTTCGGGGAATCCCCGGAGATCCCTGCTTTAAGCTGATACGCGGAAATCGCATCAGAGGAACAAATTCCTATGACCAGTGGGGAACTCTGATTCTGTTTCCGGAGGATGCTCCGGCGGCAATTCCCTATGTTACAGAAGAGAACCAGGTGATAAAAGATGTGGCGGAAATGGCAGAAGTATGTGAAAGTTCCTGATCTGGCAGGAAAATGCTCCGAAGGCTGGGAGGAAGCTCTGGAAGCAAAAAGCAGGATCGACCAGGAAAAATATCTTACCATGGTAGTAATGGGAACAGGGATTTTTGAGCAGCTTCATATGCTGATGACGTTTGAGGACACTCTGATGAATTTTTTGCTGGAGCCGGAGGCAATGCATGAGCTGATCGATGTGATCTGTGAATACCGTCTTACCTATATGAAGCTTGTTGTGGAGCATCTGCATCCGGACTGTATTGTTTCCCATGATGACTGGGGAGCAAAAGACAGCCTGTTTATGTCGCCGGAGGTATGGAGAGAGTTCTTTAAGGAGCCGTACAGAAGACTTTATGATTATCTTCATTCACAGGGAGTAATTGTAATGCATCATGCAGATTCCTATCTGGAGCCTATTGTTGAGGATATGGCAGAGATCGGCGTAGATATCTGGCAGGGAGTTCTGAACACCAACAATATTGCAGCGATTTCCCAGAAGGTAGGGGACAGAATGCTTCTGATGGGCGGAATTGATTCTGTCATAGACCGGGAGGATGCCACAGAGGAGGAAATCAGAAAAGAGACAAGGCGTGCCTGTGAAGAGTATGGAAACCTGAAAGGCTACTGGCCGGGGATCACTTACGGCGGACCGGGAACGATTTATCTTCATGTAGAAGAAATTGTGATCGATGAGATCAACCGATATAATGAAGAACGATTTGGAGTTTCTGTTTCATAAAAAATGTCCCGGAGATGTACTGACGGGTACTGCAGATAAAAATATCAGCATCAGGAAATGGAGGAGAGAATATGACTGCAAAAGAAATTTTTCTGGAAACAATTAAAAAGGACGGAAAACCGGAACGGCTTTTAAAACAGTATGAGGGATTTGGATTTTATCCTCCCAATCCGGCATCCACTTATATCCGGGGAAATCGCCACCGTGGTATGGAGCCAATGAAAGACAGGTTTGGTACAGAGATCCTCTGGCCGGCAGATCAGCTTGCAGCAATGCCTCATGTAACAGAAAGCAATAAGGTGATCAGTGATATCTGTGAATGGAAGGAGCAGTTGAAAATGCCGGAGCTTCTGGAAAACTGTTCAGATCCGGCTCTCTGGGAGCCATTTAAGGAAAAAGCTCAGGAAATCCGGGAAAGCGGAAAGCTTTTTATGGCATTTATGCCAACAGGAGTGTTTGAACGGCTTCACTTTCTTATGGGATTTGAGGATATGCTGATGAATTTTCTTCTGGAGCCGGAAGATATGATGGATCTCTGTAATGCTATTGGAGAGTATCGCTATCAGTATATGAAACTGATCGTAGATAATCTTCATCCGGATGTGATGCTTTCTCATGATGACTGGGGCTCCAAAAAATTCAGCTTTTTTGTAAGCCCGGAAACATGGAGAGAGTTTATTAAGCCTCAGTATGCAAAACCTATGGATATATGAAAGAAAAAGGAGTCATCATCATCCATCATGGGGATTCCTTTATGGAACCTGTCGTAGAGGATATGGTGGAGCTTGGCGTTGACGTGTGGCAGGGAGTTCTTCCTCAGAATGATATTCCGAAGCTTCAGAAACAGCTTGCAGGAAGGATGACACTGATGGGAGGAATCGACGCATCCATTGTGGACAGAGCAGATTCCACAGAGGAGGAGATACGCAGGGAAGTAAGAAGAGCCTGTGAGGAATATGCTCCGGGAGGACATTTTATCCCATGCATTACTTATGGCGGACCGGGATGTCTTTTCCCTCATGTTGACCCGATTATTGACGATGAAATTGACAGATATAACAGAACAGAAAAGTGAAGATAAGATGAAATATAAAATTACCTTTGAAGATGAACAGCTTACCTGCCTGGCAGAGGCAGGAACCACGGTTTTGGAGGTGCAGATCGCAGCAGGAATGACTCCGGATGCTTTTTGCGGAGGAAATGGAAAATGCGGAAAGTGCAAAGTGGTGATCAATGGAAAAGAAGTGTTGGCATGTAAGACGGCAGTAGACAGAGATATGACAGTGTATACAGGAAATAAAAAAGAGGAGCGGGCTCAGATCCTTGCACAGGGAAGCGGCAGACAGGCAGAATTTTCCCCCCGGAAATCTTCCGGAAGGCACAGATACACCGCTTCTCAGCGCTGTGGATATTGGTTCTACCTCTGTAGTGGCCTATCTTCTGGACGGAACAAACGGAGAGCTGCTTGGAACAAAAAGTATTCTGAATCCTCAGAGACAGTTTGGAGCAGATGTGGTCAGCAGATGCAGCTATGCGCTGAATAACGGCGGAGAGGCTTTAAGCGGCTGTATCCGAAACGCAGTAAACATACTGTTAAGAGAGCTGGTAAAAGGGGCGGGAAGGAACCCGGAGGATATTGTGAGAATTGTTATGGTGGGAAATTCCTGTATGCATCACCTGTTTCTGGGGATTCCAACTGATACGCTGGCTCTGGCGCCCTATACGCCTAAAGTTACCGAAGCGCAGGAGCTTATGGCTGCCCGGTATGACATTCATGTACATCCCCGGGCGCAGCTTTGGTGGCTTCCCAATATCGGCGGTTTTGTAGGCGCAGATACTGTGGGATGTCTGGTGGCATCTGATCTGGATACCTGTGAAGAAATGACGCTGCTGGTGGACATTGGAACAAACGGAGAGCTGGTTCTGGGAAACAGAGACGGGCTGATCGCCTGTTCTACAGCGGCAGGACCAGCCTTTGAAGGAGCGAAGATCACCTGTGGTATGCGGGGCAGCAAAGGCGCCATTGACCATGTAACTGTAAAAGATGGGGAAACAATCTGCCATGTGATCGGAGAAACCGAGGCAGTGGGGAAATCTGCGGCTCCGGTCTTCTGGATGGGGCTGCCTGTCTTTTGAAACTGGGAAAAATTGATGAGACAGGAAGACTGGAGAAGGAGTATCATTTTACTGACCGGGTATTTCTGAATCAAAAGGATATCCGGGAGCTTCAGCTGGCAAAGGCTGCCATTGCGGCAGGTATCCGAAGTCTTTGCGAGAAGAAGGGGATTAAGGTCAGTGATATCAGCCGTGTTCTGATAGCCGGAGCCTTTGGCAATTATCTTGATCCTGCCAGCGCCTGTGCCATTGGAATGATTCCTCCTGAACTTCAGACAAGGATCACCTCCATAGGAAATGCTGCCGGGGAGGGAGCCTGTATGGCTGCTGTGAATCGGGAACAGTTTGAGCGGAGCCGGATTCTGGCACAAAAGGCTGAGTTTGTGGAGCTTGCTCTTGATATGGGATTTCAGGAGATTTATGTAGAAGAAATGGAGTTTCCGGGGGAATCAGAACATGAATGAGCTTGACAGAATAATGGAAATCATAGAGGCAGCCGGTTTTTCCCATACAGGAAAAATCAGTATGGATACGGTAGAACTCAGGGATGAGGTACGGGATATGTGCCGCAATGGAAACTGTGGAAAATATGCCAGGAACTGGTCCTGCCCTCCCGGCTGCGGAACTCTTGATCAGTGCAGGCAGCAGCTTCTCAGCTATAAGACCGGAATTCTTGTGCAGACTGTTGGAGAAATAGAGGACAGTATGGACTGGGAAGGCATGAAAGATACAGAAGAGCGCCACAAAAAAACTTTTCTTGAAACAGCGGAAAAGCTTCGCAGGGCATGTCCGGGATTTCTTCCTCTGGGAGCTGGAACCTGCACCCTGTGTGGAGAATGTACCTACCCCGAAAAGCCCTGCAGACAGCCGGAGCGGAGAATTTCTTCTATGGAGGCCTACGGGATTCTGGTCAGTGATATCTGTTCCGGAAACCAGGTAAAATATTATTACGGGCCAAAAACGATCGCCTATACCTCCTGCTATTTCTTTGATTTTTCTTCCTGATCCATCAGATAAAAGGACAGCATCAGGTAAAGCAGCTCATCTGGGTCCGTGAGATCGGATTTTAAGGCTGCCTCAATTTTTTCAATACGGTAAAGAAGCGTGCTGCGGTGAATATAAAGTGCCGCAGCCGTTTTTGTTGCACTCTGATGATTCTGCAGATAAACCCTCAGAGTCTCATAAAGCTGAGTGCCGGTGCTTTCATCCTGATATTTCAAATGGAGAAGCTTTTCATGGCAGATCATGTAGGCTGGAAGCTTTCCTGTGATCTGTTCCAGAATATAAGGCAGTGCAACATCATTAAAATGATGGATCCAGGAGGTTGGATTTTTGCGGGAGCCTGTCTGAATGGAAATAGAAGCCTGTACATACTGCCTCTGAAAATTAAAATGTCCCAGCATCACTCTGCTGTAACCGGCGATCAACAGACTGTCCCGGATAAAACCGGCAAGCTTCTGAGAAATTTCATCCAGTGTAAAGTCGCACAAATCCAGATTAATATATACAACTACATTTCCTCTGTGCTCCACTGCACAGGCAGCCGGAATAAAATTTTCCACATAACTGCAAATGGATTTTAGGGTCAGATTTTTCCAGTCCAGAATTCCTGTTTTAATCAGAATGCACTGATAGGAATGGGAGGACAGCCAGCCATTTTCTGTAAGCTGGTGACTGACCTCCACATAGTCTGCTTTGGAATTGGTAAGGAGATTATGAAAAATCCGGTGGAGAGGGTACAGGGTATCGTGTTCTGCCACAGACTTTGTGGACAGCACATAAGAAATAAGAGATGCCAGATGTTCTGCCACAAAGCCAAAGGTGTCATCCAGTGGAAGCTCTCCGGGGCGAATCAGAAGGCGGTATCCGGTTTTCCGGAACGTCTGATATTGACGCACAGAGCCGGAGGTGCAGTATGGTTTCCGGGATAATAAAAATAACCGGTACGGTACTGAGCCTCTTCGTAATTACTGTCCTGCTTCAGAGAGTTGACAACATTCTGAGTTTCTTCTGTGGAGCCAAAGATTCCGTCTTTCAGTTGAGAGTCAGGCTGATTTCCGGTTGCGATCACTGTGAAGTCAAGACCTATCACTGTCATGGGATTGGGAATGACAGAAGTACTGAGGTCAATCAGCTTCTGGACAGAGGGCTGGTTCAGGATCAGGTCAAACAGACCTTGATTCACTCTTCGTATTTCCGGAAAATTTCCTGTAGAAATGAAAGCACGGAAACAGCAGAAACGGTTTCCTGCAAAATGCACAAATTTGGATAGTCATCCTCTTCCAGATACCGGGATTTGCCGGTGAGGATCACCAGGGGTTTCAGACAGGTGATGGGAGGGAACCAAAAAGTCAGGGTCATCACTGATATATATTTTTCCTCCGGCCAGAGTCCCGGGAGACTGATAGATCACAGGATATTCCAGGTGGGGCTCTGAAGACAGCCAGGAAGAGGCTGCTGCAGAAAATGCTGACGAAGATGATATATAATAAGCTGGGCGCTGAGTTTCATAAAAAAATTCCTTTCTGACGGGCTGCCGTGTCATTTAAAGCAGTTTTTTTATTATATCCTATATGGTTTCCAGGCTCAATAGCTGCATTCAGATACTTCATACAAATTGTAGGAAAATGAATAAGAAAATAGACGATTTTGAAAATAGAGATTATCTGTATCCTCTGTTATACTGAAAACAGTTAAAGTGTAGGAGGGATTTACGCATGATAATTATTGGGGAAAAAATCAATGGTTCCATTCCTGCTGTGGCAGATGCCAATTGCCCGCCGTGACGGGGAATTTATTAAAGAAAGAGCCAGAATGCAGGACGAGGCAGGAGCTACGTATATTGACTGCTGCGCTTCTGTTCCAGAGGAACAAGAGGCAGAAACCCTGAAGTGGATGATTGACTGTATTCAGGAGGTCAGCGATCTTCCGATTTCTGTGGACAGTCCAAGCGCGGAGGTGCTTGCGCAGGTGTTTCCATACTGTAAAAGACCGGGGCTTATCAATTCTGTTTCCGGTGAGGGAAATAAGATGGACGTACTGTTTCCTCTGATCGCGGATACGAAATGGGAAGTGATCTGTCTGCTTCTGATGATACAGGTATTCCGAAATGTGCTGCAGACCGTCTGAGAGTTTTTGACAATATTATGGCAAATGGCAAAGGAGTACGGAATCAGTCCGGACAGAATGCACATTGATCCGCTTGTGGAAATGCTCTGTACCTCAGAAGATGGAATTGCCATGAATGTGGAAGTGATCAGTACCATTCGGGAAAAAATATCCGGACATTCACATTACAGCTGCAGTCAGCAATGATTTCCTTTAATCTTCCGGTTCGTAAGATGGTGAATCTGGGCTTTACGGTTCTTGCAATGAACGCAGGTTGGACAGCGCGATCCTTGATCCCACCAACAGAGATATGATGGGCGTGATTTATGCTACAGAAAGCGCGTTCTTGGGACGAGGATGAATTACTAGTATGGAATGACATCAGCGCATACCGGGAAGGGATTTTCGGACCGAAAAAATAACAGTTATTAAATTTTAATATAAAAATGAGGAGGTAGTTTCAAATGGCAGGTATTCAGGAAGTTTACGCTTAGTAGAAAAAGGAAAAGCAAAGGTGATCGCAAATGCAGTTCAGGAAGCACTTGATGCAGGCTGTGATCCGACAGAAATTCTGAATGACGGAATGATCAAGGCAATGGATGCTGTAGGTGAAAAGTTTAAAAACGGTGAAATTTTTGTACCGGAAATGCTGGTAGCTGCAAGAGCCATGAAAAAAGGTGTTGAGGTTCTGAAACCTCATCTTGCAACAGGCGCAGCAGGGGCAGCGGGAAAGGTAATTATCGGAACCGTAGCAGGCGACCTTCATGATATTGGCAAAAATCTGGTAAGTATGATGCTGGAATCTGCAGGCTTTGAGGTGATCGATCTCGGTGTTGATGTTCCGAAAGAAAAATTTGTGGAGGCATATGAGGCAAATCCGGATACAAAGATCATCTGCTGTTCAGCGCTTCTTACCACAACCATGCCAGCACTGAAGGATGCGGTAGCGCTTATTAATGAGGCTTCTTTCCGCCCGAATGTAAAAGTAATGGTTGGCGGAGCGCCTATTACTCAGGCTTTTGCAGATGAGATCGGAGCAGACGCGTACACAGAGGATGCGGCTTCCTGCGCAAAGAAGGCAAGAGAGCTTGCTGCATAATAACTGCGGTTTAAAAGAAAATTTACATAAAATGGCTGTATGAGAATGAACGAGCGGAACAGGGAGTTGTGATATGCTTGAAGAATCCTTTGAGCAGCTGGATCAGGAGCAGTGCGCTGCTTATCTGAAAAGGCTGAAACTTCCACAGGAAGAGTGTACTTTGGAGTTTCTGGACAGGCTGATCAGGAGACATCTGGAAGAAATTCCTTTTGAAATCTGGATCTGGTACGTACCATGAGCTGATCTCAACTGATCTGGATACGGTTTATAAAAAATTATTCAGGGCAAAAGAGGTGGCTACTGATTTTGAGCTGAATGCATTAATTTCTGGGCTTGGCTGAGGGGACTTGGATATCAGGTCGTATCCTGTTGCCTGCCGGGTTGCTCAGGCGTCCGGGACTTCGGATGCCTACACACAGGGCCAGCGTGGTCTGCGCTGACAGTAAAAAATATTTCTGCGATGTGGGTTATGGAGGCATTGCCTGCGTCCGCGCCGCTCTTATGGAGCCGGGCGCTGTTACTCATACTGATTTTGGCAGCTTTTATTTTGAAAGAGAATGTGCAGGATGGCTGAATTTCTGGCATAAGGGAGAAAAAAACAGGGAAAAATCAGGCATAAAAATATTTATGGTGGCAGAATTTCCCAGCGCTCCTGTTGATTTTGCTCCGGCAAATCAGGCAATGTGCAGTCCTGGAGCCATGTTTTATGACAAGGTAGTGGTGCACAGAATGACAGAGTACGGCCCTCTTTCTGTAGAAGGAAATCAGGTTACACTTCGCGAAAAGGAAGGCAAGAAGATCGTTACCCTTTCTTCAGGAGAGGAACTGAGAGAAGTACTGAAAAAAGAATTTAAAATCGAAGTCATCTGACAGGTAAAACGGTTTCCGTAAATAAAGCGGAAGCCGTTTTTATCTGGCAGGAAAAAATATATTCTGTACGACCACTGGAAGGTAAAACGGTGAATGATAAAAGATAAAAACTCTCCCTAGGGCTGCGGTCATATCTGGAAATTTTATATTCTATGTGCTAGACTGATTGGGATAGAAAGCTCAGAGATTCAGCCTTGTACTATGAAGTATTCTAATATTATACAACATGGAAGATCATACATAAATGCTGAGTATTCCGGCAAATCAAAACAGAAAAATTCGTATTTTAATTTGTACTGAAGTTACTGTGCAGGAGGCATTTGACCAGGTTACTGTGAATGGAGTGAGCAGTAATATACTGAATCTTGACGCAGGATTAAAAGCAGGGAGGATATCATGAAAACCAGAATGGCAGAGAATGCGAATATAAAAGAAAATGAAATTCAGAAAGAGATTAAAAAAGAGACAGGGGAGGAACAGAAGATGCTGAAAAACGAGTATCTTTCAGAAATAAACCTGGATGACAGATTTGAACTGAGAGAGATCAGACTAGGAGAAGCCGTAGAAGCAGCAGGGGTTGAAAAAGCTTGTTTTCCTCCAAGTGAGGCCTGCTCTGAAAAAATGATGGTAGAACGTGCTACAAAGGCGCCGGAGTATTTTCTTGTGGCAGTTGACAGACAAACAGGAAAAATCGCAGGGATTTTAAATGGTCTTGCTACAGATGAGACAACGTTCAGGGATGAATTTTTTACAAACGCAGAGCTTCATGTCCCGGAAGGAAAAACAGTCATGCTTCTTGGACTGGCAGTTCTTCCGGAATATCGGGGAGAGGGGCTTGCCAGAGCGCTTATGTATCGGTATCTTTGCAGAATGGTGCAAAAAGAAAAAGACATGGTACTTCTCACCTGTCTGGATTCCAGAGTACCTATGTATGAAAAAATGGGATTTCAGGATAAGGGAGCTGCCAATTCTACATGGGGAGGCGAAGAATGGCATGAAATGAATTACCCTGTGGGAATCGGCAAATTGCCTTGAAAACTGTCGAAGAAACCCGTATAATGTAAATCAGTGAAAGAAAGAATGAGGGCACAGGACTATTTTGCTCCACAGGTTTCACAGACATGGGGGAATGTTATGAACAAAACAAAAACCATTTGTTTTACAAATAATAAGGGCGGCAGCGGCAAGTCTACCACCTGTTCCAATATTGGCGCGGCAATGGCCCGGGTCGGAAAAAAGGTTCTGATGATTGACGGAGATATGCAGTTAAATCTGTCACTGGCTTTTTTTTCCGAGGACTGGGTGCTGGAACAGGCAGCAGGCGACAAGAATCTTTATCATGCAATAAGAGAGCAGAAGGATCTGGCAGATTATATTGTGCATACGGATTATGAGAACCTGGATCTGATTCCTTCTTCTACTCTGATGAGTTCTATTGAGTATGAGCTGTTTACAAAATGGCAGAGAGAATTTATCTTAAAAAAATGTCTTCAGAACATAAAAGATTCGGGCGTTTATGATTATATTCTGATCGATGCGCCGCCTACGCTGGGAGGCTGGGTCATGAATATCCTGTGTGCATCGGATCAGGTGGTTGTTCCTGTGGAGGCAAGTCCCTGGGGAATGTTCGGTCTGGCAAATATGTTTGATTTCCTGAACGAGGTAA